>Ga0114957_1005654_pt1 | contig 10268 bp, 7 predicted proteins | sample BantaG_FD_87175 | JGI IMG/M metagenome (GOLD analysis project Ga0114957, IMG submission 87175) | Marine algal microbial communities from Bantry Bay, Ireland - BantryBay_4 metaG | ecosystem: Host-associated > Algae > Red algae > Unclassified | place: Bantry Bay, Ireland | collected 2014-11-21 | reverse complement strand
TATCGCTCAATTCGCCTGATGGTAAACGTCGTTCATTCTTCAGTTCAGCCTCTAGAATATATCCGCATCGTACCGCAACCGCCCTACTCCTCGTATTGCCAGCAGCACAACGAATTTCAATTCGCTTCGCACCCAGCGTACTAAACGCATAAGCATCTAAACAAAGAACAGCCTCCGTAGCGAATCCGTTGCCTGCTTTAGCACTGTGAATCCAATAACCAACTTCATAGAATGGAACGTTACTGTCGCGGATAATCAGGCCAGCCGCACCTATTATCGACGATGTTGTATTGTCGATAATATAATGACGGACTTCGTTTGAAAAATTCTCGTAATTTTCTATTGCAGTTCGCATGTTACCTTCAGGGTCATCAAGGGAAGCTTGCACCCAGGGCAGGTAATACGCTAGTTCGTTTCGACTCGCTTGCAGTGCCTGTTGAACCGGGGCAACCAAGTCCAACGATGGTTTTACGAGGCTGATTCTTTCAGCACTGAGCTTGTTAGTGCCAGCAGTCACTCGACAGAATCAATTCGATGCAGCTGACGTTTCGGTACCAGCCACATAGCGAAGACCACCGCGCAAATGCGCTCTGAAATCCGGTTCTGCATAGCTGTCTGAAGTATGGCCACCACCGGTGTACCACGCGCGTCCACCATCATAATCATGGAACCACGCTATTGGATGGTCTTCTCCCATACCGGCATCTGAGTACGTGGTTTCATCAAGGCTAACAAGTACATTGACGTTGGCACGCGGGTTTCGACGAAAGTCATACCATTCGTCAACTCGCGACCATGTCGAATCGAGGTGGGCAGTCGACGGGTGAGATCTGTTTTCAACTATTTGCGTTGCCAGTTGAATCTCTGGGTGACGCTCGAAGTAGGCACCGACAAGGTCACCATACCAGGGCCATTCATACTCCGTATCGCTGGCAGCGTGGATTCCCGCATAGCCGCCACCTGCGCGAATATAGTTTTCAAATGCGAATTGCTCAGTATCGTTTAAGACGTCGCCCGACGTTAACACCCAAACAACGGCGTCGTAATTCGACAGGTTGTTTTCTGTAAAGACATCAGTTGAATCGTCTGCACGTTCGGTCATCATTCCGGCAGATGCTGCGAGTTCTTCTAATGCCGTCAATGCCGCTGGAATCGACTCATGGCGGTAACCACGTGTTTCGCTAAAGAGTAATAATCGTGCAACACCGAACACGTTGGTGCCAGCAATGAGTTCGTTCAAGTTACTGATACCGTCTCCGTCAGCGTCCCATCGTTCGGTATTAAATTGCTCAGCATTAATGAGAATCTTATCAGACGTATTTAACCCTGTCGCATAAGACGTTTCGTAACTTGCCAAAGTGATTGCACCGTTACCATCAAAGAACTTTACCGATAATGCGTTTTCGGTATTTATTGGTAATTCAATGGTTGTTGTCCAAAGTTCATCGCCAACCCAATTGGCCGTGAACATCTCAAGTCCCCAAATTAATCTCACTTGCAATTCATCCGACATGTAGGCTGGAACAACAATGTCGAAGCTAACCATTGTCGTATTGGTTGCAAAAGGGTCAGGTACTATCGGTGATGCATTGGCATCATCATCTATCGGTTCAACACCATCAGGCATATTGTCGAGGCTTGCGTTTTCACTGCCGCCAACACCGTTATCTGACACCGAACTAATATCGTCAGAAACAATTGACTCAGCCTCAGCCCCAGTTTCGGTCGGATTGGTGGTTGAGCTGGAGCCAGAACAGCCGACACCCACAACAGCAAGATATAAAAGTAAGGCAACAGCAGCAGCGGGATTGGGAGACAACGCAGGCATAGATGTTCCAGAAAAGAAGTTGAAAAAGACCATTTTACGGCATCGCGCGACAGTATATTCGATGTACAGAATAAGGTATTGCTACCACTTAACCAATTGAACCGGATTTTGTACCAGCTTGTGTATTGAGCCACATGATTGACACCTTCAGCATCTCACACACAACCCTAAGCATACCGCTGCTGCCTGAGTTGCGATAAGGAAATACCCGGCATACAATGCCTCAATAACAGCCCAATACACACCTTTCCAATGAGAGTCTGATGACCGACAACACCTGCTGCGGGCCCGGCTATGCAAGTCCGAAAGACGCTATTCAGGCACCAAATGAAAAGCTGTTATACAGCATCGCAATTTACACTGGCACGGGTATACAAAAGCCAGATTATCTCGCTACAGTCGATGCCGACCCCGACAGTGCCACTTACTCAACCGTAATCCATCGTCTTGAAATGCCGGGTATTGGTGATGAGCTACACCACATGGGATGGAACGCTTGTTCGTCGTGTCACAGCGATTCGTCTATGTCACGAAAATATTTGCTCGTACCGGGTGTGCGTTCAAACAACATACACATAGTCGATACCGGTACAGACCCTCGTGCACCCAAACTGCATAAAGTTATCAGCGGTGATGAAATAAAATCCAAAGTCAATCTTTCTGGACCACACACCGTACATTGCCTCGGCTCCGAAATTATCATTTCTTTTCTGGGTGATGCTGCCGGCAACGCGCCAGGAGGTTACCTCCATATGGACAAGGATTTCGACATTATTGGTCGCTGGGAACACTCCATGGGCGACATTCCGTTTAGTTACGATTTCTGGTACCAACCACGCCATAACGTCATGGTGAGTTCCGAATGGGCAGCGCCGAATACATTCATGCCAGGTTTTGATCTTGAAGAAGTGGGCCATTTGAAATACGGCCGACGCTTACACTTTTGGGATTTTAAAAAACGCGAGCCAATAGAAACCATTTTTCTCGGTGAAGACGGCCTGATTCCATTGGAGGTCAAGTTCCACCATAACCCCGACAGTACACACGGCTTCTGTGGTGCTGCGTTAAGTGCCAATGTTATTCATTTCTGGAAAGCTGACAATGGCGAATGGGAGTGGGAAAAAATCATTGACGTCGATAACCAGCCGCACCCGGAATGGCCCATACCCATTCCAGGCGTTATGTCGGCCATTCTCATTTCGATGGACGACAAATATCTCTACTTGAATAACTGGCTGCACGGCGATATGCGCCAATATGATATCAGCGACCCGCACAACCCAAAGCTCACTGGACAGGTATGGATGGGTGGGTTGCTTGGCAAAGCACCACAGGTCAACGGTGTCGACGTTGCCGGTGGACCCCAAATGTTTCAGCTATCGCTCGACGGTAAGCGACTTTATGTGACGACATCACTCTTCTCAACCTGGGACAATCAGTTCTACCCGGATATTCGCACCAAAGGTGGCGTCATGGTGATGATCGACTGCGATGTTGAAAACGGCGGCATGACGATCAATAACGATTTTCTGATTGACTTTGGCAAGGAACCTAATGGCCCAAGCCGCTGTCATGAAACGCGATACCCTGGCGGCGACTGCACCAGCGATATCTGGCTGTAGTTGCCAAACGGGCAGCCATGTACAACGCACTATAGAATCACTAGAGTAACCTGAATGCAGGGATATTCTGGCCACGCCACAGGAGATCGAGATGGCTGATGCTGAAATTCAAAGCCCTTACGAATATTCACCGGAGTTTCTGGCCGACATATTAAGCTCAGTAAAAACCATTGCGATGGTTGGCGCGAGCGGTGATAAAACAAAATTCAGCTACGGTGTGTTACGCGTGTTGCACGAGACCGGGTACGACATGATTCCCATTAACCCTAACCCCGGGTTAAAAGCAATACGAGGCTTAAAGGTGTATCCGTCCCTGGCGGATGTTGACCGTCCTGTCGACATGGTGCAAGTCTTTCGGCGATCAGAACAGCTCTATGGCATCGCACAGGAAGCCATTGACGTTGGTGCAAAAGTACTGTGGGGACAAATTGGCGTCTACGACGACGCTGCTGCAAAACTCGCTGAAGATGCAGGTTTGCAGGTTGTCATGGATAGATGCCCTAAAATCGAGCTCTTTCGACCTTTCTGGAAGCCCAGACTCGATTTAAAAATATGAATGACTTGAACTACAAACTACAAACTACAAACTGTAAATTTCCGGTTACAGATGAGGACCAATAGATTGACTTTAAATCGCTTTCTACTCCCCGTGCTTTAGCTCATGCAGAACAGCCAATGAATGATTCGACAGCGGCAGCGAGACCGGCTCATTGATTTCAGCCGATACGTCGGCAGCGCAATAACTCTCCATTACCATTCGCGCGTGTTCAGGCGACACCATAACCTCGGTGTCAAGCAATACCGCCTCAAGAAAATGAATCGTCTCTGGTCCCATTTGACCGGCAAACGCGTGATCGACCTGCTCACCCGGCATGGTTGACATTGGATACTGCGTTCCGTCTTTTACCGTATTTAACCAGTTGTCGCGGCTGGTATCGTCGAGAATAAGTGCACCCTCAGTGCCCGTTATTTCAATCCAGGTGCCGCAGTAATTCGGGTAACTCGGTGGTAAATTCCAACCACCACCCACGACGACGAGCGTTCCGTCATCCATTGTAACTGTGCTCCACATACAGTCGTAGGAGCCATTCAATTCTTTCATGTAGCCATAGGCTCCCTGCGAGTACACACGTTCTGGTTTTGCCGGTGACAACAACCAGAAAACAAAGTCCAGATCGTGTGTACTTTCCATCGCAGCAGGAGAGAGCTTCACACGGTTAGCGATTTTCTTGCCAAGCGTACGAGACAAATGTCTGCTGACCATGACATTAACCACTTTGCCAAGCTTTCCCTCGGCAATGGATTTTTTGGCGTAGGCAATTTTTGAATTAAACCGCTGCGAATAACCAATCGTAAATTTTACTTTTTTCTCATTTGCAAGATCAATTAATTCACTGGCTTCATCGAGTTCAAGTGCAATAGGTTTCTCAAGCAGCACGTGCTTACCCGCTTGCATACAGGCTTTTGCTATCGGGTAGTGAGTTTGCTCTGGAGTTGTCGAAATGTAGACTACTTCAATTGCCGGGTTATTCACGATGTCCATGTAGTCCAGTGTTGCGCTGGCAGACTTAGTGAGTTCTTTTACTTCATCCAGACGCTCCGGTCGAATCTCACATAGATGGAGTTTATCGACCAGTGCAGATCGAGCAAGTGTTTCAGCACGGATTCCCCCACACCAGCCTGTTCCAACGACGGCAACTTCAACTTGTCTCATCACTTTCCTCCACGGAAGTCAATATAGAATAAGATTATTTTAATACCCGTAAGTACAGCGAGTGACATCCAACGACCTGAGCATATACTGAGGTAACCACTTAGACAATTGTATAACTGATAACACGATAAAAGCGGCGATCAGAATTAATTTGTAGTCGGTAAACGAAGCAAGAATAATGTTACCGAGTGTTGCCGACGGACCTTGTGCTGAGCTGTTACGCGGGTACATCAGCACGCCCGGAAGGTGGTGTTAGCAAACCCGCGCCCAGAACCAAAATGCGCAAAAATGACAAACCTCACAAATGACAAACACCAACGGATCGATACCAAGCACAAATTCGGCACAGTAAGCAGGCAGAAATATGCTGTTCACCAATAATCTTTAAATGTTGCATTCCACTGAAACTACAATTAATGTACCTTCAAGTCGTAGTCAATTCAAACGTTAATTCTGGAATCGACAAATAAATTCCCTATTTTACGTAGTGGGCTTCTAGCAGTGGGCTTTAACTGTCACCAACGGCGGCCATTACTGTTTCAGAGACAGGTGTGTGATAATAATTCCTGTTTTAGAGAACTCATTTTCGCGTGACTCTCGTACGATACCAATTTATTTAAAATGACAAACGCAACCATTTCAAGGGAAGTGTTACACGAATTCATCAAAAGATGCTTTTGTGCTGTACATTTTTCAGAGCATCATGCGGACAAGTGCGCGGAGCTCATGTCCCTGGCCGATCTCATTGGACAGGAAGGTCATGGCGTGTTCCGTCTGCCTCAATATATCAAACGCATTAAAGACGGCGGACTTAATACCAATCCTGAGATAAAAACCGTAGAAGAGCGAACGGCCATGGCGCTGCTCGATGGTGATAACGGTATGGGTCATTTAGTCATGAGTCAGGCCGCAGAACTAGCAATGGAAAAAGCCAAAACATCCGGCATTGCATGGGTAGGAGCTCGCCAGTCAAACCACGCAGGGCCAGCATCCTTGTATGCCATGATGCCGGTAGAAAAAGACATGATTGGCATTTACGTGGCTGTTGGCAGCGCGAATCATTTACCACCCTGGGGTGGTACTGAGATGCTTCTAAGCACCAATCCGATTGCTGTGGCCATTCCCGCCAGAAACAATCCACCCATTGTATTGGATATGGCAACCACCGTTGCCGCTTACGGCAAAGTGAAAACGGCAGCTCAACGTGGAGAGCAAATGCCCGAAGGCTGGATGATTGATCGTCAAGGCAAACCGCTGACCGATCCGGCCAAAGCAGCCGATGGGTTTCTCTTACCTATAGGCGGACCAAAAGGGTACGGACTATCGTTGGTTTTTGGCATTCTTGCCGGCACACTCAACGGGGCAAATTTCGGAAAAAATGTTATTGATTTCAATGCCGACAGCAAAAGCGTCACCAATACCGGGCATTTCGTTATTGCACTTGATATTAATGCGTTCACCGACCCTGAAGCGTTTAAATCCGGAGTAGATCAGATTTGGCAAGAGATGAAGTCATCGCCAACGTTACCCGGCATTACAGAAATACGCGTACCAGGTGAACGTCTTGCTGCAGTGCGTGAACGCAACCGGTTAAACGGCATACCCATTAGCGCTTCTTTGCGAACCTCGTTGTCAGCACTTGCCCAACAACTCTGCGTGGAATCGTTATAAAAACAGGCTCCGCCCTAGTTCAGTTTACTCACACTCGCCATATCAGCATTGAATAAGCCGATGAGCTCCTGACTGAAGTCCGAACGGGTCTTTGCAACTTCTTTTTCGCATGCAAGCGCAAAACCATTTCTTTCGTGTTCCGAGAGTGAAATAAATTCACACCCTTCCCGTTCCATCGCCTGTTTACAAATGCGATCATCTTCAACAGCAAATAGTCGTTGTGATTCGGTGGCATCGGTGACCGCAGAGCGCACTATTTCTCTTACTTCATGGGGCCAGCCGGCGACGCTCGCTTTATTAAAAAAAACAGGGGCAACTCCCAGCAAATGTCGGGTCAGCGTGATATTTTTTTGAATTTTATGCAAGCCGAAATTGTACATATTGGTGAGTGGATTTTCCTGAGCATCAACCAACCCATTAGTAACAGCATCAGGTAAATCTCGTACATCAATGGATATGGCCTCGAATCCAAGTGAACGAAATACTCGCCGGTGATCTTCACTGTTTAAGCAACGAATTTTCAATCCGATACAATCAGCTGGACTACGGATCAGTCTTGCCGCTGAGGAAATATGCCTTAGTCCGTTATCCCAATAACCCAGCACAGACAATCCGGTGGCTGATTGAACCTCAGTTGCCAGACGATCTCCCAGTGAACCATCGAGTACGGCGTATGCATGAAGACGGTCAGGCACAACAAAATGCTGATCAAACAAACGCAGCTCCGGCACTCTGTCTGCAAGGTAACTGGACGAAAAATAACAACCGTCAATCTGTCCGTTTTCTGTCTGACTGAGCAAATCTGCAGCCTTGTTACCACGCAATACAATGTTTGGTTCAAACTCTACGCTAATCGAACCAGAAGAATACCGACGAACCGACTCGCAGAATACGACCGCAGCTCTGGTATGTACTGACCGCTCACCTTGATACCCACTGAATTTTATGACGATAGACATAAATTTTAATGATGTTAAACATCATATTTAATGATGTGAGGCTACTGATGTACGCAAAATAGTGTGGTTCAGTACGAATCACGTATCCTGCGATAACTGAAGTCCATCTTACGTACGGCAGTCATTCTGTCAACGGCTGTGGAATTCCTAGGAATAGAGATCATCAGATGATATAGTCATTTGTCAGAGGGATACATAGTTCATTGATATATCAATAGTTGTTCTTCAATATCAGGCGGCAATTCAACGTCACAAAGTTTACCGTTGCACAGTCAATTGCCACTTGTTATTGAAAACCGCTGTAAGTGAAAGCTCGTCGTTAGTTCAGCACGAATGGGCAATAGATTTTTCTTGTTGCAACAGTCCAGCGATATTCCGTTTCATGAAGTGAACATAGTCGATAACAGAACAGATCACTAAAGTGAAGATTCACCAAAGGGAAATCATTTTTTCAAGTATTACGGGCCTGGCTGCCTTATCGGCCGTTCTGGCTATGCCTTGGTTAGTTGCTGCACCAAAATTACTTTTCGGACGTTCACTTTCAGCCATTGCACCCTCTTTATTTCCGTACCTTACCCTTGCGCTAATTACGTTCTTATCCATCGCGGTCATTGTTATCAGTTTTATTGGGGCCAGACGCTCGCCACAGGCTGACAGCATCGACAATTCGTTAGTGAGTAAGCAATCGGAAACCCAAGATGCCGGCTGGATAAAAACAGGTTTGTTCTTTGTGTTACTGACAGGCTACGGACTATTATTAAAACCGGCCGGTTTTTTTATCAGCTCCTTTCTGGTTATTAGCGCTACCTCGTTAATGCTCGGTAACAGAAACTGGTTGCAGATACTCCTGCTGGCCATACTCGCTCCAGTTTGTCTGTACCTGATTGCCACTCGAGCCATGTTGGTATCGCTTCCAGAGCTCAATATAATAGAACTCTGGTATGCCGCTGCCATGGACAGCATCACCGGTCGGGTCAAACCATGATAGAACAGTTTTTCATTGGTTTTGAAATGGCCCTGAGAACAGACACTTTTATAATGGTGTCTATTGGCTTGTTTGCCGGGATGTTAATTGGGGCCTTGCCCGGGTTCACCACACTCATGGCCATGGCCATACTATTACCGGTTTCTTTTTTCCTTGATCCAATAGTCGGTATTCCCTTTCTGCTCGGCATTTACAAAGGTGGTATTTTTGGTGGCAGTATTCCAGCCATACTGGTTTCAATGCCCGGCACCGGCGCAGCCATTGCGACCACCTACGACGGCTACCAGTTAACAAAGAAAGGACAGTCAAGAAAAGCACTCGACATGGCGCTTTTCTCATCGATATTTGGCGACACCTCAAGCGATATTTTTACATTGCTAATGATATTTCCAATCGCGCTGCTGGTTATGCAATTTGGCCCACCGGAATTGGCTGCCATCTTGTTCTTAAGTCTGGTCGTTGTTGCTGCAACCGCAGGTCGAAACCCATTAAAGGGTCTGTTAATGATGGCTATCGGTCTTTGGTTCAGTTTAATCGGCACTGATCCGATCGGCGGAGTCGAACGATTCACTTTTGGGCTTTTCGAATTGAAATCGGGTATTCCTTTACTACCGATGCTCATTGGCGTGTTTGCTATCCCTGAAATCGTGAACGTTATTCGCGATAATACCGAGCAGATAAAATCCAATGCAAAGATACTCGGCGAAAGATTAAAAATCGCCGAATTTAAACGCTGCTTTAGAACCATCTGTCGCTCGACGGTGCTGGGCACTGGCATCGGCGTGGTACCGGGACTGGGTCAGGTGGTTGCGGCCATGATGGGATATACCGCCGCAAAAAATGCGTCAAAAACACCGGAAAATTTCGGCAAAGGTGAGCTCGAGGGCGTCGCCGCTGCCGAAGCGGCCAACAATGCGGTCAATGGACCAACCATGGTACCGCTGCTTACACTGGGCATACCCGGTGATAATGTGACTGCCATTCTCCTCGGCGCCTTTATTGCACAAGGTTTACGACCTGGCCCCGAGTTATTCGAATCACAGGCATCCATCGTTTTCGCCATTCTTATTGTCATGATAATGGCAAATGCACTCTTTCTCATTATCGGTTATCTGTCCATTCCAATTTTCGCGCGACTGGTATCCATAAAAAGTTCATTGCTGATTCCGCTCGTGATCATGTTTGCTGTTGCCGGTACTTATGTCTTCCGCTCTGACGTGTTCGATATCGTCATGCTGGCGTTTTTCGGGCTCTTCGGGGTACTGGCCCGTGCGGCAAAGTTTGACGTCATGCCTATGGTGATGGGTTTTATTCTCGGCGAACCGTTGGAATACGCCTTTGGCCAGACAACAGCCATGGCAGACGGCAATTTTATCCAATTTGCGCTTTTTGAACGCCAGGGCATGCTTGCCATATTAGTGTTGACTCCACTTATCGGTTATTTTCTATGGCGTAGTATGAACAAAAAGATTCGACCCAAATCAACATT
>Ga0114957_1005651_pt1 | contig 10270 bp, 11 predicted proteins | sample BantaG_FD_87175 | JGI IMG/M metagenome (GOLD analysis project Ga0114957, IMG submission 87175) | Marine algal microbial communities from Bantry Bay, Ireland - BantryBay_4 metaG | ecosystem: Host-associated > Algae > Red algae > Unclassified | place: Bantry Bay, Ireland | collected 2014-11-21 | reverse complement strand
TGCACGTGCCCGAGTGCCACACTCACACATCCCCAAGGGGAACCGGTAGCGCCGTGGCGGCGCGGCCTCTCTCAGCGTGCGCTCGCCCACATCAGCAGGGCGGCAGCGCCAGTCGTCAGCCAGCAGGCGGTCCGATGCGCGCGCGTATGTAGCTGGTGAGCGACAACTTGATTTCGTCAATCATCGCCGCTCGGTCACGCTTGTTGAGTTCGCCAAGACCAGCGATAAGTGGCCATGTCCCGTCCACAATGACCGTGGTCATCCGTTGAATCAGACCAGCATCAAGATCGTACGGACTCGCCTCGAACAATGAGCTCACGAGAGCCCGCTCAGAGTCGTGAGCCGGCTGGCTCGCCAGCATGCCGTCCTCATGGCGCCACTGGCGAACCCGCTTATATCCCGTGAACTGCGTGTTGGCGTCAACACTTCGATCGACAAGGTCCGAGACGAGCTCTGCCAAATGCTCAATCGTTGGCTCTTCAGGTATCGGCGGTAGATTCGCCGCCAACGCGATCAGGTAGCGGTCGATGTATTCCGCCACGAGCGCTTCCTTGTTCGGGAAGAAACGGTAGAGCGATCCAATCGAGCAGCCAGCTTCCTTGGCGATCTCTGTGTTGGTGGCGCCGTCGACACCCCATGCCGCAAAGAGCGAGTCCGCCGCACTGATAATCGCGTCAAGGGTCTGTCGGGACCGTTCCTGGGTAGGCGGATTGCGCATCGTTGCCACGACCCCGATCGTAAGCCTGCGGCGAGGCTATTGACGCGACCATCCCGGTCGGCTCGAAAATCGTCCTTACGCGTCCGGTCCGATTCGCGCAGCTTGAAGCTAGAAGCCTCCGCCCGGTGGCGTGATGTCGACAGTGTCCTGAAACACCCCGGCGGCGGACCCATCAGGGCCAACAGCGGTGACCCGGACCGAGATCGGGAGCAGGTCAAATGCGCATGGCGCAGTGCCCGAGACCACCCAGGTGCCGCTGGCACTACCCGCAGAGACAGTCGTACCCGAGGGGCCCATTGTTACTGCAGCTTCCCACTGGCCGACGCCACCGAGCACGTCGTCGGGATCGCTGAGTGATGCGCTGAAGGTGCGGCTCCAGCTGACAGTGCTGCATGGCTGATTGGGTACGTGAGTGTGCGCGACGGCATCGAAGTTCACTTGCGGCTCGATGATGACCTCGGTGACGACAACGCCATCGGCTTCGATCACGTTGTTCACGCGATCACAGTCCACCATTGCATCCACCGACAGCCAGGCTGCGGAGAGGCACTCGCCAATCGCCGCACTACCCCTGCGGTTGGGATGAGCCGAGGTCTGGCAGTACTGGAACGCCCAGTAGAGGCACCGTTCATCAAACTGGTCCGCCGACCGGAGCCCGGCAGTTGTCGTCGCTGTCATCTCATGCAGCACGTCTGGCTGGCCAGACGGACCCATCATGGCGAATCGGACGGGAGCCACCAGCAACGTGGAAGGCGACGTGCCATCGCACAGTCGACCTCCGTCGAGCGCATCACGCACGTCCAGCCGAACCAGGTCCACCCCTTCGTTCTCGGGCGCCGCAGCGACCGTGCCAAACGCGAGGCTGATCATTTCCGAAAGGAGGTCAGCCTGTTCGGCTGCCCAAAAACCGGTGTCGCGGTGAAACGGACACCCAGCCGCGTACCGCTCTCGGACCAACCGCTTGAATCGGTGGCTGGCGTCGGTCTTTCCGTTCTCCCGCATCAACTCGTCCGTCACATCAGTAGTGATCGGGGATGTGTAGTCCTGCACAACTATGCGATAGCTGCCGTCCGGGTACTTCGGCTGACCGTCCACGTCGCTAATGGACGCCATCGTGTTGATGACCGCCTGCAACTCCCTGGCCACCCCATCAGCCTGCTGCAGTACCAGCGGGTCCGGAATACCGGTTTGGGGAATCCACATGATGTCCTGGAACTCTTCACGCGAGATGTACTCACCGCGAAAAGATGGAGGGAAGAGCTGTTCGATCGGCCCGCTCGCGTACGGATTCCACCATGCGGTCAGCGCGTAATCGATCGGCTCAAGGTCGGCACCAAGGCGAGGATGCGATTCCCAAATGGTGCGTTGGCGCAGATACTCCCACTCGTGAAGCAACCGAAGCGCCCGCGTCTGCTCCGCATCTCCGATTCGCGTTGCTCGGGAGCCGTGGTTCAAGATCCAGGCGTTCATCGCATCCGCAACATCTTGCGGATACGGAAGACTTGCCATTGGAATATGGTCGGCCCGGGGCGCAAACCAGGCGCCCTGCAGATCGATTCGGTAGCTGCTCAACAGCACTCGCAGGTTGTTGTCGTCCGGATGGGTCCCGGCCGCCACCAGCCTCGATTCCAAAGCAGCAACCGCTTCAATCAGGTCCTCAATGGTTGCCAGCTGTGCCCCTTCCGGCAATGTCGGGTACTTGCCCGAGGTGCACGGACCAAAGGTCTTCTCGGGGCCACCCGGGTTGATCGAATAGTCACCGAAGTCGGCGTTGGACGTCAACGACATGTTGTAGAGGTAGCCGTACCAATCGTCCAACGGGAAACCACTCGCCGCCCCGGTATGGGTGTAGCCGTCGAGCACGAACCCGCCGACGCATGCCGCCACAAGCTTGCCAAAGAAGAAGTCTTCGTTGTTGCCACCAATGGAGAATTGGATGAGCTCCACGCGCTTGCCCGGGTCTGCTGCGATTTCGCGGAGCTGCGTTGTTTGCGGCGCCACCCCAAGGCGGGCCCCTGAGCGACCGCTGATCGCAGACGGCGTCGCCCCTGAACACGAAACATTGTGTGACTCATCGATCCCCGGAAGATCGGCCACATGGATGGAGGCAAAGAGAGACCGGTCACAGAATTTCTCATCCTCGACGGAGCCGTGCCAGGGATTGGCACTCGTGCTCCAGTCATAGGTCCCGTGGCCCTCACCGCTGATGAAGCTGTCCCCCATTGCCACCGCGACCGTTGCGACCGAAGCCGGTGGACTGTCAGGCAATTCGGTCACTGGCTCGTCCGTTGCGTCAAGCCGGACCGCACGGATCTCGTAGTCGGCGCCTACCTGAACCTCAAGCGAATCAAAAGAAACGTCCCAGCTCCCCATGCCGCCGGCGGGCACCACCACCGCGTGGGTGAACAGGCCTTGGTTGGCGCAACCGTCGAAGGGCTGAAACACAACGGGTGGAGCCGTCGACTGCGGGGCCGTGATTCGCACCATCAGCCGCTCCTCGCACGCGCTGGCGACGGTGCGGGCCCAGATGGTCACTCGCCGGTTCGGCAACACCGAGCCAGGGTCATCGAGCATCGCGGATGGATTCTGATCAAATCCCACGTTGTCAATGCGGCGATCGGCATCAGCCACGTCGAGGAACTCTTCCTGCAGCGGAACGTCGAGCGAATCGACCGGGGCGTCGGTTGCGTCAAGGCGGACGGCTGGAATGATGTAGTCGACGCCGGCCTGATCGGCTGCGGACTGGAACGCCACTTCCCATTGGCCCACCGCAGAGCCGGGCACCACAATCTTGCGGGTGTGCAAGCCCGGGCCCGTGCATCCCTCAAAAGGCGAAACGATCGATGACCGGCCAACCAAGCCCGGTGCCGTGACGCTGATGGTGATGTCGTCCTCGCAGGTGTCGCCCACGGTGCGAGCCCAGAGTGTCAGCTGCCTGTTCGGCAGCACAGAACCTGAGTCGACCAACGCTGCTGTTGGATTTTGGCCGAATGCGGCTTCGCTGACGGAGATATCCGCGTCGTAAACGTCAAGGAACTCGGTCTGATAGTCCGGACTGGGAGATAGGCCAATCAGGCTGGCGCCCGCCGGTGCAATCTGAGCCAGCTGTGCGAGCAGCACACCCAAAACTGCGATGGTCAGGGTTCGGGCAATATGTGAGAGTCGGCTCATATTTCCCACGATATATGAGGACCGACTCACTGTTCAAGGCAGACCTCCTGAATGGAATAGATCTGATGACCCAGGCGCCAGGACAGCAATACGGGGCCCATGCCGAGGTCGCCGTTGTTCCGGTGTGACGCCCTTGCTCCCCGGCGGGTGGATGAACACTTTCGCGAAGAGGCCAAGGCTGCTCGAGCCCTGGGGTTGGACGTGTCGCTACTCGATCATGACGCGTTCGCGCTCATGGACAGAGCCCAGCCGTTCTTCGTCAGAAGGAGTACGAGGGCCCCGTCACCAGCTCGCGCATGCGAGCCAACACATCGACCCCGAGCTGGTGCCAAACGTGCAACAGATCAACCAGGACCCAGTTCTCGCGAATCAGACCATTTTCGAGCCGCCAAAAGTCGAGACTCCGCATGGTGATGGGTGTGCTGGCCGGGGCAATGCCAAGCCAGCCGTCGCCGGACACCGTCATGCTCATGTTGGGCCAACCGGTCACGCCCACGTAGTTGCCTTCGGCGAAGAAATGACTCCGGCCGCTTCCGCCCACGCGGTCGGGCAGTGCATTGAGGAACGGAATCTGGTGGTTGTGCCGAAACCCGGGGATGCCCCGAGCGGTGCCGATGCCGCTGGGCCCGTACCACGAGAACTTCGGGTGCCAGTAGCGCTCAAGGTTCATGGCTTCAGCCGGCTCTGTGGGGTGTTTGCCCATGTCACTACCCATCGATTGCACGACGCTGAGCGACTGGGCCGACATCGCTGCATCGTGGGGCCCAAACCCGTCCTGGGTGGCTGGGCCCGGCACGTGCAGTTCGCGCCCGATGCTCGGACCCATCGGCCACACGCCGGCCTGCATCATCAACTCGGGGAGGTCCCACAGCGCCTGCATTTCGACCACCTGGCCGTCGACCACATGGAAGAACTCGTGGAACCGCATGACCGCCTGATGCCCGGTGCCGGGAATGTCGAGAAACGGTCGCACCCACGCGCCGGTGTAGTAGCCACAGCAGCCAACCCACCGTTCACCGTTCTCGTCGTCGCCCGAGATCACAATCGTTTCGCGGCGTTCAATATCGGGCATCGCATATTCGAGCGGGGCCAGCGCATCGCCCCAGAGCCCGGTTGGGCCGTCGAGGTCTTCAAAAGGATGGGCCAGCCGCACCACCGCGTCTGGAGCGAACACCTCGTGCAGCGCAGCCTGGACCTCCTCGCCGCTCCAGTCATAGAGCGCCCGGCGCAAGCCAAGGAGTGCCTCAGCGGCCATCACCAGCACCTTCCCGAGGCAATCGCAACGAGCGCCACCCGGTTGATCTCGCTCGGTCCATGTAGTGAATTCTGCACTTGATATCTCCGTGAAGTTTGGGACCGAGACTACCCAACCTCAAGCGCTCGCGACCGTGGCGAGCTGATCTATCGACGCCCTCGCTGTCACCGGGCCCGAGTACCGTGCATATATGGCGTTGCCCACTACTACCGACACTTCCGCGGACGTTGCTCGCCGTCAACAACAGCAGCTTCTTGCGATGACGCCGGCTGGCCGGGGCAAGTTACTCGCAGCGCTGTGCGATGGGGTCACCGAACTTGCCGTCGCCGGAATTCGTCGCGAATTCCCCGGAGCGACGCCATCGGAAGTGCGCCGGCATCTCATGATTCGACGCTACGGAGCCAGCTTCGTCGAGTCGCTGCCGCCAAAGTTTCAGTGAATCCTGTTGGGCTTGCGATCAAAGTTGGGCGGATGCTCGATGATTTGGGTATCCAGTACGCCGTTGGTGGCTCAGTTGCGAGTTCACTGTTCGGCGAACCCCGCAGCACACTCGACATCGACCTGGCCCTACGTGGGAGCGACGACGAACTGTTCCGCCTGATTGACCGGGCGGACGCCGATTTCTACGTGCCTACCGAAGCGGCACGACAGGCGGTTACGGCCAAGGATTCGTTCAACTTGTTGCACAACGAATCCGGCATAAAGATCGACATCTTCGTTCTTGGCGATGATCTCATCGATGTGCGTCAAATCGAACGACGGGTACGCATATCGCTGGAGGGCGGGGACCTCTGGGTGACCTCACCTGAGGACATCATTCTTCGCAAGCTCTCGTGGTATCGGTTAACTGAGGAAACATCCCAACGTCAGTGGCGAGATGTCATTGCGCTACTTCGAGCTACAAAGGTCGACACGGCCGACGTTCTCGATGTCGCTGTCAAAGTCGGACTGGGGGACCTCGCCGAGAAGGCAGTTGCCGAAGCGGTCACCTGACAAGTCTGGTGGGATTGATGGCGATGCCCGAAACGGACCCTCTCAACTGACGATGTCCCGGTTCCTGAACGCGAAGAGCGAGATGCTGGCTGCGACCGCTCCGTAGAGGAGCGTGAGCCCCAGCGCTGACCCCCATGAGAGGTCTGGTGTTCCGCCTGCGGCGAGGGCGCTCAACGTCCCGCCCGGCAGCAGATGCGTGATGTCGGGAGCGCTGATCCCAATGAGGTTCTCCACGACGAGGAGCCAACCGATCCCAACGCCTATTGCGGTGCCCGAGCTCCGTGTGAGGACAGCGATCATCAAGCCGATCAGACCCCAAACAAGAACGGGAACCAGGAAGTTGAAGAACCCTGAAGCCATTTCTGCTGCCGCGTCGGTCCTCCATGATTCGGTGTCGATCTCGTATGCCCGAGCGAGTGGTCGAGCCACGGCCGAAGTCAGGAGACCTGAAGATGATCTCAGCGTCACCTGAGGAGTTCCTGAAGATCGCTAGCCGTTGAGTGTCTTACCGTGTGAGGTCGTCCACGTAGCGATGTGTTCCAGGACCGGGATGAGGGTGTTTGCGGTGTCGGTAATGTCGTACTCAACTCGCGGCGGTATCTCGTTGTACTGCGTTCTTGTCACGAGGCCATCACGTTCAAGCTCGCGCAGCTGGCGGGTCAACGTCGGGAGGGCTTCGGTCCAGCCTCGGCCGACAAGATCCTCGGGCTCGCCGAGCTCGGGCTGCGCTCGGTCGTGCTTCTGCCACTGGGACACCGCGATCCGTCAGGTGACTGGCTGTTAACGATGGGCAAGGTACGCAAGTCACTCGACACTCTCGTGACCCGAATCGACTGAGGTCGCTGCAATTGCATTCAATACCCATAACATAATGACTGTTACGTAACCGTAATTGTGTAAAGGGTGGACCCATGCCGAAGATTGTCGATCGCGTCGAGCGCCGAACCGCTATCGCTACCGCCGCCGCGGAGGCGATAGCGGCCGAGGGCGTCGAGGCCGTCACCATGAAAGGGATCGCATCACGGGCTGATGTCACCACGGGTGCGGTCACCCACTACTTCGCCAACAAGGACGAGGTGGTGCTCGAGGCGCTGTTGTTGGTGGACGCGTCGATACACGTACGGTTCGAGAACGCGCTCACCAAGAACAGCTCGCTCGTCGATGCGTTGCTCGCTGCACTCCCTCATGATGCCGAGTCCCGGCGAGACTGGAGTGTGTGGAGGGTGTTCAGCGACAGAGCCTCTCGCTCGGACGAACTGCGAGCGCAATACCGGGCATCTGGTGATGCCTGGCTCGACGCTGCGGTCGAGGCGCTGACCGCCACGCGCGGCTCGTCGACCCCGCACGATCGCCTTGACGCTGCAATCGTTGTCAGCACCGTCGATGCGATTGGCGGTGAGGCAAGCGTCGACCCAACGGCTTGGCCGCCGAAACGTCAGCGTGAACTTCTCGAACGCGTCATCGAAATAGTCGTAAGCTCAACATGAAAATACTGATCATCGGAGCCGGCATCTCAGGCATCACGGCCGGGCACCTGCTCCATGAGCATGGAATCGACTTCGAGATACTCGAAGCCACTTCTACCTACGGAGGCCGTATACGAAAGGTCGACGACTTTGCCGACTTCCCTATCGACCTTGGCGCCGAATGGATCCACACGTGGATCGGCGCCAAGCCAACGGTGTTCGAAGCATTGCTGGCAGGAAACGATGCCCGGTTCCCCACCTTCAAAGACAAGCCAGCCACTCATTCGATCTGGAAAGACGGGAAGCTCACCGAGCGGAACTGGATTCGCTTCATACCCAAACCGCCCGACCTGAAGTTCTCCAATGCAACCTGGTTCGATGCGCTCGACACGCTCGTGACACCAGAACTTGTCGACCGAACCAGCTTCAACTCACCCGTAGCCAACATCGACTACACCGGCGCCAGCGTCGCTGTCGCCACCGAGGGTGGCTTCAGCCATGAAGCCGACAAGGTACTCGTGACCGTGCCGCTCAAGATGCTTCAGCGCCAAGCCATCACGTTCAACCCTCCCCTTCCCGACGAGAAGACGGCCGAGATCATGGCCGAGGAGGTTCCGGGCGGCCTGAAGGTCTTCATCGATTTTGCCGAACGGTTCTACCCCGACGTTCTCTACGTTGGTGGCTTGCTCGCCAACGTCGGCCGCACGAACTGCGGGTACTACGACGCTGCATATGGCAAGCAGAGCAAACAGCACATCCTTGGGTTCTTCACGCAAGGAGCCTCAGCGGAGAGATACACCGCTCACCAGACGGACGACGAGCTCTTTGCCTATGTGCTTTCGGAGCTCGACGAGATCTTCGACGGACAAGCATCCCAGCACTACATCAAGCACGTCGTCCAAGACTGGACCCGCGAGCCCTACATCAAAGGCTCGTACTCACAACGAAAGGCCTCGGCGAAGACTCTGGCCGATCCTATAGCAAACAAGGTGTTCTTCGCCGGCGAAGCAATGAACCCAAACGGCAAGACCGTCGCGGTCCACGGCGCCAGCGAGTCGGCCTACACCGCAGTCGACGCGATGCTCGTTGACCAACCCAACTGACAAACCTGGGAGAACACTGGGAGTCTCGGCGAGATGCGCTCAGACTGAAAGAAGGCTTTGGTGTCCGCCGGTTGCCCAGTCGATGATCATCTCTGCGAAGAGTTCTGGCTGGTCAGACCACGCGTGATGACCGGCCTCGGGCAGGATTCGCAGTTCGCTCTTTGGCAGCGCGGCGTGAAGGTTCTCGGCATTGCTCTTGTCGAACAGCACATCGAGTTCACCCCAGAAGACGAGCGTGGGCAGGTCGATATCCCCGACGCGTGCTGCGAGCTCCGCGTTCTTGTCAGCGAAGTTGGTGAACCAGTGAACGACTTCGCCAGCCCGGCCCTCATAGGAGCGCTTGAAATCGTCGACCTGAATCGGGTTCGGCCGGTGACGAATGGCGCCGATGGCGCTGCTGTAGGCAATCAACGGACCGGCTCCGAACGCGGCGGTCATCGAGCGCATCACGCCGAAACGGCTGAGCATGTTGATCAGGAACCCGCGCTTGAACTCTCCGGGTGCACCCGGCCCGTGACCGACGGCAAGGCTGACGAGCCGATGTTCAGGGTTGAGCGCGTAGGTCAGGGCGGCGCCCATGCCAACATCGGGTCCAACGAGGTGGATGTCGTGAAGATCGAGATCTTCGATGATCCGGGCGAGAACAGCACCCAACGCCGTGGGAGACATATCGTTGCGATCACCAACAGATGCACCGAAGCCCGGCAGGTCGATGGCGACCACACGGAGTTTCTGTGTGAGCGCTTCCCATGAGCCCATGAAGGCGAGAATGCTCTCCGGGAACGGACTGAGCAGCACCACCAGTGGCGCATCCTCCGGGCCCGCTTCGGCAATGCGGATCTGTCGACCAGCGAGTGTTCGAGTCTGGGTGGGTATCGCCACTTCAGGCGTCTCGAAGGAGGTTGCCGCCTTGCGGGCGCGCCGAACTCTTGGCCATTCAGGTGATGCCAAGCAATTGATCGTGGCATTCACACGGTCGTACAACGTGAAATTCTTCATCGGGTCTTTACTCTCCTGCAAGTCGAACAGGGATGAGATTAATACCGACTGGTATGAAAGGAAACCTCACTGTCGAAAGTTTCGTACCGAGCAGTATTCTTGGCACAGTATTCTTGGCCTGGTGAAGCTTCATCAGTGGCCCGAATCGAGCACCTCCCAAACGAGCACCTCCCAAGCGAGCACCTCCGAAACGAGCACGGCCTCAATATGAGCGAACCCCAGTCGCCATCGATTGGCAGACCTCGCACGTTCGACCGCGAGCGCATCATCGCCACGGCGATGGACGGCTATTGGAGCGAGGGCCCCAGCGCCATTTCGCTGAACGAACTGTGCCGGCGCGCATCGGTTTCAAAGCCCGGCCTGTACCGAGAGTTCGGCGGCGAAGACGGCCTCATGGACGCGGCGCTCGAGCACTACGCAGCAACAGTCCTGGAGCCACTGGCCGGCCAGATCGACGCAAACGCACCACTCAAACACGTCCTGTCAGCAATGGTCGACATGCTCACCGACACAACGCGTACCAGTCCCGCCGGCTGCCTGCTTGCCCGAATGCAGCATGCACCCG
>Ga0114957_1005650_pt1 | contig 10270 bp, 14 predicted proteins | sample BantaG_FD_87175 | JGI IMG/M metagenome (GOLD analysis project Ga0114957, IMG submission 87175) | Marine algal microbial communities from Bantry Bay, Ireland - BantryBay_4 metaG | ecosystem: Host-associated > Algae > Red algae > Unclassified | place: Bantry Bay, Ireland | collected 2014-11-21 | reverse complement strand
TGAACGAGAAAAAAACCCTCTTTCTACATGGTTGGACCTCACAAACGCCCAACGTACGGCCATCGTGCAAAAATACATGTACGGATAGTGTGCAAGTTGACGCTTCTAACCATGTCGGACTGAACGTACGGCGACGTCCGCCCGAGCCGTACGAGGTCTCTCCGCGTGCACCCCGCTTTTTCGCAAGTACTCCCGCAACGTGCACTAGCTCGGAAAAAAATTAGAATGGGGGCCCCTATGTGCATGTTGGATAGTACCCTGTCCTAAAGGCCAGGGGATGAACGACAGAGCATTCAGGTTAAATCTAGTACACACAATGCTGTGATCAATTGATCCAACAGCCAGTGGAACAGGGGGCAATTGTTCAGCGACGCAGCCAGATGGCGCGCGTGCCAACGCCAGGCGCGCCCGGCAAACTGGTCGACGCGAGTGGGGCACATGTGGCGTCAAGACCAGTGTGGAGGTGGAGCGGCTCTTGTGAGCGGCGATATGAATCTTGCTGCTTTTCGCGCTCGCGCACCTCAACCAAGACGTGTATGGCAGGTCTTCGTTGTGCCAGGCGTGTGCGCTTGCTTGGCACGCGAGCCAATATGGTGGCCAAGACGGAATACCTGGTGTCGCGGCTTGCGCTACTGTGCCGCCCTTTGCGCCCGTGTCGCCCGTCCTGGTGGTGGCCTGCAGCGCTGCATGTACAGCGGGCACAAAAGGGACCACGCCATAATTTTTTTGTCTGTGGTGACACCTAATGGGCTGGTCTTCCATCTGTACGGGCCTGCGGAGGGCCACAGGAGCGACATGACAATGTAAAACGATTCGGGCATGGACGACATCCTCTCCGAGAACCTGGTGATCGACGGTGTGCAGTACATCCTATATGATGACAAGGCGTACATCTTGCGGCTGTGGATGCAGATGGCATACACGGGGGAGCTGACGGCGGAGCAGGTGGAGTACAACAGTACGCCACGGCCTCGATGACATTCACGTGGCACCGCAACGCCACAATAACCTCCAGTGCTGCAGTCTGCCATGAAGTCTCACCGTCGCGCCAACAACACGGCATCCTGCGCGCACACTGACCAAGGCTCCTGGCAACGATGACCTCACGCATTCAAACCACCGCGTGCGCCCCAGCACACCCGCAACCTCACTTTCCCCCGCATACTCCACCTCCCAACGCTTCTCCACCCGTACCCTACACCCCATCTTCTCACGCCTGGCGGTGGAGAGCGCCAGCTCCATCATCAGGGACATGGTCGCCGAGTGCTGTGCAACCGATGATGCCGCCGCCGCGGCAGCCGAGAACGCATCTCGTGATGTCTGCGCCTGCGCCGTCACGCGCAATTCTCTCGCGTGATGCATTCGGCGCTCCTCGAGGGCGAGACGCCGGTCCTCTAAGTCTTGCTTGCGCTCTTCGCTCCATTTTATGATGGAGAGAAGCTCGTCTTCATGGGCATCATAGAATGCACGGCGTAATTTCTTGCTGCCGCTCCGATGGATAGGGGTGCTCGCAGAACCATCGTTTTCCCCACAGTCTGTACCGCCTCCCGGTTCGTCTCCCTTCGTCAATTCGACATCAATCGACACTCGACAACGACGCATCATGGCGTTCCGTGCCTGCGCACCTTGCTGGCGCAGCCGCGCCTCCTTCTGGCACGTCTCCTCATCCCCACACTCATTCGCCTGGAGCCACATCTCCTTAGCCCTCACTGCACCCACCAAGAGCTCAGTCAGCTCGCTCCGTTCCAGCTCATTCTCCTTCCTGCTATGGGACTTACACACTTTGTTTTCTCGCTCACACTGGTCCGTCAGCAACTTAGAGCGGTCGGCCAGGTGCTTGGGGTCGGTAACGAACGGGGCATTGGATTGTTTGTTGAACCAGTCCACCGCCTTCTGCGACATAGCGACGCGCGCGTGCCCCGAGGCAACATGCGCACCAGCGTTACAAGACACATTCACTCACATTACATCATTAAGATCGCTTGCACCTGTCGGACGCCAGAAACGCGCTGATTCTCTGTTGTCGACTCAGGGACGCAGCTCTTCGACGGTTCATCGCCAGTGGTCGCACGTGACGGCGTTCCGTCAACGCGAAAAAAAGGCCTGCATGTCACCACTGGCCCCGCTGTGAAAGAGGGAGCCACGTGGCCCCAAACCTACCGCATCGCGTTGTACAAGTGTGTTCGGGCCGTGCCACCCCTTTTTGGAGCCCCGCAACGGCGACACGTGGTCGAACCGTTCAGGTGTGGTACTGTGCGCTCAATCCGGCCACGGCGGTAACGCCTGAGAGTACCGTCGGGAACGGTCGAGAACTTATGTCTCTCGACGGTATCTCCGCAACGTAGCACGATGTACCGTCGAAGGACCGTCAATGGGACGGGCGCGTTATATGCCAAAACTCCCCAATGCCCCAGCGCCGGTACACAGTAGCGGGCTGAAAGGATCCCAGCAGAGTGCACAGAGGCTCCTGCAGAGCATGGTATCGTCGTACCCCCGCCGCGGCGGCCAAGCTGCGCGTCATGAGTGCATTCAAGCTTCATGACGAAGTCTCCACAAGAAAGAACCCCCTGCGCACCCATTACCTGGACATGTGGCTTCTCTGTGGTCAGAGGCAAAAGCGGAGGAGAAGGCCAGGCTGCCTAGCCTCGCTCGCAAGAGGGGGTGCCAGGCTTGTCGCACACTGGCAGAGAAGCGAAGCCGCGTTGCAGCCCCTTAGATCGGACCTCTTGCATCCCCACGGCCTGGGGACTCGAGGGCGGAGGGTCTAGCTGCACCCCAGGGCGCGGATGTGCTCCTATAGCTCGCACCGGTTGAGAGATTCACCCTGCCTGGGATCATAGCCAGGAAGCGGGAACTGTGTACGCCGACGGGCAGCGCAGCGATCGCAGCCGCCGGTTCGACTGGTTGTAGCGCCGGGCGGGCTATAGATGCGGCTGGAAATTGTTTACGGACCACCGCGGTGGCAATGGTGGCTAGTGCTGACGTCGAAGCTGTGGCACCCGCTGGCAGCGGGGAAGGCCATGAGACGCGCGCTGCCGGGCCCAGCGTCGATATGGCATTCGATACTCGGATGGCCGCCTGTGACTCTTCGGGAGAGGCGCAGCCACGGTCCTTCGAAGCCATCGTCAGAGCACATTTTGTGGCTGAAAATCTGAAGACATTCCGAGCCATGTCGGGCAATGGACGGGATACTCTCTACACCCGCAAGACAGTGCCCCACAAGGCCGTCGGGGGCCCGAGACACTCGTCGACGGTCCCTCGAAGCGTCGTCGGCCGTCATGAGACGGTGCCGCAACAGCGAGGCGGCTGTGGAGAAAAACATTGGAGACGTCTGCCGTAGGGCTAAGGAAGCTGGTATTTCGTTCGTGGTCCTGTCGCGGGCCTCTGCGGCCGTTCCCGTACGTTTTCAGACACAATGTGTTGTGAAAAACAGTATCTCCTCTGAGATGTGGCAGCGAATCCGCTGCCGCATCGGCGGATCTCTGAGCGGACTTACAAGTGCGGCGGAAACGCGCGTTAACGGGCGGGCAGCCTTCTCAGAGATTCGGAACCGCATGAAATTTACTCCTACGGGGGCCACGCTGATGAGCGTGCTGGCCGCTGCCGAGGCCCTGGTGGCATCATCGGAAAAGCTGGCGACACGAACGCTGCCCGAACACGAGCCAACGCAGCGAACGGCCGAACGGCAGGTCAAAGTGTTCGGGCTTGTTGGCCCCCAACGAAACCCCAACGACGGACTTCCTTGTTCGAGCCTCGAAAGTTGACCTGTGGACACAGGACGAGTGACTCAATACGTGCTGGGCCAATGAAACGGCCCTGGCACGGGATTGAATTTCCTAACAGATGTGTGACCCGCAGGTCAACCAGCATTCCGGGCCTCAAGCGGAACAGAAGAACGTCGAGAACAGCGACTGACGACTCATTAAGGGTCGGTGCTACTAAGAGACCAAAGGGAGCAGCGCAAAACGTCCTGGAGGTTGTGTGGTTTGATGTTACGAGTCTAACGCGCAGACTACTGCCCGCACCTCTGCGCTTGTGCCAATATTGGCGCGCTATCCATCAGTGCAGCGGCCTTGGGTGCCTTGTCATAAAGATGATCCAACAGGGGTAGCGGCCGAAGAATGAGCGTTAGAAGGGGACAGCCGAAAAAGAGCGTTGAAAGGGGACAGCACAGGAGGACAGCGCTCGTATTGCAGGAGAGCCCGGTGCTTCGCTATGAAACAAGCGCCTTGGTCGAGGCACACGCAGTCGACTCTATATAGCTCGGCTGCCAGCGGTTTCATGTCAGACTGGCAGACTCCTAGTTGTCAAATCGAGTAATATCCACTCACTGGGGTGCATTTAGGTAGAGCACAGTACCACCAGATAACGGAATGATGATGAATTCCAGCACAAGGTCTCCATTGTCTTCGATGCACCACCGCTCCAAACTGTTGCCTGCCTCGTTGGACACCCGTCATTTGGCCTCAGACGGGCTGGTACGGTTCTGCTATGAGTCCACAGCATTCTTGGCTGCTGTGGAAGGCGGGGAGTGGCTGGCTCGTCGCTGGTAGGCCTAACTTCTGAGGCCACCCGGCTGTTGGGTATGCCACCCGTGGGCGCCCAGACAGGGCAAGTGGTAGGGGCGGCTGTGACGGAGGTGGCGGCCGTACTCCCCCGCGTAGGGCTAAGGACCAGCATAGACGTGAACAGTCTCTTGTGTGACTCACACCCGAGAGCCTGCTGGCTGTGCCACGCTCCCTGCCACCGGCGCAGCGACCCCCCTGCTAACAACAAGTGGAAAAAACCCGTCCTCGACCCGGGCCTGCTCAATAAGCGGTTCGTGTCCCTCTGTAACTGCCGTGCCCCGTCCCTTTTCGACCGTTCACCCGCCGCCCCCCTCTCTGCACAGAACCCCGGGTTACTCACAGCTCCTTGAGCTTGGCAGACGTCCACGAGTAGAAGTTGTTCACAAACCAGCGCTGCAGCGCACGCTCCTCCACAGTGTTTGGGGTGTTGGAGGGTGTGGCAAAAAGGCCGTGGCGCGCGCACAGCGACGCAAAGTCGGGCTCAACGAGCTCCAATCTTTGCACGTTATCGAGCGGCACAAACGACAAAGTCGGGAACGATGTCGTCTCGTCCACCTCCCACCGCAGTTGGGTGCCGCCAAATCGCGTGCGCACGCACTTGGGATCCTTTTCGGCCAGGGCTAGGCGTTGCACGACTACGCCGCGGCGCGCAACGCCGTTGATGCCGTTGATGGTTAACAGAGCGCGGCCGTACGAAAAGCCGGTCGCCGAGGAATCATCCGTGAAACGGAAGAAATCATAAAAGGGCTTGCCGTGGTTTGACCGTGCCGCATAGAGACGCTGCTGGACCGAAGGCGCGCCCCACTCAAACGTCGCTAGAAACGACAGGGAGTTGGCGACGTACACCATCTGGTCGTCGTCAGCCCCAACGGCCTCACCCAGACCTGCGAGCGCCCCGCCGTTCATGGTTGACAGTTCGGCGACGGTCGATCTGCTGCCGCGCACGCGGAGAGCGGACAGGCTTCGCCGACGGCCGCCACCGCCATGCCGTGCTCCCGTCGCGGCACGCTCCGCTCCAAGAGCGGCGCCACGAGCCGGACTGTTCTCGTCGGAGGTGCCAGAATCGTCTGAGAGCGTCTCTCGGCCCTCTGGCACCGACACGTCCGCATCTACCGCCACCTCAGTGAATGGTCCAGGCGCGACAAACTCGGCCGCAGCTGCATCGAGCAGCGCGCGCCCGCGCTCTACGTCCTCCCTCCGCTCGGTGGCCGCCTCAGCCAGCACGCACGCCAGCGTTTGCTCGCTCCGCATCATTTGAGCGGTGAAGGTTGACACGTGCTTGTTGGACCGGTCGTACATGGTCTTGCAACGCCCGTGCAGCCCCTCGTTGATGCTTGTGTCGGCCTCAGTAAGGTTACCCCTGTCCAGGAGCTCTGCCAACAAGTGGCTTGCCAAGCGGTGCGCCTTGGGAGTGTGGAGGGGCCCAAAGAGAATGGCGACGTAGCGCGAGATAAACTCCTCGGCATCGCTGGCAATGGCCGTTGCCTCCTCCTCCGTTTGGTGTGCCTGCTCGGCCCTGTTGTCGCCTGACATCTTGCCGGAGAGCGCGGCGGCCCGACACATGACTTCCAATACCGCGTCGGCAGGAGACATGGCAGGAAACAGATCCGCGAAAGCCTTCGAGTCCGCACCTGACCGGTCGGCAGCCGGCACGACGTCCTCGTCGTCGGTCGTAGCCCAGCGGTCATTGACCGACTCTGCGTCGCCCGCCGAGGAGTGGCTGTCGTCAGCCTTGCGCCACTGGCCCGCGCGTGGCCTGGTGGCGTTCTTTCCGCCAGGCGACCGGCCGCTGCGCTTGCGCTTGCGGTTTTGGAGGCGCTGCGCGACCACCCGCGCACGTCGCTCCTCCTCCTGAAAGGAACGGCTGCCGTACGGTGAGCGGCGAAGCTTTCCCGCAAAGGGGGCGCTCGACTCATCTGGTCGCCGGCCCACCGCACCGGCCACCATTCCTGGAAAGTGCATGACCGCGTATCGCCAGTCACTGCCGGTGAGCGTCGGTTGTGTGACGCCTGATGGGACCAAGTATCTTCGCAGCGAAATGAAGTGCATAAAGACGACCACACTTTCCACAACCAAGCCACAGGTCACATTGTCAGAAAATGGATGCAACGTCGGATGGGTCACCAACCTTGCATAAACTCGTCCCGCGTCACAGCGCGCACCGAAGACAAGCAAAACTCGACCACTCACACCACTCTGGAGCCAACGGTTGCGCACGTACCCGGGTGGATAAAGGTCTGCGCGAACTCGTCTACTCATGTGCAGTAGCCTCTCGTTGATGCCAATGAGGGCGTTCTCAGCGGTGCCAAAGAGCGAGTTGCCCCCTTTGGCGAGCGACTCGACGAGGTTCCCTACAAGTCCCCCCAGGTTCCGTAAAATTCCAAGCTTCCACACCTGGGATGCACACAGAGGATAAACCAAGCGGACACCAATGCCGAACAGACGGAAAGGTGGAGGAGGCCCAGAGGTTAGCAGTCAGAATTCAGCATTCGGTCGGCGGGGGCTGCTGCCACAGCTGACGAGACCACACGCTGGTTATGATGCGGGAAAGCCGCGGCTCTCGGAACCACGTGCACCGGCCAGCACTCGCTCCCAACATGTGCACACAGAAGGTGGATATCGCCAGTCACACACCAACGTACATGGAGGGAGTCGAATCCAAAGATTCTGTAGAGGTTCTTGCACCCTGTGCTCAGGCCGTGGACAGCACCGAGGGCGGGTACGTTGTGCGTTGCGGAGAAGTCGTCCGAGATCTGTTGTTGCCGCCTGGCGCCCGTGCTAGCGTCGTAGAGGCTGGCAGCCTCCAGTTGCACTGTCAACGTCTCGGTCACACATCGCAGGTCCTGCGCGGGCTCGTTGTTGGGGCGGGGCTCACCGCATTCCTCTTTGCGTATCATACACAATGAGCACGGCCGGTGGCAGAGCCCGATCTTGAGGCCTTGCAAGTGCCGCTCCTCGGGCATGTCAGCGGCGTACAACGTTATACGAGGGATGACGAGGTACGTGCCCCTACCGGGAATGTTGACCGTCTTTCCTGTCTCGCTGAGTTCTGCAAACTGGTCGAGCAGTACGGCCATGCAGCGCTGAAGAAGCTCATTTCGCAGCAACCGCAGACGCTCCTTCTCGATGCTGCCCGCGCCGTGGCGCGAGCGCACAAGTGGGATGTATGCGACGGTTATCCACTCGGACTTTCCCTTCTGGACGTTGGGGAACCGAGCCCTGATGGGATAGATATAGTGGGCTGCAAGGCATAGAGGTGGTCAAAAAACAGTCGACAGACGCGGCGAGCGAGAGGTATGACACGCGTCAACGTCAGTCAGCGTTATGGCCGGCTAAGGGACCGCATTAATACAACCAAACAAACCACCTCCACTGTCAGCGTGCTCCCCCCGCCACGCGCGCCCCCCCATATGACGTACCTCCCGACCAAGATATCAATGCAGCGTCGGAATACAGCTGCGCAGCCATCACAAACACCCTGTCAGAGGGTGCGAGCTTATGGATTTGAAACACACTGGCCTGCTCCGCAATGAACAAGTCGCTGTCCATGGTCCCCGTTCTGATGATGGACCCGTCCGTGCGCACGCGCCGCTGGCCGAAGAGCGTCAGCTGCTGTGCCGAGAGGATGGCGTCAATCGCGACCTCCCACAGGTCACGGAAGTAGAAAGTGAATGTCTGCTCCCCGATGATGATGGCCGTCTGTCGCCACCTCAGCTCGTGCAGGAACCTGTCCTGCTAGTGCTTGAGGGACGACACGAATTTGGCAGCCGTGTCGAAGGCTGACTGCATTGGGCCAAGCTTCCCCGTCCCAGCAACCGCTGGGACCTCGGCGGCTACCACCGACTCCCAGTACTCAGCGCGGGCCGTATTGCTTAACCCACAGCGCCCAGTTGACAGGGAAAAGAGCCGGAACCTGCGCAAGGTAGGGGTGTTGAACTTTGACGGCTTTCTCGCGGCGTCTCTGGCCACGTACGGTTGCGTCCGCCCCATGTCACCTTTCGCCCGGTAGTACGCCAGAATTTGGGCGGCAGGAAGGCCGACAAGTGGTCGCGGTCGCACCGGCAGCGGCACTCCAGGCTGCGGTTCAAACCACCGGCTGCCCCTCACTCCGACGACGGGGACGTCCGGGCGGTCAGCGGTGTCATCGAAGGCGCCGTAAGAGCCTGCGGTGCCGACGTGGCCGCCGCCGTCGTGGCGGCCGACGCGGCCGCCGCCGTCGTGGCCACTCCACGACCTCGGTATCGTCACGGAGGAGCGAGCAGCAGAGGAATCGGCACTGCGGCTGACGCCAGCCCGCCCGCCTGACTCGTCCGACAAGTCTACACAGGTTTTCGACACGCCATTAGCACTGGGCCCGCCTCGCCGGACAGACGGTGGACCGCTTGTCGGTCCTCGGCCAACCGAGAAGATGGGGAGTCCGCCGGGGCGTCGCAGACCGTCGGCACTGGGACGGGAAAGGGGAGACACACAAGGGCCGCCTCCGATCACCAGCGGCACCAACGGAGGTGCTGATCTAGCAGGAGGTCGCTGGTTCGCCGATACCTCGCCGCAACGCGCTGGCGGTGGCTTGGTAGAATCATGCATCGACAGACGATGACGCTCCAAAGCGGCACTTGTCGCAAACAAACGGGAGCAGGTCCCACACAGGCGCTCGAACGACACGGGTGCCGGGCGCCCCTGCGTGTAACGAACAGAAGGCGCCATGTAGCTTGGTTTGTGGCAGCCGCCAGACCGTTTGCGGTGACCGCGGGGGCCGAGTGGTTCACAGTGGGCAAGCTGGCACAGCCCGCGTGGGCGCCGCGTTGACACTCAGCGGCGTGGGTGACGTTGCAGCTGCGACGAGGGTTAAGACACCGTCGCAACGAACGTCGTGGTGGTGGTGACGGCGGACAGCAGCCAGAACAAACAAGGCAATGTTTGCCTTGGCTGATGATCCGCTGGCACGTCGTCCCACTCGCTGACAAACAGAACACAAGGGAACGAGGGCGGGTGGGGCGAAGAAGGACCGGGGCGGGCACGAGGGGACACACGAGCACTGCTGCCACGCGACGATTCCAAGAGCGCGGGAGAGACAGTGCAGGGCGTGCAGCACACGAGTGCCTGTGCCCCCTGCAAGGGTCGCGGCCACTCGTGCTTCGCGAAATAATTGATCGCGATTTTTCCCACGTTCGAGCAGCCCAGCCAATCCAGCCAGTGTAATTTTTTTCAGCGGGCGGATCGGCCGCTTTGGGCGAGCTCGCTCGCGTGGGGCGCGGGCCAAGAACAGGAGCTGCCGCCACAGGCGGCCGACGGCGGCCCGAGGACAGCAGCGCGCACCTGCCTCTCAGCTGCGTACCTGTGCGCCACACGCCCTCACCCAGCCACGGCGTTGTTGGCGACAGGGCGCACGCCCCGCCCGCCCCTGCCCCCGCGTGCTGGCCCCGCTTCCTCCCCCTGCTCCACCCTCCGCCGCCGTGATCAGCACGCTTGCTCCCCCTCCCCTACGCACCCCTTTGTACGTTCATGCATCGTCCACGAGTATGCCCACTCCCCACCCCCCCCTCCGACTTGCACTTTTTGCGTGACTGCGGACACGCGCCGGACTCGCCCGCTCCCCCTCCGACTTCACCCCGCTTGCTCCCCCCCCCCCCCGCCACCCATTGTACCCTCCTTCCACCTCCACCACTCTTCGCCCCCCCCCACCCACCCCCCCCCCCCCCCAC
>Ga0114957_1005649_pt1 | contig 10270 bp, 8 predicted proteins | sample BantaG_FD_87175 | JGI IMG/M metagenome (GOLD analysis project Ga0114957, IMG submission 87175) | Marine algal microbial communities from Bantry Bay, Ireland - BantryBay_4 metaG | ecosystem: Host-associated > Algae > Red algae > Unclassified | place: Bantry Bay, Ireland | collected 2014-11-21 | reverse complement strand
TTTCCGCCATTTTCTCCAAAAAAATAATTCCGTAACAAAGGCTATGCAATGATTTTTTTGAAAAAACTGACAAAAAAATTCCCTCGTCAAAAATCTGCATTTATTAATTTTCTATTCCTAAGTATTTTCGAAATTATTCATTCTTCATTTTTAATTCTTCATTGCAGCTATGCTGCTATGTGCCTATGTGTTAAACCATTCAAAGCTTTTCGATTTAAATATTTTTTAAGAAAAGTACAATCTAAGATTTTCGACAAAAAAAAAAGAGTCCCCCATTAACCGATTTCACAAAAAACCAACCTCACCTTTCAACCAATGCAGTTTTTTCCATACATTTACCTATCAAACCAAATTCAAATATGTTAGAACGAATCATAAATTTTTTCAAGAGTATTTTTTCATTCCTAGCTGGTAGTAAAAAAGAATCCAAAGTTGAAACACCTCCTGTTTCCACTCCAAATTCTAACACTACATCTACACCCGTTGAAGAGATACCAATCACTACTGAGGAGGCGCTCCCTGAAATTACGGAAGTGGAACCTCAAGATGGAGCAGATATTCCTACAAGTGAAGAAGTGGATGAAGTCGTGCTCATCAATGCAGAAGTGGAAGAGCTACCTATTGAAATGTCCAATCCTACCGACATTAAAGATAACAAGGAGACCTCAACCCTTCCAGAATCGCCCAAAGAAGAAACGACTCCAAAACACACACCACGTTACCTTTGGATTTTGGATAATGGTCATGGAAAAAAAACCAAAGGCAAGCGTTCTCCAAAATGGAATGATGGCAAAAGAGTTTTTGAGTATGAATTAAATCGAGGTATTGTAAAAAAAATAATGGCGGCGCTGGATAAAGAAGGTGTCAAATATCACAATCTTGTTCCTGAAGAAAATGTAGGTAATATTTTAAAAACCAGAGTTGCAAGAGCGAATAGCCTAAAAGTAAAATCGGATTTGCCTCCAGTTTATATTTCCATTCATTCCAATGCTGGCCCTGAAAATCAACCAGGCGGATGGACTACGGCAAAGGGTATTGAAACTTGGTATTATCGAACTAGTTTGAATGGTAGAAAAATTGCTAAAATTTTCCAAAAACATTTGATTTCAAAAACAGGTTGGGTCAATCGTGATGTTCGAACAGGTATGAATTTTTATGTTTTAAAAAATACTTCGATGCCTGCAATTTTGACTGAAAATGGATTTTTTAATCACAAAGAAGAAGGTCGAAAATTACTCGCCGAAGAAACTCGTCAACTTATCGCAGATGCTCATGTAGATGCTATCATGGAAATTGAAAAATATGATTTTTCAGGATTCCGTGGATAAAAGGATTCAAGATTATGGATTATGGATTATGGATGTCGAATAATTTTGAATATAAATGTTTATAAACAAGATTTTCGAAATCCATAATCCATAATCCATAATCTTGAATCCATAATCCTAAACCTTGAATCCATAATCAAAAAAGTTACCCTAAAAAAAAATCATGAAAAATTTAATCTTACTATTCGTTTTTATATTGTTATTTTTTTCTTGTAAAAATGAAAATAATAAAACGAACACTTCTAAATCAAATGTAAACACCGTTCTCCCCCTATCTTTTAAAAAAAATAGTTTATCCCTCCAAAGTGATCTTTGCAATAATGAAAATGAAATGGAATGTGCCACCGTTAAGATGGATTATTATTTGGCAGCAGGAGGAAAAAAAGAAATCAGGGAAAAGATAAATACTTCCTTGGAAGAAATTCTTGCTAATAATTTTATTATGGGAGAAAAAGAGGATGTCAAAAATCAAGATTTAGAAAAAATAGCAAAATCATTTATTACTGACTATGAACATTATTTGAGTGATGAAAAAAACCGAGGTTTTATAACTCCATTTGCTAACGAAACGGAGACTAAAATTTTGTATGAATCTCCTGAAGTGATTTGTTTTTCATTCTCTAATTATTCTAACACAGGAGGCGCACATCCCAACTATTTCACCTTGTTAGCTAATTTTAATAAAGTTACGGGCGAACAAATTAAGGGTGACCAAATTTTAAAAGATCGTAGTGAATTAGCCCCAATACTAGAAGTTTTAGCAAAGGAAAAATATAAAATATCAGAGGATCAAAATTTAAAAGATATTGGTTTATACTACGAAGGAGATGCATTTCCAGTCAATGATAATATTGGAATTTTAAAAGACAGTATTATCTTAGAGTATAATCCATATGAAGTAGGCCCTTATGTTTTAGGAGGTATTACTTTTAAAATCGCAAAATCAGATATACAAGATTTATTGAAATAAGAATTTATCGTAACTATTCAGCAAAGCTGAATTTTGTATATTTTTCAACGCGGAGACGCAGAGGCGCAGAGAATTTTTCTTCGAAAAATTTAAAAAACTCTGCGTCTCCCTGTCTCTACGTTGAAAAATAAATTGGCTTTAGCCAATACTGAATAGTTGCAATTTATCAAAAAAAGCAAACCGTTAACCATGAGAAAAATTTTATTAATACTCACGTGTGTTTTTTGTTGGAAATTAGCAATTGGGCAACTCCCCAATACTAATATTTATCTATTTGATATGGAACGAAAAGGCGATAGTCTTTTTCTTTTTAAGAATCCTCAGTTACTAACTGGGTTTAATTCAAATGGTTATAACAATCAACCTACATTTATCTCTAATGACGAAATCTATTTTTCATCGGGAACTGCTTCTGATGAAAATCCAACAAATATCATTGCATTAGATTTAACTCGAAAAGTAAAGACAAAAGTTACGCTTTCCGAAGATCGAGAATACTCTCCTACTCCTCTTTTGGAACCGTACTATTTTAGTGCTATTCGTCAAGAGGCTGATGGCAAAAATACCCAACGTCTTTGGGTATTTCCAAAAGATCGATCTTCGAATGGCAAACCTATCCTTCCTAATACTACAGGAATCGGTTATCATTGCTGGTTATCAAGAACTCAAGTTGCTCTCTTCATTGTTGGGGAACCTCATAAGTTGGCTATTGCTAATACTCAAGATCAATCTATCAAAACACTAACTTCTAATATCGGCAGATGTATGCAGCGTCTTCCTAACGGTAATCTTGCTTATATCCATAAAGCAACGGAAACCAACTGGACACTTAAGGAATTAGATCTCCAAACCATGCGTAGTTCTACTATCGTTTCTACGGTTCCACAAAGTGAAGATTTTGTAATACTTCCCGATAATACTTTTTTAATGGCAAGTGGTAGCGAAATTTTTAAATATAAAAAAGGCTGGGATACTGCATGGTTAAAAGTAGGTGAATTTTCAAAATTGGGATTAAGAGGTATTAATAGAATGGCTATAAGTAAAGATGGGAAAATTGCTTTAGTGAATATAAAATAACGAACTCGGTTGAATATCGAATATCGAACAAGGAATTTCGAAGTTTGACCAATACTTTTGAAAAAGACGAATCACTAGTATTCGTCATACTTCGAAATTCCTTGTTCCTTGTTCGATATTCGATATTCAACCGCATTGCTACAAAATCGATTTAACATAAATAATAAATCATGAAAAAGATTTTTATCCTTCTATTTCTAACAATCCCATTCCTTACTTTCTCACAAAGCAAACGAGCTTTTAAAAAAGAAATAAAAAAATTCCGAAAACATTACAAACAAGAGTTTCTAGAAGAAGCTCGTTCTCCTTTTTACAATAATAAAAAAGGGATGAAAGACATGCGTTTTTATAAACCAAAACGCGAGTACAAACTCAAAGCGAATTTCCGTAGAACAGCAGATGCACAAACTTTTAAAATGGCAACTTATAGCGGTATCACTCGTGATTATGTACTTTATGGAATTGCAACTATAATGTTAGAAGGAAAAAAATTAGACGTTCATATTTACCAAAGTTTGCGATTAAGAGATATGGAAGAATATAAAGATCATCTTTTTATCCCATTCAAAGATTTGACAAATGATGACTCTACATATGGCGGAGGTCGATACATTGATATGAAAATGAGTGATATAAAAAATGGTACTGTCATGATTGATTTTAATCGCTGCTACAATCCTTGGTGTGCATTCAGCGATGGTTATAACTGCCCTGTTCCACCAGTTGAAAATCACTTTGATATTGAAATTAATGCAGGAGAGAAAATGTTTACGGGCAAACATTAGACGGACGCTGCGCTTGACGGTCGTTTGCTTCGCATCACTTGACGGTCGTTCGCTGTGCTCACTTGACGGACGCTGCGCTTGACGGACAATACATAGAAAAGGAGTTGTGAATAATCACAACTCCTTTTTTTATTCACAATTTTACGAAACCGTCAAGCGTAGCGTCCGTCAAGTGAGCACAGCGAACGTCCGTCAAGTGACGCGAAGCAAACGACCGTCAAGCGCAGCGTCCGTCTTACTTATTCTTCGTCTTCACCTTAGTATTAAGGTTTAAATCCATGGCAGCTTTTGCGCCCATAATTTCCATAAAATCCAATCCAGCATTTCCTTTGCCGTTACCACCACCTGTTTGGAATTTAGGAACTAAGTCACCTTGGTAATTTTGGAACGCAGTTGCCCACATTGCCTGCACATCTTTATAGGCTTCCAATTTTTTATCCAAAGCACCATCCGCCTGCATCACTTTTTGTTTAGCATAAGCCTCTGCCTCTGCCAACGCTTTGATTTTTTGAGCCTCCAATTTTGCACCTTCGAGTGCTATCAATTGTTTCTCTTTATCTTTTTGCGCCAACTTTACAGATGTCTCTGCTTGCACCACTTGCTGTGTTTGCACTTGCTTTTCTTTGTACTCAATTTCTACCAATTGTCTTCGACCTTCAGCTTCTGCGGTCATTGCCTCTTGCTGCGCCGTCACCAAGTTTTGCTTAGAAACAGACTCTCGTGTACTTGCTTCAATTTTCTTTTTCAACTTATGATCTACTTGCGCTTCGTAATCCACATTTTCGATAGTAGCACTAGCTATCGAAATTCCAAATATTTTCAAATCAGACTCTTTACGAACTTTAATTCCATCTTTATTTATTCGAATTTCGTTGGCATAAATTCGCTTCGCTTCCCCTGTTAAAGTATCCCTGCTAAAAGTTTCTTGAATATCCAAGATGAATAAACCATCTTCTAATTGGTCTTGAAAATATTGCGACAACTGTGCTCGTCCACCTGAATAATGCTGCTCAGAATCCATCAACTGCGCTGAGTTTTTTAAACACTCAATGGTGTAAGGTGCCAAACCTTTCATTGCTAAATATTCTCGATTCACATACTCTGAATGCAATTTTAACATGTCCGCTTCCAAATCAGGTAATCGAAATCGAACAACCGTTTGTGCATTTGCTTCAGTTGCATCATTGAATCGAATCAAGATTGATTTACCATCTATGGTCGATCCTGTTGCTTCGCCACCTCGATGACTAATCGTAATGACATTTGGGTAGGTTGTCACTTTTGAACCTGGAATTTTCCAATACATACCATTTGAATAGACCACTCTTTTTCCTCCGGTTGGATTTTCCACAACCTCTCGATATCCCATATCGTTATATCCAAAAGGGTTTAAAACTAGGAGTAAAATAAGTGCCATAAAACCTAGCACTCCATAACCAAGGAACTTCCCATTTACTTTTTCTTTTAAATTTTTCATTGCTTTAATTTTTAATTAGTTGAAATAATGTTTTTAAGTTCATGTTTACAATTATTGCATAGTTATTTCGATTTCTTTTTTCATCAGTCTTCGTTAAAAATACTCGCCAGAACTAAGGCTATGACTGCGTTTTTTGCCTCGACTGATAAAAAAATAATTTCGAAAATAACCTATGAATAATTATAAACATGAACTTATTGATATTTTTTAAAATGTAATATTTTTATGGATTATTAAACAAATCACGACTTAACGGGATGAATTTTCGATAAATGGTAATTAAAATGAGAAATATTGGAAAAATGGTAATTACGCTTACCGATCAAATGCAAAGGGAAATCGAAATTCCCAAATCACCACAAAGAATCATTTCCCTTGTACCTTCGCAAACGGAACTACTTTTTTATTTAGGTTTGGAAAAAGAGGTCGTCGGTATCACTAAATTTTGTGTTCATCCACGTGCGCAGTTTAAATCAAAACCTCGAGTCGGAGGAACTAAGCAATATCATTTTGATAAAATAAAAAAACTTCAACCTGATCTTATTATTGGAAATAAAGAAGAAAACGATCAAACTCAAATCGAACAATTAGCAGAAGAATATCCTGTTTGGATGAGTGATATTATTACGTTGGAAGATGCCCTTGATATGATTGAGCAAATTGGAAAAATAGTAGGAAGGGAAGAAAAAGCAACTCAACTTATCGAAAACATTTTATTAAAATTTCATCATCTCAATAAATATATTTCATTACAAAAGCATTTTCCAAAAGTTGCTTATTTGATCTGGTATAATCCGATGATGGTGGCTGCTAGACATACTTTTATCAATCAAATGTTGCAATTAGCTGGGTTTCAAAATATCTTTGAATCTCAATCACGTTATCCTCAAGTCACTAAGGAAGAATTGTCAGCTGCACAACCAGATGTGATTTTATTATCCTCGGAGCCTTTCCCTTTTAAAGAAAAACATGTTAAGGAGATACAAGACATTTGTCCAAATTCCGTTATAAAGTTGGTGGATGGAGAATTGTTTTCTTGGTATGGAAATCGATTGTTGCTGGCTGTACCGTATTTTGAAAAATTGCGTAGACTAACCTGAACCACAAAAGATACAAAAGATGGACAAAAGTTTTTTTCACATAGTTTTGTGAATCAAAAAATCGTGTAAAAAAAACTTTTGTCCACATTTTATTCCTTTTGTGTTAAAAAAATAAAATTTATGAAATCCCTTTTAACTATAATTTTTACAATACTATTGTTACCACTTTTTTCTCAGCAAGAGAATGAAGGTATTCGAATCAGTCCAAATGAAATAATTATTCAATTGGAGGAAGGAACGGACGCTTCTATCTTTTTTCAAAAAATAAAAACACAAGCAAGAGCATCCGAAGTTATTTTCGAAAAGGAAAAACAGTTTTCGAAAATACTCAATATGTTTTTATTAAAATCAGAAAAAAACATCCCGAATGTAAAAGCATTGTTAAAAACTATCCAATCCTATCCAGAGGTCAAAGGGGCGGGTCAAAATTTTCAATTACAACGTAGAGATCGAGAGCCTAATGATCCTCAATTTACCAATCAATGGAATATCAATATCATCAATGCGCCAGCAGTTTGGGATATTACTACAGGTGGTGTTACCGCTATGGGCGACACGATTGTCGTAGCGATGATGGAAAGTGGAGATTGGACACATCCAGACTTAATTGGAAATCATTGGATTAATCGAGGGGAGATTGAAGATGATGGAATTGATAATGATGGTAATGGATTCATAGATGATTATCATGGATGGAATACCGCAGAAGACTCTGATGATATAGGAATTGATATCGGTAGTCATGGTACAAGAGTGGGCGGAATCATTGGTGCGACAGGTGATAATGAAATGGGTATCGCAGGTGTCAATTGGAATGTGAAAATTATGTGGGTTCATAGTAAATTATTTTTTGACCAAATCATTTCATCATATGAATATGTTTATCAAAATCGAAAATTATATAATGACACTAATGGAGAAAAAGGAGCTTTTATCGTTTCTACCAACGCATCATTTGGAGTAGATTATAATGCTCAGATATATGGCGATGAAATAGATATTGATGACAATCCTTTATTTGCACCTTGGTGTGAAATCTTTGATATGCTAGGTGCTGAAGGCGTGCTAAATGTTTCAGCTTGTAGCAACGATTCCTATGATGTAGATGAATTGGGCGACATGCCTTCTATCTGTACCAGCGAACATTTATTGATTGTTACAGAGAACACTCAAGCCAATACGATTCAAAGAGGTTTTGGAAAAACACGAGTGGATTTGTCTGCACCAGGAGAAGGTTCCCCAAGTACTAGTGGAAATGGTTCTTACGGAACAATTGGATTCACCTCTGCGGCAGCACCTCATGTCTCTGGCGGAATTGCATTGTTATATAGTTTACCTTGTGAAAACTTAAATGAAGTCGCACGTAATGATCCTGCAAATGCTTCTCTTTTAATGAAGTCATTTATCCTTGATGGAATTGAAAGTGTAGATTTTCAAAATGATCAAACTGCAACGGGAGGAAGACTAGATTTAAAAGGAAGTATGGACTTAATCAATGAGTATTGTGGCGGTAGTAATATTGGACTTTTAAATATTGACAACCTTTCTCCTAATCCAACTAACAGTTTTATCAATGTAGATTTTACACCAAATGAATATGGAACTTATAAAATTGAAATTTTTAATGCCGTAGGTCAGCGGATGTATGATACAGAATATGAAGCGACTCAGTTCCTACCTGCTTCTTTTCAAATTGATAAAATAGGTGACCTAAAAACAGGTGTTTACTTTTTAATGATTTCCAATAATTTAGATTTTACTACTAAGAAATTTATTATTTATAAATAGGAAGAATGTGTATAGGTGGTAGCTGTCGGGCTGAAGCCCGACAGCTACCACCTATACACATAAAAGAAAAACATGAAAATAGGATTCTTCGATTCAGGTGTAGGTGGGCTTTCGGTATTACAAACTGCTATTCAAGTGCTCCCTCCTCAACAATATATTTACTTTGCTGATACAGACAATGCTCCTTATGGAACGAAGTCCAAAAAGACTATTAAAAAATTAATGTTTCGGGTGGCTGATTTTTTTAAGGGAAAAAAAGTAGATGCATTGGTTATTGCTTGCAATACGGCTACAAGTGCTGCGGTCAAAGATTTACGTAAATCTTATGATTTCCCCATCATTGGAATGGAACCTGCCATTAAACCTGCTATTGAAAAATCAAAAGGAAAAAATGTTTTGCTATTTGCGACCGAGTTGACTTTGAAAGAAAAGAAATTGAAAAATTTGATTGAGCGATTAAATGCCAAGTCAAAAGTGAAAAGTATTTCGTTGCAGGAGTTGGTAGTTTTTGCAGAACAAATGAAATGGAACGATCCTGAAGTTTTAGAATATTTGAATAAAAAATTAAAAGGAATTAATTGGAAAAATTATAGTTCGATAGTATTGGGCTGTACCCATTTTTTATTTTATAAAAAATTATTTCAAAAAATGCTTCCTACACATATTGAGATTATTGATGGGAATTTAGGAACGGTATTACATTTGCAAAATCAAGTTCATTTATCATCGAAAAGGAAAAAGAATAAAATTGAATTTTATATTTCGGGAAGGAAAGTGAAGGAAGAATTTTTTTTGCCGTTTCTCAATATCATTTAATTTCACCCCTTAGAAAAACATTACATTTACGTAAACATATAGTAACTATTCAGCAAAGCTGAATTTTGTTTATTTTTCAACGCAGAGACGCAGAGAATTTTTCTTCGAAAAATTTAAAAAACTCTGCGTCTCCCCGTCTCTGCGTTGAAAAATAAATTGGCTTTAGCCAATGCAGAATAAGTCCAATATCTATTTTTTTTCGGGCTGAAGCATGGCAGTTACTACGGTTACTTCGGCTTCCCACTCTTCTCATCAAACCTCTTCAACAATTCATTAATCGGATGCTGCCTCAAAGACATAATTTTATCCGAATCAGAATACGCAGATTGTATCTTACTTTCATCATAAAGCGGAACAACTTTCCCTAAATGTTCATGCAACGTATTAATTTGATTCGGTTCCGCATTATAAGAAGTGATATCCGCTCCATCAATATTAAGTGCCTCACTATCAACCAGTTGAGCAGCCAACGGCTTACTTCCAGGACTCTCAAAAGTAATCGCTTTTGTATCATCTTTTACTGCACAAAGCTCTGCTAAAACAGCCCCAAGAGAATGTCCCGTATGAATAATTTTAGGTTCGGAATTATATTGTTTTTTATAAGCCTCCTTTACCTCCTGAACAAAATGTTGCGCTGCCTCAAATTGCTGCATAGGAATTTCGCCATTTAAAATATCATAATCATCGTCCATATCTTTGATGATATTCCAAAGATTATCTTCTTCCAATGCAATGGAAATTTGATTAGCTGTCAATTCATTTATTTTAATATCCAAATCAGTTCCTCTATGCGCGATAATGATTTGTTTATTTTTTTTATTAAAATAGGCTCTCCCAAAATACCCGCCTCTTGAAAAAGCTTTGACCCCAAGGTAAGGCACCAGTTTTCCCCATTCCTCATTTTCTGTCATCGTCCATACTTTTCCCAA
>Ga0114957_1005648_pt1 | contig 10272 bp, 6 predicted proteins | sample BantaG_FD_87175 | JGI IMG/M metagenome (GOLD analysis project Ga0114957, IMG submission 87175) | Marine algal microbial communities from Bantry Bay, Ireland - BantryBay_4 metaG | ecosystem: Host-associated > Algae > Red algae > Unclassified | place: Bantry Bay, Ireland | collected 2014-11-21 | reverse complement strand
TAGCGATTTGCTGGTAAGACATTTCCTCAAAGCGACTGAGGGTAAAGACGATCCGGCATCTTTCGGGCAGGTCATCAATGGCCTGATGTAGGATGGTGGAAAGTTCATCGGATTCCAGTTCTTTTAGTGCGCTGGCAGGCTGGCTGAATTCGAGGGTATAATCTTCTACGTCGGAGAATTTCATCCGCTGACTACGGATATAGTTGAGGGTTTTATTGATAACGGCCCGTTTGAGGTAGGCGCGTATGGAAGTGGTGATGTTGAGGGTGGCTCTTTTTTTCCATAATTCAAAAAAAACATCCTGCGCCATATCCTCAACGAGGTTGGAATCAGGGAGTACGCGATAGGCAGCTTGACAAATGAAACGGTAATGCTGTCGAAAAAGCACCTCAATGGCATTTTCGCTATTGGATTTTAATAAATCCAATAACGCTGCTTCGTTTAAATCATCCTGCTTTCCGTTCCTCATCTTAAATAGAAACAGCCGCTTTGATATGCGGATGTGGTTCGTAGTTTACTAATTGAAAATCTTCATATTTAAAATCAAAGATAGAACTTACTTCAGGATTGATTAGCATTTGGGGTAATGGTCTCGGTTCACGAGTAAGCTGTAGGCGAGCCTGATCCAAGTGATTGTTATATAGATGAACATCACCGAAAGTATGTACAAAATCTCCCGGTTTTAGGCCACATACCTGTGCCAGCATCATGGTGAGCAAGGCGTAAGAAGCAATATTGAAGGGTACGCCGAGGAAGGTATCTGCGGATCGTTGGTAGAGCTGGCAAGAAAGTTTGCCATCATTGACATAAAACTGAAAAAGGCAGTGGCAAGGGCTCAGCGCCATATCGGGCAGTTCTCCCACATTCCACGCGTTGACGATGATGCGACGAGAATCGGGATTATTTTTTATGGTATCAACGACTTGTGTAATTTGGTCTATGACTTTTCCGTCCGGGGTTTGCCAACTTCGCCATTGCTTTCCGTAGACGGGGCCTAAGTCACCATTTTCATCTGCCCATTCATTCCAGATACGGACGCCATTGTCAGTTAGGTATTTTGTGTTGGTATCCCCGTTAAGAAACCAGAGTAATTCATAGATAATAGACTTAAGGTGGAGTTTTTTCGTAGTTACTAATGGAAATCCATCTGCCAGGTCAAATCGCATTTGATATCCAAAAACGCTGCGGGTTCCGGTTCCAGTACGATCACTTTTCGCATTACCGTTATCGAGAATATGTTGTAAAAGATTCAGATAGGCGCGCATAGATAGGTTTTGGCCACAAAATACTACTTTTGTCGGCATTTTCTTTAATAGACTTTAACAATTTGACAAGAAAATGGATTAATATTGTCGTATAAAATTTTAGGGTAGTTCCTAATCATCCTCGTCATTAAGCTATGAACAAAGCATTTTTTCTCCTATTATTCTTTTCCTTTCAAATCTTGCGTCCTACAACCGCACAGGAAGCAGACTGGGAATTTAAGCGACAGGTCAATGATATTTTAGTTTATACCAAGGATATTCCCAATTCCAATATTAAATCATTGAAAATTATTATGGAGGCAGATGTTCCGATCAATTCGGTGATTCAGCTATTACTGGATATTTCCGCCTATCGAAAATGGGTGTATAAATGCAGTCATTCCGAGCATATAAAGGAAGAAAATTCGCTGAGTACCTATGATTATTATCAAATAGATTTTCCCTGGCCTTTTTCAGATCGAGATATGTACGTTCATTCTGTGACTAGTAAAGATCCTGATACGGGTGTCATCATTGCCGAAAGTAAGGGCGTCCCTAATTACGGCCCCCAACGCGATGGATTTATTCGTATTCTTGAACATCACAATCGGTGGATCATCACCCCTGTCACCCCTAACAAAACGCACCTGGTATATACCCTTGCGGCAGATCCTGCTGGCGCGATTCCTGACTGGCTCATCAATCTGGCAGCCGATCAAGGCCCTATTAAATCCATGAAATCTTTTCTAAAACTAGTTAAAACCCTTCCCTACCAAAGTGGTAATCCAATTGGCGGCTTGTAAGTACTAGCACATATATTGGTGAATCGTATTGGCTAATCGCGTTTTTGTCTCCGACTTGGCATCAATTTTTCGGTAAGATTAAATTAATACCCTAATTTTGTGGCTGGTACCTTGTATCATATAGTTAGTTAAGTATTTGGTCAAAACAGGTTTTTAAATACTTAAGATCATAGCGCACATAGCGTTTCAGGAATCCATTCCACCCTACACTTTATAAATTTTTATAATCTTATGCGCATTTTATTTTTTCTATTATTCTTTAGTATGGGAGTGATTTCTCTATCTGCCCAGCAACAATATTCCAAGGTAAAAATCGACCTTACGCAAACACCAATCGCTACTGTGGCGGCGTTGGGGTTGGAGTGCGACCACGGTGTCTATGCGCCTGGTCGGCATTTAATTAATGATTTTTCATTGCGTGAAATTCAGGTATTGACGGATCATCAAATTCCGTATGAGATATTGATTGAGGATCTAGTTATCTGGTATCAGGAACGAAGTTTGGAGGGGTTGCCTGCTCTACAACGGGACGAATGTTGTGGAGGTAGCAGCACCAGTCAGCCGGGCGATCAATACGAAACACCTGAAAATTATACGCTCGGTGTGATGGGTGGTTACCATACCTATACCCAAATGCTGAGTGTACTAGATGAGATGGTTCTTCGGTTTCCAGATCTGATCACGCAACGAGCGGAGATTGATACTTTTAAAACACATGAAAACCGCCCTATATTTTGGCTGTCTATTTCAGATAATCCAAGTATGGATGAGGGAGAACCAGAAATTTTATACACCGCGCTACATCATGCACGAGAAGCCAATAGCTTGAGTCAGACGCTCTTTTATATGTGGTATTTATTAGAAAATTATGCAACGGATGACCGAATAAAATATTTGGTAGATAATACCCGAATGTATTTTATTCCCTGTATTAATCCAGATGGATATATTTATAATGAGCTTATTGAGCCTAATGGCGGTGGTTCCTGGCGAAAGAATCGACGTAATAATGGCGATGGAAATTTTGGGGTGGATTTGAACCGTAATTACGGCTATCTGTGGGGAATAGATGACGTAGGATCTTCTCCCGCGACAGACAATGAGACTTACCGTGGGCCTGGTCCATTTAGTGAACCGGAGGTTCAGGCAGTAGCCTTTTTTCAGGAGAACAGAAATATTGACATCACACTTAACTGTCATAGTTTTGGCAATCTCTTAATTCGTCCTAAAGTAAGTGATCCAGCTGATTCTACGACTTACGTCAATTTTGGAGAAATACTGAGTCGTGAAAATAATTATCTCTTCGGCTCTGCCTTGGAAACGGTAGGATATTCCGTTAATGGGGATAGTGATTCATGGATGTATAATGAGCAAACGGTTAAACCCAAAATATTTGCGATGACGCCAGAAATAGGACCTAATGCCTTTGGATTCTGGCCACCACAGGATGCGATTATACCGCTGAACAAATCAGTGATGTCTCAAAATTTAATTGCTGCTAACTTACTGTTGAGCTTTGTTGAAATAACAGATAATTCTCCTACTACCTTGGGTGATTTGTCTGGCAATCTGGATTTTTCAGCGAAAGAATATGGCCTTCGTCCGGAGGAACAGACCGTTTTATTTACTTCGCTGAGTAATAATTTTGAGATCAATTTTTCACCACTGAGTGTTGATTTGGCCAATTCTGCTACGCAGTCCGTCTCTGTACCTTATACATTTACGCCAACCGTGGGCGAGCTAATAGAATCAGTCACCCTAGTAGTAAGTGTTGCTAATGGCGCCTATACTAGAACGGATACCATCACCAAACAATTCATTAACGGGATGGCGGAAACCATTGTGACAAATGACAATTCCGAGTTAGCGGATTATCAAACTACGGAAGATTGGGGACTTGCGGATAATACTTTTGTGAGTGGGCCAACAAGTATTACGGATAGTCCTGGTTTTGCTTATCGAAATGATACAGAGAGTGAAATCATGTTGACCACGCCTATTGATTTATCCGATAATCCAGCGGCGGCTTTTTTACGTTATTGGACGAGATGGCAGATTGAGGATGATTATGACTTTGCCCAAGTTATGGCTTCCAATGATGATGGAAACACATGGACTCCCCTTTGCGGAAAATTCACCAATCTCGCTTCGCCAGATCAACCAGAAGGAGAGCAATTATATGATGGAGAGCAAGACGAATGGGTGCTGGAAGAAGTAAATCTTGCTGCTTATTTAGGTGAAACGATTTTGATAAAGTTCTATTTTTTCTCTGATGGTTTTGTTCGTGGAGAAGGATTTTATTTTGATGATCTGAGTGTAGAGACGTATAGTAGTATTCCCACTTCTTCGGAAGATCTAAACACTTTGAAGGCAGATGTTCGGGTGTATCCTACTCCATTTAATGAGCAGGTGTCGGTGTCGATTAGTTTGCCGAGTGAAACCAGGGGTGTAGCGATAGCGTTGCTGAATGCGTTGGGGCAAGAAGTGCAGTCTACGTTTATGGGAACGCTTTTGTCAGGTCGTCATGCGTTTGAGTTGGAGACAAGTGCATTGACGAATGGAGTTTATTTTCTGACAGTAACAGATGAGGCGGGTCAGATGAAGACGGTGAAGTTGGTAAAGTAGGGATTTTAAAGAAGCCTGTTGGCCAGTTATTAGCTTGTTAGCCCTTTTCCTTTTCAATGTGTAGCAAATAAGGAATGTTGATAAAATAAATCAAGACACTATGCTTCCTCTTTTGTTGTTACTTTTTTAATGCCCAGACCCATTCGCCTTTAGCGCTGAAATAGCCGATTTTGTCGCCTTGTTCGATGCGGAATAGTCCATCACCTGCGTAGCTAATGTATTCGTATTTGGGTTGGATGATGATTTCGCCTTTGAGGTTGGTGAGGCCGGAGAATCGTTTGATTCGGATGATGGCGTATCCATCCTGGAAGGCTTCGATTTTATCGTATTTAGGTGGGATGACTTCAATGCCTCGTTGGTTGATGATGCCCCATTTGTTATTTTGTTGAACGACTGCTACACCGTGACGGAATTCTCCAGCCTGTTGGTAATAGTTATCTGATTGGCGCGTGCCTTCTGAGAAATAATAAAATCGATAATGTTGATCGCGGACGAGCGCGTGACCGTTGCTAAAGTCGAGTAGTCGGTTGACGCTGGGTTCCACGATATATTGCCCCATGGTGTCAATGATTCCGCCCTGTCGATATCCGTGATAGACCACGGCGCGATCCTCCATAAAGTCAAGGCATTTGGAGTATCTTAGTTCGACTATTTCTTTTCCATCCAGGTTCACATATCCGCAAACCCCCTGGTGCTGTACCATTGCTCTATGATTATGAAAGCCGGCTACCTTAGAGTATTTGGGTTCGATAATTAGTTTACCAACGTGGTTGATAAAGCCGTATTTTCCTTTGTATTTTACGGGCGCCATTCCTTCGCTGAAGGAGCCCATGGATTTATATTTTTTATTGGTTAAAATATTTCCGGTACGATTGATTAGGCTATAACGAAAGTTGGCAGATCCATGACGGACGACTGCGGTTCCATAGGGGCTGAATTTGGTAATATCAGAATATTTAGGTTTTAAAAAATAATCACCCGCTCTATTAATCAATCCCCATTCTCCGTTGACGACGACGCGGGCAACGTTTTGTTCAAAATCAAACGCTTTATCAAATTGTATCGGGATAATCCATTCCCCTTTTTGATCAATATATCCAGTTCCTTTGATGGTTTTTACCCAAGCAAGTCCATCTGCAAAATTACCTACTTGACGGAATTTAAAATCAATGACTACCCTACCCTGTTCATCAATAAAGCCCCATTTACGATCCAGTTTTACGGAAGCTAGTTTATTAGAAAAAGTATTTACCTTGGAGTAACGGCAGGGAATAATCTCTACCCCGTGCGAATCTACGAAGCCCCATTTTCCGTTTCGTTTCACGGCTAGGCGACCTTCCTTAAAAGCACCGATAGCATCATATTTCAAGTCTACGACTACTTTCCCTAACGTATCAATTACACCGAATCTTTGCTTATTGTTTGAGATGTGAATAATTTTGTTGTCTGTATTTTCTAAAAATCCAATTCGGTCAAATTTGCAGGGAATAAGCATTTTGGCTTCGCCGTTGACCAGTCCCCATTTATTATTTTTTCCCTTTACGATACCTACTTGGTTTACAAAATTTTCAGCTAGTGAAAACTGTGGTTCTACCACTACCTGTCCGGTGGTGTCTACATAACCGAAGGTACATCCTTCACAAACCAATGAGGCGTTCTCTTCAAATTCCTGATCATATAAGGTATAATCAACCATATAATTATTGGACAAGAGCAGGTTGAGGTATTGGCCTAGCGGTTCGAGTCTTCGATGTCCGGCATTCAGTTTTCCAGACAACTGTCCTTTTATGCTCATCCGTGCTACTCCATGATGAAATGCACCGATATAGGCGTAGTCTTTTTTTACAAATAAACCGATTGGGTTATTGCTAATCAAGCCATGACGGCCATTAGAAAAAACACATCGGGCGACGCTACTTCCCTGATCGAAATCACTTAATCGGATGTCCCACAAGCTTATATCAGTCACTAGTAATCCCATTTTATTATTTACCACTCCGTAAACCATATCGAATCGGTAGCGGGTTTTTTCAAAATTATAATAATTATAGTGTTCGATTCCTACGATGGTCATACTGTGTCGGTGTTCGATGCGGATGGTATGAAAAGAAGGTTCGATTTGAATCCCGCCATCTGATAGTCGGCGAAGGCCCCATTTGTCATCAACGGAAGAGTAGAACCATTCAAAGTTTTCAATTTGAAAATCGGGATCCAGGTTATTTTCGGGCATATTAATGGCAGAAGCGCGCTGTCCACCGATGGTGATGGTAAAGTGTTTTTCAAATTCGTTGGTTTTTTGCTGATCCCCATTTGCATCCATATCATATAGGGTCATGGATTCACCTTTGTAAGCCATGGCTTTTGAATCCTGCCATTCGATGCGGTCATATTCAGCAGGCACTACGACGACTCCGTTGAGGTTGACGGCACCGAATCGACCTTTCTTTCGAATGACTGCTGCATTGTTGGAAGGACGCGCAATATAGTCTAGGTTAATGGGCATGATAATTTCCAGTTCATCGGAAACGATGCCCCATTGCTGGCCTTTTCGTATTCTGTATCGACCTTTGGCGAACGGTTGAATTTCGTTGTAGGAAGGAGGTAGTATTTCGTCTCCTTGATTATTTAGCAATCCTAGCAAACGATCTTTTTTGCATAGCACTTCGGTACGGGAGAAAGGGTAGAAATTATCAAATTCTCCTTCGGTCATTACGTGAGCAGGTTGTACTGCATAGACGAAGCGTTGGTTGTTTCCATCTAGGCGATAGAAATAATCGGACAATTTGAGGTAAGCGTCATAGGCGACGGGGATAAGCATTTTGCCTGTATCATCGACGGCGCCCCATTTTCGATTTTTTTGACAAAAGAAAAGTTGGTCATCGACAATTGTAATTTCATCGTATTGAGGAGGTAGGATTACGGTTCCTGTCGCAGAGAGCAATCCTTTTTTGTCTTTGCTGACAGATTGAAAATAGCCGTTGGAGGAATAACTCAATTGATCATAAACGGGAGGAGAGATCACCTGTCCTGCTACCGTTTTCACGCCCCATAATCCATCTTTTCGGTACCCTAAATATTGATCATTCCAGATTTGCACCTGATCATAGCCCTTTTCCAGAATCACTTTTTCAGAAAGGTTGATGACCATCCATTCTTCCTGATGTCGTACGGCAAAAAGGGTGGAGTCTAAAATTTTTAAGTCTTCGTAAGTTGGTTCGATAATTTCGCGGCCAAGTTCGTTGATAATCCCTGCGCCATTGGATCGTTGCATGATGGCGTATCCATATTTTTTGAATTCTCCTATTGCGTCATATACGGGTTTGACGACGATGTCTCCCTGAACGTTCATCAATCCCCATTGGTTATTTACCTTAACAGGAAAAGCCTGTTGAGCCGATAGCGAGTACAGCTGAAAGGATAGTAAAAACAGCAAGAAAGATTTAGGCATAAAACGGCAAAGGGTTCAAAGTCAGTTTGGTAATAAATGGTGGGTTATCTGGTAAAAAAATTATTTTCTCTTTTACGAGAATGAGCTATCTATATAATGTAACGTTTCCTAAAAAGATACATTGTTCATACAGCATTAGCATTTATAATAAGATAATAGGCGATTAATTTGTTTAGTGTGTCGTTCTGTATGCAATTTATAAAATTTAAGCATTGCAAAAGCATCTGATCTACCGAAGATTGGATGTTTATAGATTTCGGATTTTAGTTGTCGATCTGTTAATGCTTTTACATAGGTGCGCAGGTCGGCACGTTGCTGTTTCCATTGTTTGGTGACATCCCAGAAGGAGGATTTTTCAGGTAATACTTCGTCACCGATTAATGCGGGTGCTTTTACTTTTAATGGGGCATTGAAAAGTAATGGGTATAGAATGGGTATAATTTTTCCTTTCAGAGAATTTTTACGAGGGATATTGCCGTCGGAAAGTTTTTTTTCCATGTAGGCTTTGGTGTAGAATTCAGCCATTCGGAGGTGCACCATTACTTGCATGACCGACCATTCTTTGTCGCTTGGCTTTCGGTTTAGATCCTCTTCGGAATAGCGGCTGAGACGACTGACTAGTTGTTGTAATTGTTCATCAACCTCGTCTAATTGCTGCCTAATTTTTGGATTCATGTAGGTTTAGCTAGTTGAGAAGCGAAGGTAGAAAAAATATTAATGAGAAGTGGGGATTTTTTCTTCTTTTTGATATTTTAGTAATGGTCAAGATTAAGTTAGGGAATATTCATTTAACTGTGTTTGGTTTTTTTCTTTAACGTATAGGGACATAGGGCGTATAGGGCATATAGGGTTTTTGTGGGTTCTATGTGGGGTATGTTCCTATGTGTTTATTATTTTTTTAACACATAGGGACATAGGGCATATAGGGTTTTTGTGGGGTGTTTTATGTGGGCTATGTTTTTGTGTGTTTGGTTTTTTTTTAACACATAGGGACATAGGGCATATAGTTTTTTTTTTGCGGGTTCTATGTGGGCTATGTTCCTATGTGTTTAGTTTTTTTTTAACACATAGGGACATAGGTTTTTGCGGGGTGTTTTATGTATTATTCATCAGGTAAATTGCGAAAAAATTCATTTACAAATGTTTTTTGTCCTTCTTTGAAGATGTTAGTGCAGGTAAAATTGATGAGGATTGCTTTGGGGATTTGCAGCAATCTTGCATAAGACATCGCTTTGGCTTCAAAGATTGGATGAAATTCATTTACTGCTTTTAGTTCTACTACGATGCAGTCTTCCACTAATAAATCATATCTTAATAAAGCATCCAAGTTTTCTCCTTTGTAGGTTATTGGGACAGTTTGTTGACTATCTACTTTTAATCCTCTGTTTTGGAGTTCTTTTATCATACAGGCTTCATAGACACTTTCCAGTAGTCCTGGGCCCATTTCTTTTTGAACGTCAATGGCTGCGCCAATGATTTTGTAGGTCAATTCATTGATATACTTTTTTGTAAGGGTTCTCATCTGTTTATTTTTATTGTAAAAAATTTTGATAAATATTAGTAGTCGTATTTATGCTTATGGTTCATACTACTTGGTCAAGGCTTAGTCAACGCTGCTGGCTTGATGATGTTTACGTCTGCGCCCAATTGATAAATATGTTTAAAGCCATGTATTTATAATAAGTAAAAGAATAACTTATAACATTTGGCTACTTCTTTAATTAATTCTTCCTACTTAGTACGATTTCAAAAGCGGAATGATTCAATTCCCGTGTTGGTACTTTGTCTATTTGTTTCACGCTACATCACACCATTCCTTACACGCCCCTTGCCTCCTCAAATAATGTCCGGTCATCCAGCATATATTCCAAAATAGGTCGACATTTATCTTTACAGGCAGGATAAAAAACCTGGTGTGTTCGTTCCTTGTTTTTAGAGGGACTTCCCCACCAAAATTCTGCTAAAGCAATTGGTTTCAGGTGCTGCTTAAAAGCGTATTGCAGTAGTTTAGGAGCGGCGCATTCTCCGGCTGCTGAAGGAGGATAACTATCTGAGGAATTTTTAAATATTTCTATTACATTTTGGTTTTTTCCCCAGATGTTTAAAAACTGATAATTCTCGAATAGTCGTTGTTGTAGGGCCACTGATTTTT
>Ga0114957_1005645_pt1 | contig 10274 bp, 6 predicted proteins | sample BantaG_FD_87175 | JGI IMG/M metagenome (GOLD analysis project Ga0114957, IMG submission 87175) | Marine algal microbial communities from Bantry Bay, Ireland - BantryBay_4 metaG | ecosystem: Host-associated > Algae > Red algae > Unclassified | place: Bantry Bay, Ireland | collected 2014-11-21 | reverse complement strand
TTCGCAACCAAGTTCAATAAATATTCTTCTGGATCACGATCTGATTTTTTCCCTAAAAATTGCTGAAAAGTTTGAAAGGAGCGTTTTTTACTTTTTTCTAAAACTTCGATTGAGAAATCATTCGATCGAGCAACGTCAGTCAATTCTTTTACTTTTTTACGCCAATCGTAATGATCTCTTTTATTCAATCCTAAGCGGTGGGTGTATTCATCCATTGCCTCCATTCTTTCTATCGTCAAAATGGTTGCAAGACTTTTATTAAACATAATCTGTTGATCCTCATCCGCTACAATATCTACCTCTGTAGACACGCCCGCTTCAAATGCAAAACGCCGTAACAGTTTCACTCCCAATCCATGAACTGTACCTATTAATGCATTGGTCAATTCATCTGCTTGTTCGGTCAACCCTTCTTCCAATAATCGAACTCGTACTCGCTCTTGCAATTCAGCCGCTGCCTTTTTAGTAAAAGTAGTGGCTATGATTCCGCTTGCTCGAACGCCTCCTTTGAGAAGTTCAACCATCTCAGAAGTCAGTCGATATGTTTTACCTGAACCAGCACCAGCAGAAATTATTTTGAGATTCTTAAGATTATCCATTGAGAATGTTTAAGTGTTTCCTTTTTTTTGAAAGGGCAAAAATACAAAGGATAATTGTTAAAAACGAACCACGAACGCTTCGCTTGACGAACCACGAACATGAATCATCCTGAATTTTCGCAATAGACAATTCGGGATGATTCTTTAGCATAAATATAGTGGAATGGTTGTATGGTTTCGCTTCGCTATGGCTAAATGGTTTAGAAAACCATATAACAATAGCGCAGCGAGCGAAGCGGAACCATAGCGAAGCGAACCATCAGAAAATCTGTAAAATATACCCAGTTCTCAATTTAAAATACACTTTTAAAATTTAGGGATGATTCATGTTCGTGGTTCGTTTTAATCTTTACTTTACTGCGCTCAATACCTTCCCTGTTTCAAGGATGCGAATTTCTACACGACGGTTTTGCGCTTGTAGTTTTTCACTACTTCCTACTTCAGGAAAAAGCATTTGAGTATTTGCGTATCCTTTAAAGGTAAGTCGATCTTCGGCTATATTATTTTCTAGCAAAAAATCATAGACCGTTTTTGCACGATCGGTGGAAAGGTCTTTTTCCCATAACTTTAGTTGAGTTAAAGTTCGACCGGGCGCATTGATATGTCCTGCGATTTCAATTTTTATTTTAGGATTGAGTTGCATGAATTTTAAAACTTTTGGCAACTCAGGAATTGACTTCTTTAGTAATACCGCCTGATTCCCTACGAAATATAAATTCTTGATGGTGACCTTTTCTCCTACTTCAATTGGTAGCAAAGGAATCGACATGACTACTGTATTATTGGGTTTTGCTTTCATCATTTGGGTATCAAAGAAATAGCCTTCTTTATAAATGTCTACTCCGATTACTGTATTTTCTACTACCGCTTTTTCAAATGTCCCATCGGGATTGGTGTCCATGGAATCCTTGTGCGTCTTGGTATGAAAAATCACTTTAGCTTGCATGCCTTCTCCTGTTTTTTTATCTACGACTTTTCCTTGCACCATTGTCATTTGTTTTTTAGTATAAATACTAATTGCGGCCCTGCGATTCTCTTGCCGTCCATCATCAGAAGTATTATCAGCGACTGGACGAGACTCGCCAAATACAGAGGTCGTGATATCTTCCGCAGGAAATTGATTTTGGATAAAAAAATCTTTTACCGTTGCACTTCTTTTCCTTGAAAGGGCGAGGTTGTTTTCATTGGTTCCGATATGATCGGTATGGGCTTCGATATGCATTTTCAAACTTTCCTTTCCAATACAACTATCTTTGATTCCTAACAAAACACTTACGGACTCAGGAGTGATGTCATGTTTTCCAAAATCAAAATACACTCTTTTTTGTAACACTACATTAACGGAATCGAATGGGGAGCTTTGCGCTGCTGCCATTTTTCCTAAAAAAAATAATAAAAGGAGGATTGAGATTTTTTGAAATGTCATGTTTTGGATTAAGGTTTTCTTTAAGAATGTTGTTTTCTGACGAGGGATTTAAGGATTTAAATTGTGATGCTGAATCGTTACATTACTTTGGAATGTATGGAAAATCATAGCTTTATATTTTTTATATTTTTCAAATGCATAATGCTGAAGGAGGAAAAAGAAACAGGTTAGGAATATTTTTTTTCTTGGTTTAAAAGAAAAATCCCGAACTTTCTAAATTGAGAATTCGGGATAATTTATTTTAATATTCATAAGGTGACTTGAAGTCATCTTGTAAATTAGAGTATTTTGCTATTTTTTAAACGCACGTTTTATAATATCTGCTTGCTGTTTTTCATGTACCTTTTTAAATCCAGTCGCAGGAGAAGCACTATGTTTTCTAGCAATTACCTCAAAATCTTTATCTCTATAATTCGCTAAAACAAATCTCCATGCTCCCATATTTTGAGGTTCCTCTTGTACCCATTTAAACTCAGCATTTTTGTATTGTTTGAATATCGCATTCATTTGCTTAGTTGGCAAAGGATATAATTGCTCCAAACGAACGATAGCTATATCATCCCGTTTATTTTCCATTTTATATTGAATCAAATCGTAGGAAACTTTTCCAGTACAGAGTAAAACACGTTTTACTTTTTTAGCATTACTTTTTGTAACCTGTGGATCATTGATGACCTCTTGGAAAGTTGTTCCCGTTTGAAAATCTGCCAAATCAGAAACTGCCATCGGATGACGAAGTAATGATTTTGGAGACATATTAATTAATGGTTTACGGAAGTTCCAGGCGAGTTGACGACGCAATGCGTGGAAGATATTTGCAGGGGTCGTCAAATTTGTAACTACCATGTTAGCCTCGGCACACATTTGTAAAAACCTTTCTAATCTTGCACTAGAGTGTTCCGGCCCTTGACCTTCATATCCATGTGGTAACAACATGACCAAACCACTCATTCGTTGCCATTTACTTTCCGCTGCTGAAATATATTGATCGACAATCGTTTGTGCTCCATTATAAAAATCTCCAAACTGCGCCTCCCAAACAATTAAGGCATCGGGAGTGGCTAAAGAATAACCATACTCAAATCCTAAAACTCCAAACTCCGAAAGCAATGAATTATAAATTCTAAACTTCCCTTGTTTTTTATCAATATTATCTAAGCGATTCAGCTCTTTATAGGTTTCAGCATCATTGAAGATAGCATGACGATGAGAGAACGTTCCACGTTTTACATCTTGACCACTCATTCTTACATCTCTTTTGTCTAACAAGATGGCGCCGTAAGCCAACATCTCGCCCATTCCCCAATCCAGTTGCTTTTGATCCAACATTTTTTGTTTTCCTTTCAACAACCGATTGACTTTTCCAACTGGATTAAAGTCTTCCGGGATAGTCATCAAATGTTTGATGATCTTATTCATCTTTGTTTTAGTAATTCCAGTTTTTGGCGAAGACTCAAAGTTTTTCAAATCTGTTGTTCGCTTTAATTTTTTCCAAGCGATTTCAGGTTTTTGATAATCGTATTTAAGTGGCTTCTGTTTTACTTTATCTAAACGAGCTTGAAGATTATCCCAAAATTCTGTTTCGATTTTTTCTGCCAAACTTTTCTCTAACTCTCCTCTTTCTACCAAAGTTTCAGAATAAAGTTCACGTGGATCAGCATGACTTTTGATGAATTTATACATTTCTGGTTGCGTAAATTGAGGATCGTCTCCTTCGTTGTGTCCGTGCTTACGATAACACACCATATCAATAAATACATCATTATTGAATCGTTGGCGATATTCCGTAGCTAATCGAACTGCAAAAACTACCGCCTCAGGATCATCTCCATTGACATGGAAAACTGGAGCCTGAACCAAACTTGCAACGCCCGTACAATAAGTAGAAGATCGGGCATCATCAAAGTCAGTTGTAAAACCAATCTGATTATTGATTACAAAATGAATAGTTCCTCCTGTATAATATCCTTCCAACTGGCTCATCTGAACTGTTTCATAAACAATTCCTTGACCTGCAATTGCTGCATCACCATGAATCAAGATTGGGAGGATTTTGTCAAACTCACTTTTATATAAAATATCAGCTTTCGCTCGCGCAAATCCTTCCACTACCGTATTGACTGATTCTAAGTGAGATGGATTGGGAGCTAATTTTAAGTGAATCGTTTTTCCTGAAGGTGTTTTTACTTGTGAAGAATATCCCAAGTGATATTTTACATCTCCATCTCCAAAACTTAAATCAGGTTCTGATTGACCCTCAAATTCATTAAAAATATGCTCGTAAGTTTTGCCCATAATATTTGCCAAAACATTTAACCGCCCACGGTGTGCCATTCCGATAACTACTTCCTCTACATCAAATATAGGATAATCTTCAGTTCCTTTTCCAAACATTTTCACCGCATTAGCCGCAGCATTAATAATAGCATCCAATGCGGCAATAGTTGACTCACCACCTTCGAGTGAAAATCTTTTTTGTCCAACATACTTTGTATGTAAGAATTTTTCAAAACCTACCGCATCACTCAATTTCTCTAAAATTCTTTTTTTAGCATCTATCTCTAATCCATAACTGTCTTGGCTACGGTTTTCGATTTTATCACGAAGCCACATTCGTTTCTCTCGATCTTCGATGTGAGAATATTCAAATCCTATATTTCCACAATAGATAGTTTTTAAGCGTTCGATTATTTGACGCAAAGTCGCATTTTCCATTCCTATCTGTGCCCCTGCTTTAAAAACTTGATCCAAATGTTTCTCTGTCAAATCATAATCAGGTAAATCCAAATGAGGTTTACGATCTCGACGAGAACGAATTGGATTGGTTGTCGATTCAAGGTGTCCTCGATGTCGGAATCCGTCGATGATTGAGTAAACACTTATTTCTGCGGGGTTGAATCCAGTTGCAGTTGCACCATTTCCATTTGCTGTAGCACCGTTTCCGTTACCATTTGCATTTGAGGCAAATTCAAATCCTTGAAAAAAAGATCGCCATCCATCTTCTACCGATGCTGGATCTTCTTGGTATTTTTTATACATGGATTCGATAAAGGTGGGATGCGCGTTGAATACGTAGGAATAATCGTTCATTTTAAATTATATTTTCAAGTAATTACGTAGGAATCTGTTTTTGTGTTTTAAATTCGAAAATGTTTTATTTCAAAACATTAGTTGTTTTCTAGGTTAGGTTGATCTATCGTAAACCTTTCAGGATTGGGGAAAATGAAGGTTCAAATAAATTTCAGCAAATATCGTAGAAAAAAATCAAATATGTGTTGATTTTATTAATGTTTTAAGGGATAAATGCTATATTTTTTTAAGAAATAAAATCTTTATAAAAGTTTCGTTTTTAAAAAAAAAGACGTAAATTTGCACTCCGATTTCGGAAAAACACTTATTTGATAATAATTTTTAGAAAATATATACTAATGGCACAACATCAGTCAGCAAAAAAAAGAATTCGTCAGGACGCTAAGAAGCGTATTCACAATCGTTACTACAAAAAGACAGCTAGAACGATTATCAAGAATTTAAGAGAAATGGAAGATAAAGCTGAGGCTACTAAAATATTGCCTAAAGTTTTAAGTATGATTGATAGATTGGCGAAAACGAATACTTGGCACAAAAACAAAGCTGCTAACCTTAAATCTAAATTAACTAGACACGTTAATAACATGGCTTAATTTTTATTAGCTTTTAATAAAAAAAGTGTATTTCTCATTGAGGAATACACTTTTTTTTTATGGGAAAAATAACTAGGGAAGACGTGCGACCGTTTTTTGAATAACGAATATCGAACAAGGAACAAGGAATTTCGAAGTTTGACGAATAATGGTGAATCTACGAACTCAAACATTTTCGTCAAACTTCGAAATTCCTTGTTTCTTGTTCGATATTCGTTATTCAAAAAACGATCGCTCGTCTTTCCTAGATCTCTCCATCCATCGACTTTCTTATCAATTCTCCTTTACTATTAATTTGTAGGATTTTATAAATCTTTTTGATGTGGTCACGAACGGTGTCCAAAGAAATCATATATTTTTCAGCAATCATTTTATAACTTAATCCATCAACGATTCCATCGACGATTTGCCTTTGGCGAGAAGTGAGTGGCGTTTCTTTCTTTTCTTTTGGGGAAAAATATTCTACCACTTTTCTAGCAATGCTTGGCGACATATAACTACCTCCGCGATGAATCGTAAAAATAGCTTCTTGAATCTTTACCAATGGCGTTCGTTTTGTCAAATAAGAAACAGCACCAGCGCATAAGGCTTTGAATATTTTATCATCTTCCTCGTAAGTGGTCAACATGATAATATCCACATTCGGTATCATTCTTTTGATTGGTCGAATTCCTTCCAATCCAGAAATCCCAGGTAGCCCAATATCCAAAATTAAGATATCCACTCTAGGGTTGCGTGCAATACGAAGTGCATTGATAAATACTTCAACACTATCGGCAATATATTCCAACTGAATAGACGGATTAACTTCAAGGAAGGACTCTAGACTTTCTCTTATGATTGGATCATCTTCAATTATAGCTAGGTGTATGGACTCCATAAAACTCCTTTTTTAAAATAAAAAAAAGGAAATCAACCCTCTATTATCTATAAAAGACAATAAGAGGAATTGATTTCTTGGGGTGTTTTCAATCTGGTTTTTAATTTCTTCCTTTTCAAGAAAGGTTTATCTTCCTAATATTTGACGGAGTTATGTATCTTTTTCGAAAAAATTTAATTCGTATTTTTAAGTACAATACAAAGATCACAAAAAAGAATTAGCTGAAAACCACATTTTGATGTGGTCTGGATTAGTGAATTGGTTTATTAGTCTAATAAACTATTTACCAATCCACTAATCCCCTTTTCACTCCTCCGTGTCAAATCTTGTCCCTTTGTAAATGTATTCCAAAACCATCATCTTTAATAAACTGTAGGATTCCTTGTATTTGTTCGGCTCTCATTTTCATATTCGCCAGCCCAAGACCCGATTTTGCAAATTCTTTTTGTTGAAGCTCACCATTATCTTTAATGTCCATTTTAAAATCTGTACCATCATTTTTCAAAATAGCAGTTACTTCAGTTGCATTGGAATGTTTAACAACATTAGTCATCGCTTCTTTAAAAATTAAATATAAATTTTGCCGAATCTCAGCAGGTAAGTTGTCGTCTAGATTTAAATCTTCAAACCGGACAGAATATTTAATCCCTTTCTCTCCTAGTGTTTCTGCTGCAAATTCACGCATCCGATCTTGAAGACTTTCCCATTTATCTTTCCGAGCATCCATGGCCCATACAGCATCCCGCATTCTTGACATGGCACTTCTACTCAGTTCACTAAGACGGTTAAGACGTTCTTGATTTTTTACGGAACCATCCAGTTTTAAAATATCTGCTTGCATAGACAAACCTGATAAAATAGATCCTACATCATCATGAAGGTCACTTGATATTTTGATTCTCAATCTTTCAATTGCTGATTTTTTCCTTTCTTCCTCTGCTGATAGATGTGCTAAAAATCCTTGCCGTCGAAAATAATGAATGGTGATATATGTAATTGCACAAACAAAATTCATAGCAAATAAAAAGAAAGAATTATTAATCAACATTAATCCTAATTCACTTCCCCAGCCATCCACCGTCCATCCCATCACTTGACTGCCTATCCATAAATATCCAAAAAGCATATAGGCAAATAGCAATAAACAGTTTCTTAGATTTAATTGTGATAATGCATATGCGCAAACAAGTATTATTAAAAACCCAGTAAAGAAATACATACTCCCAATCTCTGAATTGGAAATAATCATCGCATAATGCTGTCCACTCGTAATAATGATTAAAAGAATAAAAAGTGCAGGTTGATGAATTTTAGAAAAGAAAGGACGATAAGTCAACGAAAGCGTAATCATAAAACACATTAGAACAAATACTCGAATTGTCCAAATCTGAATATAAAGTTTTGGAAACATTAAAGAATCTAAAGAGAAAAAACTCAAATATGTAAGTGCACCCAAAGAGATTGCAAGTCGCATCATAAATATCGAATGAGGAAAGGTAGTCTCTTGATAATTATTTTCCAGTTCGGGTGAAAAATTAAAAGAAGATCTAATTTCTTTTAATCTAGTACTTAAAGATTTAACGGTGGCGGTGGACATGAATTTAGGTTTTCAAATGGTGGACTGTTCAATTAATGGTGTCAAGCGAGCAGATTTCCCTTGAGGGCAATGTTACTGATGTCAGGATTTTTTTTTGAATATCGAACAATAGAACAAGGATTTACGAATTTCGAAGTTTGTCGAATAAGGTTGATTCTACGGTTCAAAAGTATTCGAAAAACTTCTCAAATCGTAAATCCTTGTTCTATTGTTCGATATTCAAAAACGCTTATATCAATGACATTGTCTATGGGCTAGGGAGAACGGGAGTAAGTGATACTGTTAATTGAACAACCTTCAAATAGTTTTCTATAATATGAATTATTATAAAATAACGAATTATACGTTAGATTCCCAACCTAAGTTTAGGATTTTTTACCTTTGCCCTTTATGCTTTTAATCCCGATAGCTATCGGGAGCTAAAAAACGAAGTTTTGAAACGCGGTTTTTAGCATTATTAATTATTCATTTTTAATTATTCATTGCGGCTCTGCCGCATTCTGTCATATGAGTAAGCAAAATTTAACAGAAACGATTGTCGCATTAGCTACTCCTGCGGGAGTAGGGGCAATTGGGGTAATTCGACTTTCGGGTCATGAGGCTATTCAGATTGTTGATTCTGTTTTTTATGGGAAAAACTTAGCCGAACAAGATACCCATACCATTCACCTTGGAACTATCCGAGATGAAAACAATCAGGTTATTGACGAGGTTTTAGTTTCCATATTTATAGCACCTAAATCTTATACTAAAGAGAATGTCGCTGAAATTAGCTGTCATGGATCTAATTATATTATTCAAAAGTTGATTCAACTTTTTATAAAAAATGGTGCTCGAATGGCAGAGCCTGGAGAGTTTACGCTACGTGCTTTTTTAAATGGACAAATGGATTTGTCGCAAGCGGAGGCTGTGGCAGATTTGATTGCTTCGAGTTCGGAGAGTTCTCATGCGATTGCGATGCAACAGATGCGTGGAGGTTTTTCTGATGAAATAAAAAAACTGCGTCAGGAGTTGTTGGACTTTGCAAGTTTGATAGAATTGGAATTGGATTTTTCGGAAGAGGATGTGGAATTTGCCAATCGAGATGAACTGAGGACTTTGGTTAAAAAAATTCAAAACTTAATTTATTCTTTAATCGAATCTTTTCGTTTGGGTAATGTTATAAAAAATGGAATCAATACGGTTATCGCAGGTCGCCCGAATGCAGGGAAGTCTACCCTACTCAATGCGCTGCTGAATGAAGAACGTGCTATCGTTTCTGATATCGCAGGTACGACTCGGGATACCATCGAAGAAGTTTTAAATATCAAAGGGGTTGAATTTCGATTGATTGACACGGCAGGAATTCGTGAAGCTCAAGATACTATCGAAGCGGTGGGTGTGGAAAAAACTTTTGAAAAAATCGAACAATCCGCTTTATTGATTTATGTTTTTGATGTGATAAAAATGCAGCCTGAAGAGGTGAAAGCTGATTTGGAAAAATTAGTAAAAAATAATGTTCACTTTCTCGCCATTGCGAATAAGATGGATTTGAATCCATATACCAAGGCTGAACATTATGTTTCTGAAATTTTAACAGCGGATCGTTTTATTCCTATTTCTGCTGTCGCAAAAATGAATATTGAATTTTTAAAAGAGAAATTGTATGACACGGTAATTGCAAATCAGCTCAATTCGGAGAGTACCATCGTTTCGAATGCGAGACATTTTGATGCGTTGCAAAAAGCACATACGAGTTTGAGCGATGTGTTGCGTGGTATGGATGATGGGGTGACTTCGGATTTTATTGCGATGGATATTCGACAAGGGATTTATCATTTGGGGAGTATTACGGGGGAGATTAGTACTGATGATTTGTTGGGGAATATTTTTTCTAATTTCTGTATTGGAAAGTAAGTTTACTCATTATAAATAAAGTAATAATCCTATAACGTGCACAAACCTAAGGCCCTGCGATAGTGACGATCAGACATGGTGCCAGCGTGGGATAACACAAGCTCTGCCCCAAGGCTCTTTTGTCTTTCTCGATTTATAACCGATTTCCAACTTCTGCCAATCTAATTTTCTACTTTTTAAATATGCTTGTGCA
>Ga0114957_1005644_pt1 | contig 10274 bp, 3 predicted proteins | sample BantaG_FD_87175 | JGI IMG/M metagenome (GOLD analysis project Ga0114957, IMG submission 87175) | Marine algal microbial communities from Bantry Bay, Ireland - BantryBay_4 metaG | ecosystem: Host-associated > Algae > Red algae > Unclassified | place: Bantry Bay, Ireland | collected 2014-11-21 | reverse complement strand
CGCCCATACCGCCATCTCTGCTTGAGGATATGTAGCCGCTACGCTTCGTAATATCTACGATTAAACCAAAGTCATCTTTGAGCGAATTGAGCGGTTCGCCCAAATTGACGGGGGTGGACCACATCATTTCTATATTATCTTCTGCGATTGCCGCATCGGGTTTTGCCATAAAGACATCCAAGCCGCCGAGTCCGGCATGACCATTGGAGGCAAAGTACAGCGTACCATCCTCATGCACAAAGGGGAATAGCTCATTGCCCGCCGTATTAATGCTTGCCCCTAGATTGACCGGGGTGGACCATTCGCCGTTTTGGAAGGTGGAGACGTAGAGGTCGTGTCCACCATAGCCGCCTGCTCGGTCGGAGGAGAGGTACATATATTGCCCGTCGGCACTGAGGGTCGGGTGGCAGTGGTTATAATCATCGCCATTGAAGGGCAGTTCCCAGACATTGCCCCACGCTTCGCCATCCCAATCTGCGCCGTATATTTTTAGTTTCGTGATTTTTTTATTGCTAAAACCCCGCTTACCTTTTTTGTAATTATTGCGGGTAAAATACATGGTATTGCCCGACTTATCAAAGGTCAGCGGTCCTTCGTGGAACTTGGAATTGATGACATTCGGCAGGGCTTTGGGTGTGCTGAGGCGGGTGCGCTCCACGCCTTGTGCTTCGGCATAAAATAAGTCCATAAACTTACTATTCAACCAGGCATCTTCATTTTGGGTGGCACGCGATAAGCCTCTGGTAGAGACAAAGACCAGCCCATTTTTATAGAATGCCGGACTAAAATCAAGACTCGTCGTATTGAGTGCCGCTTCGTTTTGCAGCAGCAAATCTTCGTTGCTGCTAAACTCGGTATCACAGGCATTGGCGAGTATGCGTCCGCGGCGGTCTGCGCTTGCACCGCTCCCCTCTGCTACATCCGCCTGTATGAGTTGGTCGTATTCGAGGAAGTATTTTTTTGCCGATTCGCATTTGCCATTGGCTTGCAGGGCTTGGGCGTAGTACAGGCGGTAGAGGGGTTTGCTACTGCTTTCTACAATTTGTGCATAGTATAATTCTGCGTTTTGGTAATCCCCTATCAGGCGATAGCTGTTTGCCAGCCGTATCATCGTCTTGCGATCGAGTTTGCCTGCATCCCCTACGGTGGATTTGTATTCGGGGATAGCAGAACCATAACCCAGGTCTTTATAATATTTATCGCCTCTGTTGTCGCGTTCATCTTGTGCCGACAGGCTTGTAGCAAAAATTAGCAAGAGTGTATATATACAAAGTTGTTGTATCGTTTTCATATCTCGTGTATTCGTTGAATCATTTTTTGTTGATTCGGTGATGCGTGATTCGTTAACTTGTGATTCGTGTATTCGTTTATTTTTTTACAAAAATACTAAATTCACCTGTATTTTTGGTATTCCCCTAAAATACAAACACACACATGACGAAAGCCTCTATAAAAGCTACTTTCATTATGTGTGTGTTCTCGCGAATATCTGTGTCGGATAAATTTTGAATGATTCATTCATTCACTCATTCAAAATTCATTCATTATCATTGTCGCATTTCAACATTTAAGCATTTCAGCATTGCTAAAAGAAGAACCTCGGATTGAGGAGTTTTTTATTGCGATTGCGGAAGCAGTATTCTACCATCAATTCGTAACTGCCGTTATTGAAGTCCTGCAATTCGTTGAGGCTGTAATCGTAGCCCAGCCCGATGCGGAACTGCTCGGCTGCCTGGAAGTAGGCTAAAAAGTTCACCGAATCGCCCATGCGCCAGGTCGCTCCTAAGCCGAAGGCATCCATAAAGAGGAACATCGCATTGAGGTCCATATCAAAGGGCGCAGCGATGTCAATGTCGTTGGCATTGCTGCCACCTACGTATTTGATGAGTGCTGCCGGCTTGAACTTGATTTTATCGTTGATGTCTATCAAGCCCCCAAACATCATGTAGAGGTGGCGGCGGTCTTTATACGAATAATAATTACTGTCTTCTATGCCCTGCTCGCTGTAATCTATTTCTTGTTTGAGCAAACTTGGGATAGAGATACCCGCATAAAAGGTGTTGGTATTATAATACAGCCCCGCTCCAAAATTGGGATAGTAACGGCTAATATCGTTATAGTGTACACCTATATCATTGGGGTCAACCGTAATTGCACGATGCCCTTCGTAGTTGTGGGAGATAACAGAACCGGTCACTCCGATGCCCAAGTGCCCTTTACCAATTTTTGGACGATAGGAATAAGAGATATTCCCGCGCCAGTTATTGGTGATACCTAATTTATCGTGGATGATACCTAAACCCAAACCGACCCGTTGATTGAACAAGGGCGTGTGGAAGTTGACCGTTTGGGTGGTCGGCGCACCGTCGATACCAACCCACTGGCTGCGGTGTAAGGCACTGATACAAGCTACTTCCTTGGAACCCGCATAGCCGGGATTCAAGGGTAGCTTATTGAACATAAAGTTGGTGTATTGGGCTTCCTGTTGTGCCACTGCACTTCCGATGAACAAGAGTACCAAAACAGCACTTGCTATAATCTTATTGATGTGTTTCATTTTTCTATTTCGATTGTTCGTAATTCGTTGACTTGTTTATTCGTGATTCGTTTTATGGTGGGCAAATACACTGTAAATATAGCACTTTTTGGCGGTTTTTTATTCTTCTACCCTGCATTAACAGTTTTTTAAGTTTGGCGGGTTGCGGGTTGCGGGTTGCGGGTTACGGGTTTGTGGGTTGCGGGTTGCGGGTTGCGGATTGCGGATTGCGGGTTTGTGGTGCAAAGGTGTTTTTTATTTTTTATGGTAAAAACATTTGCGCCGAACATCCGGCTAAAAAACAGTACCGGATTCAATAGCGGCATATTCAGGCTGTTGTGCCTTTATCTACGTTGAACTCGTATTCAAATATCATCGTTTACTCCGAATGTTCCTCTACTATTGCCTTGCTTTCTTGTTAATTAAAACCCGGATATCGAAGGTGCTTATCTGCCTAACCCAAGTTGAATATGTAGCCCCAAAACTCTGAAAGAGTTCAACTTGAATAACCTTGTATGAAATACAAGGGCAAAAAGGTCAAGACCAAGCGACAAAACGAAGTAGTTGAACCTCTTAACCAAAGTTTATTCAACTACTCCGTAGTTGGGGATGCTTTGGAGATTCAAGCCCACGAACTTCATTCGTGGTTATTCATATTCAACTACTCCGTAGTTTTGGGGGGCGAGGTATTCAACTTGGGCTAAGTTTGCCTGTGGGGTTTACTCGGCAGACGAAGCTTGTTATAAAATGTAGTGATTTGTCGCATAAAATATTCGCTCCCAACAAAGGGATTCGTCTGACGAGTATTCGCTTTAGGCAAACTTAGACGGGTAGTCCCGAATGTTTCTTCTATGGTCCTCAGATGGATTTCCCAGTACTTCGCGAGGTTAGGCTTGTATTCGATGCCGGACTCCTAATTAGCGGGATAGCAGGGTGATATATGAGGAACGCCCGAATAGAGGACATGCTTGCCGAACTTGCCCGACACTCCTTTGATAAAGCTGTACTGCCAAAAAGGGAGGGCTAATGACTCTTTGTGGCAATCAGCATGAAGGTCAGACGCCATCGTTTTTTACATAAAAAAATAAAAAATCGCGTTTGTATGACGTTTGTTTGGGTTGCGCCACGACTCACCTACCGTCCGTCGTCAGCAAAGCGTCCGTCCACCGTCTGTTGTTTAAGCTATAAAATGCAAGCAGCCGCTTCTCTTGCGAGGGCGGCTGCTTGGCTAATCATCTGTCGCTCATGTTGAGCGATGCTATCGTTTTATCCTATTATCGTTGAATCATTATAAATCCTTGTAATGGTTCAACTGATGGATTATCATTCAATGTCAGTATGTAGTAGTAAGTACCTTCTGGCAGGTCTTGACCGTTGTAAGTACCTTGCCATGTATTGGCATAGCCACTTTGTTCATAGACCTTGTCTCCCCAACGGTTGAATACGATGAGCGTGTTCGCTGCATATTCGTCGTTGCCTAAACAGGGTACCTCGAAGTTGTCGTTCATACCGTCACCGTTTGGTGTGAATACGTTTGGTACTTCACAACCCAATGGTGCCATTACATCGACCACGACGCTTGCCTCAGTACACAGCTCACTACAATCTGCACTACAGATGCTGTAAGTGAACTCTACTGTACCGTAGAAGCCCGGTGTCGGGATGTAATTGAAGGTGCCGTCGCCGTTGTTGGTCAGGCTACCCATGCCCTGAGCACCGTTCAACTCTTGTGTTACTGTGATGATGTAATCACCACCGTATAAGCCACTCAAGTCGTCGTTGTCAGCTACATCGTAGCCCATCAACTGGTCTCCGCGGTCAATGGCTATTACATCGTTGCTTGCGCTGATGTCGCCTTGTACCGTTACGACGATTTCATCCGTGCTGTAACTATCACAGGCACCGTTGCTCAAGGTCCACGTAAAGGTGTTGACACCTTCTTGTAAGCCGGTGACCATCGTTTCGCCCGAAGCGTCACTGATGATATCTACTCCTGTCGCTGCTTGTGCGTCAGTTTGTGTCCACATACCCGCTCCGATGGTCGGTGCTGCGCCGCTGAGTGCTGTCATCGCATCACATGCGTAGTAGTTCTCGCCTGCGTAAGCATCATCCTCCGGTAAGTAGTAGTTAGTCATTGTTACGGTCGATGTAGAGAAGTCTCCACAAGCGCCGTTGCTCAATGTCCAAGTGAACTCGTATGCTGCACTTGGTACGCCGCTCAATAAGCCGCTAACCGTTGTATTCGGATTTGTCGGGTTGTCAATGACCACGCCCATGTTGGCTTGTGCCTCCGGTTGTGTCCATGTACCCGCTATACCTGTTGTCGCTACTGCTGTCGCGCTCAAGTTAATCACTTCTGATTGACAGTAGTCTTGGTTGATGCCTGCGAAGGCAACTTCTTCAACTACCTCAGTAACAACTATCATCATTGTATCGTTATCCAAGCCGCCACAAGCACCGTTGCTCAAGGTCCAGATAAAGAGGTTCTCCCCTTCTATCAGGTCAGATACATCGGTATCGGCTGCATCAGGATTCGCTATGGTCGCACCTGTTGGGCTTGTCCAGACACCGCTGCCGATGCTTGGTGCACTGGCGTTTAAGCCTGCTGTGCTGCTACCGCATAATGCCTGGTCGTCACCTGCGTTCGCCATGTTGCCCGTCATCATCTCATCTACCTCTAAAGTCGTCTCGCCGAAGGCTGACATACAACCACCAACTTCTGCTACGACGTAGTAAACGCCCGCATCCGCTAAGGCAAGGTTCGATAAGGTGACTGTCGCGCCCATACCGACAACGGTATTCGTCGTCGCGCTGTACCATGTGTAGGTCGCCCCAGGTACAGGATTCGTCACGATAAGGTCAACATCGTTGCCGACACAACCCGGTCCGTTATTCGCTGCTGTTGGTGTATCAGGTATTGCGTTCACGGTAACCACTACCGGTGCTGACAATTCTGATGCACAGCCGTCGATGGTCACATAGACGTAGTATTCGCCGCCGTTGACCACTGATGCTACAGGGATAATTGGATTCGCCAAGTCTGACTCGAAGCCGGCTGGTCCGTACCATTGATATTCTGCACCCGGTATAAATGCGGTGCTCAACTGGATCGGTTCGCCTTCGCAAACAGGTGTCGTCGCACTTGCTGCCGGTGCATCCGGTGCCGCGCTTACGTTCACTGTCGTGGAATTCGATGGTGCTGAGTTACAGCCCTGAATAGTCGCTATCACGTAATAAGTACCCTGATTGTTCATCGCTGCCGCAGGGATCACCGGATTCTGAGTCGTTACAGGATTACCGTTGATGACCCATGGGCTGCCATTGAAGTACCAGGCGAAGCTCACATTCGCTCCGGTGCTGTATTCACTACCCGGTGTTTCTGTAAAGAACTCGACTGTCTCACCTTCACATACCGTACTACCTGCTGTCGTATTGGTAATAATCGGTGCTGTTAATTCGTCAAAGCTTACCTCTATCGCTGCTGATTCAGAAGTACAGCCTTGTACATCTTCACAGACTACGTACCACATACCTTCATCGTAGAAAGTACCACCCGGAGATACCGTCACCTCAAGACCTAATGGTCCGTCTGTTATTGGTCCGTCTCCGTCAGGTCCTATCCAGTAGTAAGTATCACAAACCACATCTGTACGGAGGACTAATGCTCCGCCTGCACAAGAAGCATCTACGACTAAGTTCGGGGTATCAGGTGCTGCATTAACAATTAAGCGTACAGGTAAACGTTCATCGCTGTGGCAGCTTTCAGGATCGCCACACTCTGCCCAGAAGGTGTAAACTCCTGCTGCAAAGTCTGCTGCATTTACCGGTGCAAGCGGTGCATCAGCACCTACTAAGTTACCACCGACTGAAGCATCCCACCATGTGATGTTACCCGATGTGCCTGTCACCAATTCAGTCATGTACTGAATGTCGCCAAATCTTACGGAGTACTCTGTACCCGCTGGTGCGCTGTTGCCCGGTGAACCGGCTGCTATCGTGTTCTGGTCATCGCTGTCGCGCAATTCAATTATCCAGTTGCCGCTGTTCAAGCCTGCAAGTCCTGTAGAACTCAACACCTCGTTGAATTCGTACAAGGCATTGCCATTATTGCCATCACAAGTAGGGAAGTAACTTAAGAACTCTGTTACGTTGCCCAGTGGGTCGGTAATGCGAATGTCAATATCGCTCTCACAAGATGCACCTTCCACGCGGAAGAATAATCTCACTTGTACGCCGCTAATCTGTGTACCCACAGGTACGCCGGGATCAGCAAATATCAGTGGTGGATTATCTTCGTAAGATTCTGTATCCATTGTACCGATGAAGATGTCTTCATCAGATACTAATTGTATCGTATCATAAATGGTCACTAAGTCATCTGCGAAACATTCTGCGAATAAGCCCTGTCCTTCAGGTATGCTCTCGCCTTCACAGATAACTACATCCGTTGGATTCACCGCAGGTTCTGTCGTATCTACCGTAATTGTCGTGCTGAACGCTGCTGAGGCGCAACCATCTACATAAACTGTCAGGTTATAAGTACTTGTACCTTCGATGTTGTAGATGACCGGATTCTGAGCCGTAGAGACTAAGTTACCGTCTTCATCTGTCCATTCGTAAGTACCACCTGCTGCGATTGGTCCGCCGAACAAGTTCACATCGTCTCCGATACAAACAGGTCCGTTATTGGTCGCACTCGCTATCGGTGCTGCGTTCACTATTACTGTAGCCAAGTCAGAGACTTCTGAGATACAGCTGCCAACTGTCACGTAAACCGAGAATGGTTGGGCTGTAGCAGAGGCTACTGTAATCGTAGAACTTGTACCCGCGCTAATGACCGCTCCTGTACCATCTAACCAAGTGTAAACTGTACCCGCAGGATAGCCCTGTGGTACGCTTAAGCTGATGTCTTCGCCTTCGCAAACGGAATCAGCCGCTGCTGCTATCGATGGTGTTGCTGGTGTATCAGTAATGATATTCACCGTTACTGAACTACTCACGCTACATCCGCTGGCAGTTGTTACTGTTACGGTATAAGTACCGTTATCGTCGATGTCGGCATTTGGTATAATCGGATTCTCCGCATTAGATGTCCAGCCGTTAGGTCCTGTCCAGAAGTAGGTCGCGCCTGCTCCTGCACTATCTGCATTTGCAAAGAGTTCTAAAGTACCACCTTCGCAGTTATCCGGTGCTGTGAAGCTCGGTGCCAAGGTTGCTGAATCAAAGACATCTAAGTTGTAAGCATCTGAACTGACCGTACAACCGTCAACCGTCACTAAGACGCTGTAGGCACCTTCGTGGCTGGCGTCAACCGGGCTAATCACCAATTGGTTGCTGTTCTCTCCCGTCACATTCGCCAAGTTACCGGCAGGACTTCCTTCGTAAGTCCATAAGTAACCCGTCATGTTGCCGCTGTACGTCGGTATGGTCAAGACTATCGTTCCACCTTCACAGGTTGGTCCGCTGCTGGTAATCACAGGCTCTTGGAGTGCTGTGAATTCAACTTCTACAGCCGCGCTCACTGCCGATTGACAAGTCAAGCCGTCTGCATAAGTCACCGTGTAGTATGCTGTCCATTCACCTGCTTCGGTAACGCTTACACAACCATCAGCACTGCTGCTGGTCGATTGCTCGCTCGTTGAACCCGATGGTGGAATGAAAGTGTAGTCAATGCTGACCGCACCCGGTATGTCCGCTACGCTGGTGCTGATGCACAAGATCGCTTCTTCACCTAAGCATAATGGTCCGTTAGTGAACTCTAATGCCGGTGCCGGTGGTGCAGGTACGACGGTCAATGTAACCGGTACGCGCTCTGATGGACAAACATCACCGCATTGTGCCCAGTAAGTGTGGACACCAGGTGTAGATGTTGCATCATCTCCAGGCGTATAAACACCTCCTTGACCAACTTGATTACCGCCGGTCTCAGCATCCCACCAAGTCATCGTACTTGTACTTGACGTACCTGTTTCGATTCTGTATTCATAAGTCAATACACCATAACGTCCCCAGAACTCGTCTGCCCCTGCGTTTTGGTCATTGCTATCTTTAAAGTTCACTGTCCATTCGCCAACTGTTGCTGTCGATGCAGTGCTATTCATAGCGTAGTTAATCGTCGCTGTGTAGTTATTACCCGCTGTGCCGTTGCAAGTCGTAAACGGTGTGAACTCTTGTGTGCCTCCCATCGGATCAACCACCTCTACGGTGATGTCACTTTCGCAAGAGTTGCCCATCGCCGTCAAGACGATTTCTAAGCTCACATTCGTAATCGTTGCACCTGCAGGGATGACCGGTGTCGTAGCCGGCGCGTAAACAGGACCCGGGAATGGCATGCTGCCGTCTCCGTAGTCTTCGCTGTCGCTGTAACCAATCGGTACATCTACATCAGATACTAAGCTCACGCTTCTTTGTTCTACACTTGCTTCGGTTACACATTCTGCATACAGACCTTCGCCCGCAGGAATGCTCTCCCCTTCACATACGGTTAGGTCAACTGTATTTGACGGTGTATCCGGTATGGCTTCTACGTAAACTGTTACGAAGTTTGATGGTGAGGAAGCACATCCGTTGCTGCCAATGGCAACTACGGTGTATGCACCTGCATCTGCTAAGGTCGCTGCATCCGTTACCAGTACATTTGGTGTACTTGTCGTAGCGAATGGTGTACCCATTGCTCCTGCACTATAGTACCATTCGTAGGCTACTGCGCCTGCTATGGATGCTACAGATAGTTCAAGTACATCACCTTCACACAATTCTACATCATTCGCCTCCAATTCAGGTGTAGCAGGTTGTCCGATAACATCTATGATGAGGGACGCTGCTGCGCTTTCACAACCTTGTGCACTTACCAGGCTCAAGGTGTAAACACCTGCATCGCTCTCGCTCACGTTTGGCATAAACACATCCGGTGTACCACCGCCCGCAGGTACGATACCTGAGTAAGTGAAGCCGTTTGGTCCTGTCCACTCGTAAGTCATACCCGCAGTCAAGCCTGCTGCACTCAACAGAGCGTCTGTACCTTCACAGTACGTTCCGCCACCAGTCAAGCCGGCTGGTGCAGGTGCAGGATTGATGTCTAAGTTGAAGACATCTGATGCCAAAGTACATCCGTCAACCTCTACTGTTACGGTATATGGTCCGTTGTGGACTGCCGCCGAAGCAGGGTCTATTGTAATTGTATTCGTATTCAGACCGGAGATGTTCAAGGTCGTGCCGTTTGGCGTCGTCCAGGTGTAGCTCACCGAGGAGCCAACATATGGCGTAACGCTTAAGCTAATCTCGCCACCTTCGCAGCCTGTATCCGTTGCACTAATCACCGGCTCTGCTATCGGATCACTGATGTTGTCGATAACATTCGTTGATGCTTCAGTCGTACAACCCGCTGCATCTGTCACCGTTACGGTGTAAACGCCGTTATCATCTGATGTCGCATTCACGATAGTCGGGTTCTCTGCTTGAGAACTAAAGCCGTTTGGTCCGACCCAATCATAGGTCAATGGTGGAATACCTGTTGCATTCGCCGTCAACTGCAAGTCACCCAATGAACAATCTGCGTTCAAGGTGTAGGATGCCTCAGGTGTTACCGTCGGTGCAGGATTCACATCTAAGATGTAGTCCTCAGATACCAGTACACAATCATCAACCGTAACCGTCACACTGTATGTACCGCCGTGTAAGGCTGCCGATACAGGATTGATGGTCAATTCGTTGGATGTCATTCCTGACATGTTAATCG
>Ga0114957_1005643_pt1 | contig 10276 bp, 15 predicted proteins | sample BantaG_FD_87175 | JGI IMG/M metagenome (GOLD analysis project Ga0114957, IMG submission 87175) | Marine algal microbial communities from Bantry Bay, Ireland - BantryBay_4 metaG | ecosystem: Host-associated > Algae > Red algae > Unclassified | place: Bantry Bay, Ireland | collected 2014-11-21 | reverse complement strand
CGGCTGCCACCGCCGACATGCGGGCGGCGCAAGCGCACGCCGCCGCCGCCGACCATAAAACCGCGTCGGCCGCCGACGCCGCCGCCGACGCCGCCGACGCCGCCTGCGCGGCCGTGGCGGCGACGCGCACCGCCGCCGAAGCGGTGGTCGCCGATTTCCGCGTCGCCAACGTGCAGCTCGTGCACCGCGCCGAGGTGGCGCGGGACCATTTCTGGTAGAAAGGAACGAAATGGTCGAGAAGCTCATGTAGACCAAAATGGCGCTGGGGGACGCGGTGGATGTGGCAAGGAAGCTCAAACTGTCGCTGTACACGCGACGGGGCTGCCGAGCAGGGGGGGACGACGTGTCGACGACTTGAACGGGTGCGGGGCGAGGGGGGGGGAGGGAGAGAGGTTCGCTCGTGACGACAGGTGTTTCTTGGAGCCAGGTTGTGTGGCGGCGACGTCGTAAGTGGCGGCAGTGGGCACCGCTGTTTGTCCACGGCCATCGGCGATCGACCCACCGCCAAGGCCAGCGACTGGCAATTGACAACTGTAGCTGGCACCGTCAGACGCGTGGCTGCTTGCGCCCTGCGAGCGAAGGCAGCCGGAAAGAGGCAGTATTGTCCCTGACGCGTGTTTGGATAACTTTTCACGCTATGGAGCAAAGCATCGTGGGATGTTGTCAGAAGAGAGATCTGAAGGCCGATCTGAAAAGGCCGTGAGGAGAGCGTTCTTTTTTTCCACGGCATGTGCTGCTTTTTTCTTCGTTCTTCTTGCCCTTTCTGTAGGCCGAAGTTGTGTTTCATTGCCGTCTTTTTGTGACTCCAGCGACGCGAAGATGGATCACTCAAAATTGGATTGATTACACTGGCTACTTGATAACTGATGACGATCATGATTTTGAGCAGTCCGATCGAGTCCTCTGCATCGATGGTCAACCACGCGGACGTCTGCTGTTCCACGCCAAGCGCCATCGCCCGCCCACCCCCTCCCCGTCCTTCCGTCCCTTCCTCCCGCGAGGCTCCACTCCTCGTTCTTCCCCCCCGCCCCCCCCTAGTGTCTATTCTACTGCTCCCGAGGCTCACATGAGGCTCAGATGAGGCTCAAATGAGGCTCCCTCTCATATGGCCTGGAAACGCGTCATTTTTGGGGTGTCTGGGGCACCCCCTCCGAGTATTCATCGTACAGAGCCACCGAGTTGGCCCAGAGGTGAGTGGACCACGCCGAGTCCAGATCTATTCTCAGAAACAGCAGCCGGGGCCGGGAAAATGGTCACATAGAGGCATCAAAAACAGCCTCAAATGAGGGAAATCGGCTCAAATGAGTCGGCCAGTAGAATAGACACTAGACGTCCTTTCAACCTTAGCAGCGGCCGCCGGTGGGGAGCAGCCACCGGCAGCTTGATCGCAGAAAGCTACGCAGTGGCCGTCGCCGGCAGTCGGCGACGGCGGGGCGAGGCGGGGGCGCCGGCCGGCGAGGAGGCGGCAACGGGGGGGCGAGGCGGCAGCGACTGGAGCGAAACGAGGCTTGGACGGGCGGGCGAGGCGGCGGCGACGGGGGGCAAGGGGTAGTGGACGCCATGGCGCCCGCCAGTCTTAGCGGAGCGTATGGGACAGGCGGTGAGGCAGGAAAGGTAGGCGGGGGGCACGTCGCTCTTGGGGGGGGGATCGCTGGTCGGAGGGGGAGGGCAGGTAGTGAAGTGATGGGAGGGTTGTGGTGGGCGGTGGGAGGCGCTGTGTTGCCGCCTGCAAGCAACAGACGCACCAATCAAGTTGAGCGAGGTGGCCGACTCGGTCGGAAAGCGCGGCTGGGTGGGCTCCCGTGTGCCACGAGGCGTCTGTCACAGGTAGTGCTGGGGGGAGAAGGGCTTGCGCAATGCCTGCGGGGGCATCGGGCGGCTTTTGGAGTGCAGGCTTGGGCTAGAATGCGCGCACGCTCGCAGACTACCTTCACCTGCGAGAAAGAGCGACCGGAAACGAAAGTGCAAGCTTGGTTCCGATCGATCGACATGATCCGCAATGTTTCGGTCACTTCGACGCTGAGAAGCGCTTTGTGCGCTCAACCCATCGATCACTGCCCATTCTTTTCGAGCCTATGAGTGCAACTGGGACCGAAAGTTGCGTTCTTCCTGGAGCGTCCTGAAGTTATGTTTATTCCCTGTTAGGCATGATATCGAGGCAACGGCGTCCGCTGTCTGTCCGGCCCAATCGTGAACGCTGCCCTCCACCACCATCATTTTCATCGCAGCCGTCTCAGCGCAGGTATGCTGCATGTGTGACTCCTGATCACTAACTTGCTGTTGCTGCTCGATCTCATCGTGGCTCTCTACACCTGTCTCGCTGTATCTACTCTCTTGTCACTGCCTCTTCCCGTTCCTCACCCCTCCGCGCGCGCTCACACCACAGAATTTCGCGTCATGAACGGCATTGCCGCCGCCGGGGGGTGTGTCCAGGCGGGTCTGGGCGGCCGCGCGACTGAGGTTGTTGGCGACCTCGCCGCCCCCTTTGTTGTCGCCGCCCCTATGCTCAACGCCGCCACCACCACCCCTCCCTCAGGGCGGCGGCGTCGGCGGCGGCGGCTCGTCGCCGCCCTCCCCGCGCGCTTTAGTCGGCCTCGGCGATCAAGACAAGATAGGTGCCTGGAACGAGCAGGACAGCGTGAATATACATACATTGCTATGGACGTTTCGTGGCCTAGGCTGTCCACCCCCTTTGAGAGCTGTCGTCCTCAATATCACTGCCGCCGTCGTCTCCCGAGCCGGTGGGCATGTGCGTCTCCTCAAGGCTTCGCTGCACCATGTGTTCCTGAGAAGTCGACCAGAGGTGCGAAAGTAAAGTGCGCCTCACAGAGTTCCACCTTAATTGCTTCTGAGGACCAGGTAATGTATTTCGTTTGGCAGCGAGTAATATGGCTCCGTTACTCACAAAAATGTTCCATACTTACTCACTATACCTGTTTCTTTCTTTCTTGGAGCGGTGACCCCGTCGTCGGCATTTGATCGGCCGCTCGGGCAACCTTGGCCCGGCCGTTCTCATTCAGATGGACCGGTAAGGTGGGGAGCCGACAGAGCCCGAAGGTGCTGTAATCCAGCGCTTCCCCGCCTACAGACGCTGCTACTGCCCCTGGCCGCCGCCCCCGCCCCTGGCCGCCGCCCCCGCCGCTGGCCGCCACCCACCGTACTGCCGCCGACCCCGCCGCTGGCGCTGCCCCCGCCCCTGGCCTCCGCCACCGCAGCTGGCCGCTACCCACCCCCTGCTGTCGGCGCCTTCGCCGTCTGCGCTGCCCCCGTCCATGACCGCGAGTTCCGTCGCTGGCGCTGATCTTACGCCCGGTTGCCTCCCTTGCGGCATGCCGCGGCCCCCGCCGCTGGTGCCCGATACCCTGCCGCCGCATCCACCTCTGGCGGCCTCCTTTGCGGCTTGCCGCCGCTCCCGCCGCTGGCGCCGCCCCCATCACTGTCCGCCGCCCCCGACGGCTGTCGGTGGCCGCGACCTCGACGCGTGCGCTGTTGGCCAGTGCGCAGGCCGACGGTGGCGGGCGGCGGATGGTGCGCGTTGGGCTTGGGGGTCCGGGGTCTTCGAGTGTATGTGGGGCGGCTGATTGTCGTGGCTGGTGGTGGGAGCAGCCGGCGGAGTGGAGGTGAAAGAGGAAGCATCGGTACAGGGGGGCAGCGATGGGGAACGGGGGAAGTAAGGAGATGAACATTTCTGACAGCGTGTCGGTCACAGTGTGATCGACAGAAAGGCTGTGATGACTGCAGTCGTAGCCGTCATGTAACTAGCTGAGGGGGGCACGGAGGCAGAGGAGACTGAAGACAGCTTCTCCAAGCAGTGGGAATGGACGTCCTCTAACAGTGCTTAAGATCCAGTGTACTCAGCAGATCGAGACCGACACTGTTCAATTCGGTGGATCATGAGTTTTCTCTGACACTGTTCAATCCAGTGGGTTCCGACCCAGCGCTTCTCTTGCTGCCTGTATCAGTTTTGCCTTTTCTTTCGCCAAAAAACACAACATCACATACCTCCTAAAGCACCCTTTGCCCATTTTGTTCAACGATTGTGGGAGACGGCATGATTTTGTCGCCTCTGCGTTACCCGTTTCCATGTGGTCCAAGCAGAAGGAGCGTATGGCACGTCGGCCGAAAACTCGACCAAAACATCACTTTTTCAGAGAGAATCGTTTCTGGTTCTTTGAAGGTTCCTGGGAACGGAAACGTAGGTCGCAAAGTGTATAAACGCCTCCTTCCCACTTTTTTGCCCCTCCAAGTTCACAGCGGCCGGAAGGGCCGCTACATCCCCATGGCGCCCTGTCTGCCTGCTGGCCGACTTTCTGTGCGCGTTGTCTGTTTTACATCCCATGAACGCAAAAGAGGGTCAAAAGCCAGACCAGCACGTTACATAGCATACCCACGGCGCGTAATGTCCTTTCAGCCCACCCAGCCCCCCCAATAGCGTGCGAATGAGTCTCCAGTGGAAGCTGCCTACAGCCAAAAGACTCAAGCCCTTCCCTGATAGTCTTTTTGCATCCCTGTGCACACGAATCTGTGCCCCACGACGCAATATGCGAGGGTCCTTCACCGACATAGCTCATCTACGGCGGCCTCTTCCGCCGCCGGCTTCTTTCACCAGTAGCCACCACGATCAGCCGCCCCTCGCACATCCGAAGGCCAAGAACCTCCCAGCCCAGCACCCGCCACCTGCCGCCCGCCACTGTCAGCCTGCGCTCCTGTCGCTCGCTCACGTGTAGGGGTCGCCGCCACCGACCGCCGGCGGGGGCGGCAGCTGGCGGTGGGGGCGGCACCAGCGGCGGGGGCCGCAGCAAGCCGCGAGAGAGGCAGTCAGGGGCGAGGGCGGCGGCAATAGAAAAAGCCGCGGCCAGGCGCGGGGGCGGTGCCAGCGTCGTGGGCGTCGCCAGTGGAGGGAGCGGCGACCGCAGGGTAGGCTGCGACCAGCGACGGTGGCGGCGGCCACGGGCGCGGGCGGCGGCAAGCGGCAAAGGAGCCAGCCAGCGGCGGGGGCTACGCCAGAGGCGGAAACCACGGCCAGGGGCGGGGGCGTTGCCAGCGGCGGGGGCGGGGGCGGCGGCCAGGGGCGGGGCGGCGGCCAAGGGCGGGGCGGCGGCCTGAGGCAGGAAGGTGCTGGATCACAGCGCTTGCAGGCTTTGTCAGCTCTCACGTCACCTGTCCATTTGAATGAGAACGGCCGGGCCCATGGCCTGTACAAATTTGAATCCATTGAAATCTGAAAGCGCGTACGCGAAGACACCGTGGCCTGGAGTTGTGCAATGATCCAAGACAATCTCTTTTTGTAAGCTCCGAAGCATCATGTAGACTTAAAAAAATTCTGCGTCGCGCTGCTCTCGGCACTTGGCCATATTTTTCATGTACTGCATTGGTTTTTATGTTCATGTCCCTGCGGCGTCCACGGGGGGGCGCGCGCGCCCGAGCCGTCCGCCCCGGAGCGCGCCAGCCCCCACCCAGGCGACGCCGTGCTTGCGACAGTCACAAGTCACCCACGGCTCACCCTCTCCAGCCCTCAGGCTTCACGCCTACGTCCACCTTCGCCGCCGCTACTGCGCAGCTCACCCACCCCCGGGGCAAGCGCCAGGCAAATACCTCCCCCGCGTTCATGGTGGCTAAGGTTTTTTGCCAGAATCAAGCCTATCGCAGCAGGGGGCGCGGGCACAGGGGCCGCCTTGCCGCCGTAGGGGCTGCCACAGGCAAGCCAGCAACGTCTTCACCCCTCCCCCCCTCCAGCCCCACGGCCCCTCAACCCCTCCACAACCCCCCAAACGTATCCCCCTGTCCGGTATCCTCCCCGAATGATCATGACGTATACGTCATATGACGCACCGTGCGGTTAGCTGCGCGATATCCCGCACGGCCAGCTTCGCCACCACGCCACCACCAACCTCTAGCACGGGCCACACGCATGGCGCCTCCCTATCCTTGTCACAGGCCCGCATTCAGAACCACGCGGGCAGCTGTGTCACGCCACCCGCGACTGCCCGCTTCTGTCACTGCGCGCCACGGTCACACCGAATTCAACGCGTCTCCACTGTCCCCGCTCTTGGCCCTCCTGCGCGTTCAAGTTTTGAAAGGACGAAAACACCGTCTGGAGCATCTCTGGGGCAGGTTCCAGCAATTACGCTCTCAATTCCTCACCCGACTCGGTCGTATGCAGCATGCATCCTTGTTTGCAGCTCTTATGAATCACAGACCCCTGTTTCAAGCCATCTGAACCAGCAAAAAGACCCTTCCTTCACATGGTTGAAACTCACAAACGCCCAATGTACGGCCATGCTGGCATAACACATGCAGAGATACGTTGAAGAATTACGCTTCTAACCATGTCGAACTCACCGTACGGCGATGTCCGCCCGATCCGTACGAGGTCTCTCCGCGGCCACCCCGCTTTTTCACAAGTTTTCCCGCAACGTGAACTAGCTCAAGAAAAAAGTATAATGGGGGCCCCCATGCGCATGTTGGATAGTACCCTTTCCTAAAGGCCGGGGGATTCATGACGCGTGGCATTTGTTGGACAGTGCCAGGTTCGAACATTCGGGCCCAACTCGGGGCCTGTTTCCGGGCGTGTGAAGCATTGTAAACGACCCTGTCACGCCCCTCAGTTTACTATTCCTAGCCCGCGACGTTATCTCAGGATTACTACATGGCCGACAGCGGCGGTCGGTTGATGACATTTTACGACTTGCCCTTGCCGTGGCCGCGTCCAGACACAGACCTGGAGGGGGCGTTGCGCGTCGTGTTGGCACGTAGCTGCTACGGTGCGGGGGGCGACTGAAACGGGCAACTCGGTCGCCCGTGGGCAAATCCTAATTCCCTGGACGTTGGTCTAGGGTGTTTTTCCACACCCACACGTCGCAAAAAAGTCCTTTTTTCTAATGCACGTTGCGGAAGGACTTACTGAAACGCTTTTGGCGGTCTGTTCAGCTCTCTACGCCGGTGGAGGACGTCTTCCGGCGCTTTATTGAAGATGGAAACATGCGCCCGGGCTGACAGCCTCTTTCTGTGAAGTTGCTAGAGGTGGTGACGTCTTCATCGCCCGTCTGGTCCGCGAACGGAGAATCGTGCTTAAACTGGTACATGAGGGCAGGTGCGGCATTTATGGGGTCGTCGGTGCAGGTGGACGCGGCCACGACTGCCCACGATGTCGCAATTTCGCGGTAGTTGGCCAGAAAAGGGCTCTGCGGGCCCTCTGTGGGACGTCGCTTTTGAGTTTTCAAGCAGGGGGTCGTGTTGGCACTGAATGCGAAGCTGTGTTCGTGGTCGCGTCCGATATCGCAACACCCGCGCGCACCAGGTGGAGTCGGCGACCACCGCCGCTGGCGGTGTTGCCGTCGCACCTGCCGCCAACGCGGCGGTGAGCAGTGGACGACTGTGCGCACGACGCACGCCCGGACACTGCAGTGTGTGTCGCCGGCGGCCGTGGCGCCATCGGCCGCGGTGGTGGCGGTGGCGGCGGCGGCGGCGGCGGCGGCGGGGGCGTGGCACCCCTGCTATTTTCTCGCTCCACCCCGGCGCCCTTCCCCCCGTGCGATTACCGGCTTCCCCCCCCACCCCTCCATTTCTGTGGCCCCACATAGCTCCCCCTGCCAACTCACCGCGACGCCGCCGCGCACGTGCGCATCGCGCAGCTCGGCCTCTAGTCTGCACTGCGGCAAGCAACGACCGCTCAGGCAGCGTCGGTCGGTGGTTGCCCGGATGGTGGCGGCCGTGCCTTGGTGGCAGCCGCCACCCGCCACGGTGCTGGCCGCCACTGCTGACCATCCGGTGGTTGCGACAGGAGCCCCTCGCGGCGATCTCATACCCCCTCTCGGAAGAATACACAGCGCTGGTCTTCTAGGGGTGTTCTGGTGGCCGCTAACCGCCAGTGGGTGAATTGCCCTCTGACGGCAGCGGCTGCCGCCCATGCGGGCCGTGGTGGACGCCCCGGCAGCGGTGGGCCGAGAGCCCCCTACGCCAGCAAGCAGTGGTCACGTCGGCGACTACCACCACCGCCGCCATGGTCGGCCTTCTCGTCTCCTTTCTTCTGATCTCCCGCTCGTACGTGCGCTTCCTAGCGGAGACGGTAGGGAGGCGGTGCTCGACTTGCCTATGCATCTTTTGTCGTGTGAAAACAGTTTCGAAAGTCCAGGGTGTTCTTGCTAACGCGCTTTCAGTTACATTTGCGAACGACTTCAGCCATCTACTGGCCGCGCTTTCCATGAGAGTCATTGAGGCGCAGGTCGAGCCGACAGCCAAGGCGGTGTCGGCGGCGGCCGTCGCCGCCGGCCGCCGGGACGTCCGCCGCCCCAACTACAGCGGCCGGGCCGCCCGCGGCCACCGCCGCGCGCACTTAACTTCGCGCCGCCGCCCCCCCCTGCACAACACCGCACGATGCGTCGCCTTCGGACGCGTTGACCATCGAAAACGTGACACTGGCGCCCAAACACCCGCCCGCGACGGAGCAGCACTGGCAAGCGGGCACGCCGCGACCGCGCGCGGGCGGCGGCGCCCCGCCGCCGCAGCAGTCTTGTAGAAAGCCTTCCCAGCCGCGACGCTGCCCGCCAATGACAGCGACCAAGACGACAACGGCAGGGACGGTGGCAACATGGTTGTGCAGGCCTGTCGGGCGGAGCGGCGTTCCTCCGCCACCGACGGCACTGGTGGGGGGGGTCCTCGTCGAAGACGGCGACGGGTGCGGTGGCGCCGGCTTGCCGCCTCTCACAGTCGCCGGCGGCGCCGCCGATGCGGACAATGGGGGCCACAACCACGTCGTGTTGCTCTGGCCGCGCCTCATCGCGGAGCTGGCAACGGTGGCCGCTGAGGCGGCGGCGGCGACCGCTCGTCCGCCGTCGTGGCTCCGCCGCCCCGTGTCCATTGTCATTGAATGAGCGGCGGCGCGCGTCAGGTGCGGCGGCGACGCACCCCTGCCTCCTACATTTTGCCCCCTCGCGTCGGACGACCTCCCCGTAGGCAGCATCTGACAGAGATAGCTCCATGACGCTTGCCTGATTGGTGCGCCTATTCGGTCGTTCCATCACCGCCGCCGGGGACGGCGGCGCCTCCGCCTCCCCTCCGTCGCCGGGTTGCAGCAAGGCGAATATCGTCAGCTTCGGCAGCGCCAAGCCCTCCTTCCTCTTGGTGGCCGCAAGCGGGGGCCCTTTCCTGTCGGTACTGCCGAGCGGCGCCGCCGTGCGCGTGGGAACGCCGCGGATGGCTGCAGCAGCGGTGGCGGCCGCGGCGCCGTTTTTTAAAGCAGCGGTGCTGCGGTCAAAGCGCCTGCGCATGTCGCTGATTGTTGGTGCAGTGCCTGAAAGCCCACCGACCGTCCGCTCTTGCCTCTGGTGGGGGGTGGCAACCCGCCGGCGCTGAAGCCGTTGCTGTCGCCGTGGCCACCTCCACCGTCGGCCAGCAGCGGCGGCCGCCCGTTGGCGTCGCTTGCGTAGCCCTCGTTGGTTCCGAGAGCCGAGTTGGCCTCGTTCGGCTTCGCGTCAGACACGGACGGCAGGGCCAACTGCGACATCGACGACGTCGCGCACGACATACGGCCGGCAGCGGTACCACATCGGCATCGGAAATCGCGCCTCGTCGGCGGCCGACGCAGACGGCTGCGCATCGGTAGGGGGGACATGCCCGTTGGCGGTGGCGGCGGGGGCGGCGCGTACGACGACGACGGCGGCGGCGCTGGCGGGGGTGGCACGGCGTGGACGTCCGCCCACACGTCCTTCGCCACGTCGGTGGGGTCGGCAGTGGGGGCCGGCCCCTTTGTTGGGCGCGGAGCCGGTACGCCCGCCGCCATCGCGGCGGCGGCGAGCGTCGGCCGCGCTACTGCGGCAGTGGTTTTTATCCGCCGTATGGCGGCCGCGAGGGAGGCTGCGCGGCCGCGCGCAAAGCTCTGTGGCTGTAGTGGGTCGCCGTGGGGCGCATTTTTGGCTATCTTTTTCCGCCGGCTGAGCCGCGCAGGGGGTCTGCGGGCCGTGGAGAGACAAGTGAGTGCGAGCGGAGACGGTTCTCTTCCACAAAAGAGGATGCCGGCTCACGTGAGACACGTTATCTCGTGCGACGCCTTGGTATGAGCGACAGCCATGCATGTGCCACATATTGTCGCGATACACACGTTGTCACGTGAGAAACGTCATCTCGTGCGACGCCTTGGTAAGAGCGACAGCCCGCGCAGCGGGCCCAGAACCGTCGTCAAAAGCACGTCTGTTTTTGCCTGTTTTGAGCCTCTTGGAGGCCCGTGTTCCTGTTTGAAGAAACAGAATTCCTGTGCAAAAAACAGATCGACCCCCCT
>Ga0114957_1005641_pt1 | contig 10279 bp, 13 predicted proteins | sample BantaG_FD_87175 | JGI IMG/M metagenome (GOLD analysis project Ga0114957, IMG submission 87175) | Marine algal microbial communities from Bantry Bay, Ireland - BantryBay_4 metaG | ecosystem: Host-associated > Algae > Red algae > Unclassified | place: Bantry Bay, Ireland | collected 2014-11-21 | reverse complement strand
GGGGGGGGGGAGTGGCCTTTCCGAGATGCCACCGCCGCCAATGGTGTGTTCGGGGGCCGGGCGAAAGGGAAGTTGGAGGGTAGCGCGCCACCAAAACGGGGGGAAGGCGAAGGGAGGAAAAGAGGAGTTTGGTGGGGAGGGCGCCGGCCGCAGCGGCGGCGCCTGTAGCGCAGTGGCGGGTAAGAAGGGGGTTATGCGGGGGCAGGGAGGCGCGGCGCGGTGGAGCAGGGCGGAAGGTGGGGCGAAGGGATGGCGGACGGTCCGGCGGGAGGATGGCGGACAGTGCGATGCACTGTCGCGACTGTCGCGGCCACACGTGTGTCGTCTCGCCCACAAGAGTCGCCGTGCTTGACAAACTGTTTGCATCCGCGTCCGTTGACGCCGCCACAGTCTGGGCGGCCGCCGCTGCAACGGTCAATCACGAGCACGCCACAAAGAACTATCGAAGAGCATTCATAGAACGGATATCACGAATAGTCAGGTGCAAAAAAACTTTCTTGAGAATATTTCAATGATTAAGCCTCCTTGCGTAAGTCGTTTTTGTGTAACTGTTCTCTATAAGCATTGTGATTGGCCTTAAAATCCCGCAATTGCACTACCAGAATATTTCTTCACATCTTCGGCGGCTATTTCTCGTTGTTGAAATTCGATTGCTTGTTCTCAAATGGAAATCGTTTGTCAGTTTTTCATCAGTGCTCGACGTTGTTTTCTACATAGCCCTGTGAACTGCGTGGCCAACTGGAGATCGGGATCAATCTGCATGTTTTCAGGTGGCTCGCAGGGTCTTTCCCTCTATCACGGCGAGGAGATGGGGGGTTGAGCGCAGGCCGCCCCCGCTTCTGGCCCTGCACGTGTCGTGGCAGCGCTCAGAGGACGAGGGCGGTGGCGGCCGTCTCGGTAGGCGGCGCCGGCGGCAATTTGGTGTTCGTCACGGTAGGGGACGCGGCCCGTGACACGGTGAACGGCGCCGACGGCGATCCGGTGGTGGCCGTGGTCGGGGAGGCCGCGAGCGACTCGACAGGCGGGGCCGGCCGCGATCCGGCGAAAGCCGCGGCGGGGGAGGCGGCAGGTAACTCGGCGGGCGGCGCCGGCAGTGCCGGCGGCGATCCGGTGGTGGTCGCACCGGAAAGGGCGGCAGGTGACTCGGCTGGCGGCGCCGGCTGGGCCGGCGGCGATCCGGTGCTGGTCGCGGCAGCGGAGGTGGCGGTTGACTGGTGGGCGTCGGCGGCCGGCACCGGCGGCAATCCAGTGGTGGTCGCGGCGCGGGGGGGTGGCGGTGGCCTCCGCGGGCCGCGCCTGCGGCGATCCGGTGGTGGTCACGGCGGGGGTGGAGAAGTGTCAAGCAGGGACTCGGTACAGTCGCGCGGCTGGTGTGGGCCTGTCTTATTGCCATACTGTGGCGACTGTGGAATTCCGGTGCCATCTCGACTGCATCTGAGTCTTGTTATGTCATATGGACAGCAACTGACATGCATTGGGGCTTCGTCATGAAGCCCATATCAGTTCTCAATCCATGTGTCTACCGACTTTACTTCACCCTTACTGACTGCTTGCAACCGCGCAGGGGGTTTCGCGATTGGATGTGTCTGCGGCCGCTGACGCCGCTGCCGCCGCCGTCGCCGCCGCCGCCTGGGCGTCGGTGTAAGGGGAGGTGGACGCCGCCCGCTATAGCGCGTGTGGATTTGGGGGCTGGGGGAGGGGCGGGGCGTGAGGCCACGGCCTTCCAAGGCGGGGGGGGGGGATCGCGACCTGGTGATTCTCGTGATCGCACAAACTGACGCGTCCCCTGCTCCCTTTTCTGCTCTTGCTTCTCTTGGCTGCCTGTAATGGTTCCGTTTGTCTGCACGCGATCGGGAAATAGCGCCCGCGCCTGTGGCGGATGTGTTGACGGAGAGGCAGTGCAGATGTACTATCAATGCACTTTGATCTATTCGACTTCGCCCGTTGCCGGCCCGAACTCGCCTGGAGCCCCAGCACCGCAGTTCAGAAGCAGCCACGGCTGTGCTCCCGGACACGACAGTGTCAAGGCGGTGGGCCCGGTGTCTGTGAGGGTGTATCTGATCATCCGACACGGGTGCCAGACACAGCAGGCCGCTGATGTCAGGCTGTCAAGTGGCCTGCCTGGAAGTCAGCCCGAGACAAGTGGCGATAACTTGATGCAAGTGACAGTAAGTGGCGTTGAGGTCCATCCGAGACGTGATAACCGGCAGATGACAGAACAAGAATGAACCAGCCGTCAAGGCTTAAATGAAGTAGGAAATAAATGAATCAAATTATACATCCTCCCGCCGCAGCCGGTTAAACGGATGACATTGCTTTGCAAAGAATCCATGCATCTGGACTCACATATGACGAGATCTGCATTCCTGTCGTGCGAAGCTTCCGAGAATGCGATTGTCTGCGAAATGCAGCCGAAGTGCAGTGAGATGCGGCTGAGATGCGGTGGGCGCGGCTGCCGACGATTGTCCCTGCTAGCTCGTTATTCCTCCCTGTCAATGGAAAATTCAAACGTGGAGGCATCCGCGTCTGCGACAATGACCACTAAGGGTTCAATGGCTTTGCTGTGCAGCTTGTTCTGCCGATCGTGGTTGGTCGTGTATACGAAGTCGCCGATTTTGACGTCCGCATTGCGGGTTGCTTCCCGATGGTCGAAGGTACGTTTGCAATGTTGTTGCGTCTCACGTAAGGCCTTGACTAAGATGGTGATTTGCTTGCGCAGGCGAGCCATGAACTCGCGTTTACGAGCTTGGGGTAACCCATCTTTGAGCGCTCCCTGATTGGTCAGCGGAGTGCCCGGGGGCAACTTGCAAACCGTGAGGTTGGGGATCCGCCTCGGGATAACAAGCTCAAATGGTGCGATACCCGTAGACCGGCGTGGTTGGTTATTATATGCCATGGTGATTGTCAAAAGTAGCTCTTCCAATCGTGCTGGGTCATCAGCGACGTATTGTCGCAGCTGAGTAGCAATGGTACGGCTGTACCGTTCAATTTGCCCATTTGTTTTGGGGTGATACACCGTGGTGCGAACCTTTTCAATGCCAAGCATTTTCATCACAGCGATCAAGAAGTTCGACATGATCTGGGGCCCTTTGTCCAATGCGACCCGGTACGGTGGCCCGCCGGCGGACAGCCACGCGTCGATGATGGCTGACGCCACGGACATGGCCGTCATTCGCCGTCAGGCGACACACTTTGTGAGCTTGGTGAAGCGGTCGGTGAAAACCAAGATGAATCGATCGCCCTTCTTGGAGGCCAGGATGGGCCCAAATATGTCAACGGACCGCGCCGTGAGAGGCTCAGTAACCAGAAACAGCGTCAAAGGCGTGGTGTTTCGCCGCAAGGCGAGGCGGTTTTGGGCACAAATTTTTGCACTTGGTGATGGTGGTGTGGATGTCCGTTACCTTCGAAGGCCAGTTATATACCTTTCGCATGATGGAGACCATCTGGTTCATACCAGGATGGGCTGCCACTGTGGCGTGGTGCTCGAGCATCAAGAAGCAATCGCTTGCTGATTTTGGTATGACCAATTGGTTGCCGTACGGCGTTCGGCGATACAGAGCGTGATGCTCGTTGCGGAAGAAGGCCTTGGCCGTTCCGCGTTTCACGCAAGTGGACATCTCGACCCAGTAGTCGTCTGTTTGTTGTGCGTCGACAATGTCGTCGAACTCCACCGGTTCCGGTGTGTCGTTACCTGTGTTCCTCCCCGTTGTTAAGCCGTTCGCCGTCTCGGCCAGTGCCAGGCAAGGTATTTCATGATGAATATCTTCTGGCGGCGGCACCGTAGAGGCGCACGACAGGAAGTCGGGCAAGTGGTGCGATGCACCTGGTTTATCAACCATATCGTATTGGTACTCCGAGAGGCAAAGTCGCCATCGCATCAAGCGTCCGCTTGAGTCGGTCGTGCTGTAGATCCAGCTGAGTGCTTGCTGATCCGTTCGGATGAGGAACCGTCGCCCATCGAGGAAGTGCCTCAAATTGAGGACAGCCCACACGACGCCGAGGCATTCGCGCTCCATGGTGGAGTAGTTTCTCTCGGCAGCATTGACACCTCGGCTTCAATATCCGACAGGATGAGGTAAGTCGCCCGAGTCCTTCTGGGAGAGTGTACAGCCGACTTGGTCAGCACATGCGTCAACGTCGACGACGAGCTTTCGGTTGGCATTTGGCAAGGCAAGTTCCTGTGGGCACAATAGTGCGTTGTAAAGGTCTTGGAACGCGGCGATGGCCACGTTTGTTGTTGAGGGTAGATCCGGTGGGATCTCGGGCCAAGTCAAGGCGTTCAGGGGCTTCGCGCGTTTGGCAGAGTCCTTGAAAAAACGTCGATAGACGTTGCACATGCACAGGAAGATTTTCAGATGGGACTTCGACGTTTGCAACTTGGCGTGCTGCAGAGCATCCATGTTCTTGTTTTGCACGTGCAGTTGCCCTGGGCGGACAATGTGTCCGAGGTATTCGACTTCGTCGGAGAACCATGTGCACTCTTTCGAATTCAGGGTAAGACCTGCTTCGCGCGGACGGTGCAGATCCGTGTCAACGTCTTTAACGTGTTGTCCCGCGTTCAAGGAGAAGATGATGACATTATTTAAGTAGACAAGGCATATCTGCCACTTTACGCTGGATAGGATCATATACAACGCACGCCTAAAGGTGGCAGGCGCGTTCGTTAAGCCGAAATGCATTGGTAACCAGTGGTATATACCACAATGCGATTCGACAGCCGTCTTCTCTTGGTCGTCCTTGCGTCAGGGCTCTTGCCAGTACCCCGCTGTGCAGTCGAGAGACGTGAACACCTGAGAATCTCCCAAGGAGTTAAGGCAGTCCTTCATCAGAGGCAAGGGATAAGCATCCTTCTTTGTGATGTTGTTTAACCGACGATAGTCGACACAGAATCGGGCTTTGCTGTTCTTCTTCGGTACAATTACCACAGGGCTCGCCCAAGCACTATGACTTGGCGCAATGAAGTTGAGCTTCAACATTTTGTTAATCTGATCAGCAATGATCTTCCGTTTGAACGGCTCGGTCCGGTAGGGTTGGGCCCGTATGGGCAGAGCGTCTGGAGAAGTGACGATTTCGTGCTCCGTTGGACGGATGACGCCAAGGGTACCATCTCACACAGACGAATGCGTCTTGAGCATGTCACAAATCTGCATGTGCAGAAACTCGGGAGCCTCATTGAGGTTGAGGTCCTCGAGGGGGTCACGACTCGCGTCGTCCGATGAAGTATCGGTACCATCCTTTGGATGGTTGTCATCCAAGACGGCGGACAACATCGGCCCCTGGTAGGGCTCTGCAAACCCCAAGGTTGAGGCCTTGCGAACCATGACTTTGTCCTCGCCAAAGTCGCATAACTTGACTAAGAAAGGTTCGTCGGGATTGACGATGGCAAGGCAGCGGGCGACCGCCATTGCCTTGTGTCGGCATAACCGAGCGTTCGGTGTGATGGTAACCATACCGGGGGTGTCACATGTGGCCATGATCCACTGCTCTTTTTGTCCGTCGACACGTCCCTGTTTACGGGCTCTAACCCGAGCGGGTCTATCTTGCCAGTGGCGGTCCCACGCGCTGACGTTAAGACAAGCTAAGATCGGGGTTGGCCGATGTAGTTCCTCCGTGCAGCGCACGTGCTCTTGCCAGACGATCTTATGCAAACGCGGCAAGATCGTCTCGATGTTTTGTTCAATGAAATTGGTGCCAAGAATGCACGGGACTGACACATTGTCGAAAACAAGGGATTGGTCAAATAGACGTACACCACCGGTGTCTACAAACAGATGTATGGCATAATTCGTCACGAGACTGTTGTTGTTTGCATGGCAGGTGCGCAGCAGCTTGATCAACTTCTTGGAGAAAGCCATCCAGTTAGCAGGAAGAACACTAGTTCGCACTATGTTCACCCCGGCGCCCGTGTTCAAGTACAGGGCGGCCGCTCCGCATCACAGGCATGCACGGGCCAAGTGTGGCGGCGATCTTGTTGTGCCGTTAGGCGCGGCGCAACAATCTTATCACCGTCCGATTTCGCGATCCGCCGGGCAACCCCAAGTTGGGCACCCGGCCAAGGCCTTTTTTCGAGTCCTCAACGGCGTCGGCCGGATGATGAATCTAGTCTTCTTCGACGTTATCGTCTGCAGTTGCATAACCGCCCATAGGCGGTTGGCGACGATCGAGAGGGCGATATGGCTCGCCACACTGTGCGGCGAAGTGCCCCGGCAGGTTTAAATTGTAACAGATGTCAGCCCGATTAGCTTGAGGGAAGGCGGCCCGAGGCGGCGGCGGCCTGCGAACCGGTATGAACGGTCGTTCCGTCGTCGTCCGCTGATTCTGTGTCGCGTAAGCGACTTCAATTGCCGTTCAGCGGGTCATCTTGAGCTGCAAGCGCAGCTTGTTGGTGCCGTTCCAGTACATCCGGGCTGTAGCAACCGTCTCGGAAAGAGACCGAACCGGAAATTGGTCATTCAAGACCGAAACGTGCACTTGCAAAAGGTCCGACAGACACGTGATGAAGACGTACTTAACGTCTTGGATGTCGAACAACCCGTTCAAAAGATCGTATTGCGTTTCCACGCGGGGATCAAAGGTCGTGGGCGCCTTGTTGTCTTGCTGCTTCATCGTCATGATGTCTTGGTACGCATTCGCCATATTTGCGTGTGTCGCATACTTCGAAACACTCCAGTTGACAGCATCTCCGTATGTACGGACCGCATAACGCTAACGTCCGAGGGTGCTGTTCAGCGCGCCGGAGACCGCCATCTTGGCGCTGCCGCCTTGTCGAAAGACTATGACCGGAAGCGCTTGACCGTGCGTCAGCCCTGCCGCGTCGCACGCACGGCGAAATGTCGTGAAGAACGTGAGGATGCCCAAAGGCAGGGATCCCGTGATTGGCTGTTGCCCATGGAACGCTCCGTCTAAACGTTTGTTGAAACGATGCGATCGTTGTTCCTCCTCAGGCGTATACGTCAGTTGACGGTGGATGAACAAGTACGTCCTGTAGTCCACAAGTGTCTTGAAGCGGCTATTAGCAAGGCAGATGACCTTGATCTGATGGGATTTTTCAAGTCGCTCCTTCCGTTTGATGGGGGTCGCGGGGCGCTTGCGTGCGGACGCATCCGACTCGCTCGAGCTATCGCTCGGTGAGGACGCACTTGAGGGCCACGGCGGGCCTGGCGGCTCGTGGCCATCGTCCGCAGATGACCTGGCCGTCGCGTGAGAGTTGTCGTCGTCCGACGACGTCGTGTTTGACCCAGAGGCAGAATCATCGGAAGATGAGGAAGGCGCGGCGTTAGCCGGATCGTCCTTGCGGACGGACTTGTCTTTATTCACTTTGCTTGTCTTCTTGACGGTCTTGGTCTGGTCGCACGACTAACGGCGAGATTTAGCCATACGATGTTCCTCCTCGTGGGAGTCGACCTTGCGCAGGGCCTCGACGTCGTCGGCCAACTTGTCATTGGCTCGCGCCAGAGACTCGTTTGTCCGTTCTTGGGCCGTAAGGCGTCGCTGAAGTTCTTTAACGGCTGCCTTCAGGCTCTCCACCACCTGCATCTGCCCGGGGGCGGCTTGATCCGCAGGGATAGGAGGAGTAGGAGCTCCGTATGTTGGGGAGTCGGAGGCGGCAGGAGTGCCTTGGTCCCCGCCTGGCGGCCGGTAGCCAGCAGGCAATTTGCAGTTTCTGGCTCGCCGAGTGCCGCCGGTACCACCGGGCGACATACCGGGACCTGAAGAAAGTGTCTCTACTTGCCAAACGTCCTGCGTGCCAACGTCGAAGATCATAACCGTGATGCCCTTGGCACCACGCCCAAAAGTCCATGGCTTAGGCCCCGCGCGCCAAGCGACCATATCGACACCGTCACAATAGCACGAGGCAGCGAGAAAGTTCTCGGGAACACCGTACCGTAAGGCACGAAGAAGGCCAGAGTATCCCGTGCTGTTCCACCAAATGTGGTATTACTAACGTTGGTGCATTTACCAGTGTATTGAGACCGACCGTAGCCAAGCAATAAAGCGAGGTCTATTGCCGTCGCGGAGAGCAATAAGGATTTTTTGTTGAAGGGCATCCGATGAGCAGCCGGTTTGTTCCCACAACGGCGACCCCGGACCCACGGTGAATTAACATAAACGAGGGCGCCGATCGATCGACCGTCCGATCACAAGCGATCGTATTGAGTGCCGGCAGACAGAAAAATACAGGCGAGCAAGCAAACAATAAAAAATGAACGGCGTGGAAGTAACCCCCCAAGGGGCATGCGACAGGCTAATTCCCACAATACATGGGCTTCGGCCCATCAAGGGCGCTACTTGTGGGCAATTGCGAATTGGAAGCAGAGATATACTACAGCGCCGACGTTGTGGCGGATGACGGCCTGGGTGCCAATAACGACGTGGACAAGCGTGAAGGTTGGTTCCCGTACCAGAGCAAGCACGGGGAGGACGTCTCGGAGAACAGCGGCACCTCCGCTGTGGGCAACGACGTGCCTGTCGCATGCTGAGGCCTTTGTGCGGCGAAAGGAGTGGCGCATCACAGCCTGCAGGGGCGTGGCGGGGCGTTGTGGGGAAAGGCTCTGATGTAGACCAGGAGGTACGGTTCTGGTTCTATAGTCTTCGATGTGGCGTGGCTGGGAGGAGCATCGTCGGGCAGCAGAAAATGCACCAGGGAGTGGACGGGCATTGCATGTCGTGGTTGGCAGTCATCTTGTGTCTCCTCGTAGTCAAAGGTCTCCGCCATCTTCTTATCGGCTCACTGTGATGCCACAAGGAGGCATTGCCTTAGGTAGCCAGTTTTGAAAGCCGCAAGCGATCAATTGCTGACAGCTGCCGCATGTCTCTGCGCAGGGAGGCGCTACAGGCTTTTTCGGTTGCCGCGTGAAGCGCACAGTGGAGTGATTGCACTCTGGCGATGCTTGAAGCTAATCGAGTCGCCTTCAGACGCTTCGGCAGGTTTACGGACAGCTCTGACGGGTTCCAGGAAACATGAAACGCAGCAAGTTGAGGTGAAATAGGTCAAAAGTCTTCGATCATGGTGTCGTGCTGTGGGGGTCCGCATCATCTTGCGGTCAACAATGAACGAATCTTCAGGATGCGTGCGACCCCCCTTCAAGCACCACAGCGTGGTGGCGGTAGTATCGCAAGGGCCGTTTCAGCCCTGCAGGCAGCGCGGTGGCGCGGGGCGGTGGCGCCAAAGTCTGTGGTGCCGGAGAAGCTGGATGTGGCCGCCACGTTGCCCTTGCCCCGCCAGCCACCGCGCTGCTCTGACGTCGGCGGACTGTAGACTTCCCTGTGACATGTTATAGTGCACCCCCCTCTGCTCCTTTGAGTTCACAAAGCATAATGGGTCCATCCCCACACTTTCCTCCCCCCCCACGTCGTGCTGAGTTCTTGTTGCTGCTTGTGCATCGTTGACAAGCAGAAAATAAAGAAATGTCTCCATAGTTTATTTGTCAACGTCCAAGTGCACCCTGCAAAACCACTGTGGCCACCAGGGGCTTCGGAATGATGATTCGGATAAAGCACCGCTCTGTCAGCAGCGGCATCGTGCTCGAAGCAACATCTGATGTACATCAGTCTTCCCACAAAGAGCCTGAGCATGAAGTGAGCTTTCCAGAAGTGTCTTCCGTATTGCTCTCACACTGGATGGAGAGAAGATTCTGACGGATATATCCGGATACAGCCGTTCACCAAAAAATCCCGCAGTCGCGGACTGTAACAGAGCTCAGTTCTAACAGTTGGAATTCTCCAAACATACAGACGTCGGCTTGATTTTGTGACAACGTGGCCCGCTTTTTGAAGATGCGGTCCGTGCAAGCCTCTGACTTCCAGCTCGCATCTTGCGGCGGTCCAAATATTGGACACGGTGTGGCGGCACGAGATTATGGCACCTACCACATGTATATATCTCATGTGCGGTTCGCAGCTGACACTGATGCACTTCAAGCATTACGGATCTGAGGAGATGATGAAGACCAAGTTGCTAATAATGAGAGAACGACTTCAATGCTATAATGCGGTGACCTTCTGATTTCCAGAACTTTTAGGTGTCTGCGGCTGGGGACGCGAGCATGAAAAGTTTTTGACAGATTCTGGACACGACGGGATGACGTGCGCCAAAGGGCAAAGGAGCGCGCATGCAGAAGCACCATCCCGTGAACAGTTTGTCCGCGCATATTCGTTCACAGACACTGAGATCTCTTGTGATTCCGTGCTGCATCCACTGTCATCTCCACGATCCATTCACGTCGACTGCACCTGTCGTCCGTTTTCCAGTGCCGAGCCAACCTCCTCTCCCCATCTC
>Ga0114957_1005637_pt1 | contig 10285 bp, 8 predicted proteins | sample BantaG_FD_87175 | JGI IMG/M metagenome (GOLD analysis project Ga0114957, IMG submission 87175) | Marine algal microbial communities from Bantry Bay, Ireland - BantryBay_4 metaG | ecosystem: Host-associated > Algae > Red algae > Unclassified | place: Bantry Bay, Ireland | collected 2014-11-21 | reverse complement strand
TTAAAATGACTCTTCACCAAAAAATCCTTAAATACAGTGAGTATTCGCGTCATTTTTGATTCGATTCATTTCAAAATAAACGTCAAAAAATGTAAATAAATTTATAAAACAGTGTACTTAGTCGCCAACATAAAGTGGATTTATGTTGTTTTATTTTGTAATTTTATGGAAATACAATTGCGTGATAAATAGTTAGACAAAAATAAACTAACGACATTTTAAACCACTAAGTACACGAAAAACACTATATCGAACTAATGTAAAAGAACACAAAAAACTTATAATCAACACATTAGAAATTATTTAGTGGTCTTTACGTTAATTTGACCTTCGTGTATTTCGTGTTCTTAGTGGTTAGATATTTTTGTCGTACTATTTACATTTTCAAACTTAATAATGACGATTCGATTACATAATATCTTTTTTTTAGTCCTGTTTTTTGAGGCGATTACTTTTCAGTTGCTTGCCCAAAACGCGAATGTTCATTTGAATGATAGAAGACCGACGAGAGAATTCATCATTGATATTGTGCCACACACATCGGGTTTGGCATTGGGTGTGAATTATGGTTTTATCAAAAAAAATGGTCTTACACACGCGGTACACCTCGAACTGACTTCATTGAAACATCCGAAAGAAGTCCGGCAACGAAGTGGAATAGGTAATTCGTTTGGCAATGCCACACGCAACTATATTTATGGTAAACGCAATCAGTTTTACGGTATTCACGCAGGCTATTCCGGTAAAATTTATTTTTCAAAAAAAGCAGAGAATCAAGGAGTTGCAATAGGTTTATCTTATGCCGCAGGTCCTTCGCTTGGCATGATTAAGCCTTATTATCTCAATCTGAATATCAATGGCGAAATAACGTCGCAAGCCTATACCGAAGAATATCGCGCTCAGTTTTTGAATGTGAGTGATATTAGCGGTGCTGCGGGCTTCAAATATGGCTTCAATGAATTGGATTTTGCATTGGGCGGATTTGCCAGATTGGGTTTGAACTTTGATTGGGGAAAATCAAGCCACCGTTGGGTAAAAGCCATAGATGCGGGTATTATGTTAGATGTTTATACAAAAGTAATTCCTATCATGCTAACAGAGGATAATCAAGCAATTTTTCCTACCTTGTACGCTGCTTTTCAAATTGGTAAAAGAATATAGTAGCGAGTGGCGAGTTATGAGTAGCGAGTTCAATTAGTAATTCGCCACTCGTAACTCGCTACTCGCCACTCGTAACTAAATACAATGATAGATCTTCCAGTAGTCAATAAAAAAGAAGAACGCAAGCGCAAGCCGGACTGGTTGCGCGTCAAATTGCCTATGGGCGAAACCTACCGCAATGTGCGAAAGATTGTGGATGAGTACAAATTGCACACGATTTGTCAGAGCGGACACTGCCCGAATATGGGTGAATGTTGGGGCGCAGGAACGGCAACTTTTATGATTTTGGGGAATACCTGTACGCGCTCCTGCTCGTTTTGTGCGGTAAAAACGGGTCGTCCGAATGAATATGATGAAGATGAACCGCGTCGCGTGGGAGAGGCGATAGAATTGATGAAAGTCAAACATGCTGTCATTACCTCCGTCAATCGCGATGAGTTGAAAGACCGAGGCGCAGCGATATGGCACGCTACTGTACGCGATGTAAAAGAGCGTTCACCCGAAACGACGATTGAGACTTTGATACCTGATGTACGCGGAAATTGGGAGGCACTCGAAGTGATGATTAGTGCCGGACAAGAGGTCGTTTCACACAATATGGAGACGGTCAAACGCCTTTATAGAAAAGTGCGTCCGCAAGCAAAATATCAACGTAGTCTTGAGCAAATCCAACGCACCAAAGACTACGGCAAACGTACCAAATCCGGTATTATGGTTGGCTTGGGCGAAACTGATGAAGAAGTTTTTGAAATCATGGATGACCTCGTGGCGCATGGCTGCGATGTCCTCACGATAGGTCAATATCTCCAACCGACCAAACTACATCTTAATGTCGAAAAGTTTGTTCATCCCGATACTTTCGCTATGTACAAAAAGGTCGGTCTCGAAAAGGGTTTTGATTATGTAGAAAGTGGTCCACTTGTGCGTTCTTCTTATCATGCGGAGCGACATATTTAAGAGATTTTACCACGAAGAACACGAAAGGCACTAAAATCGAATTATCGTAGAGAACACAAGAAATTGTATAGAATTTCCATAGAAGTCTTAGTAGTTCGATATTTTTGTCCAACTACTTACAACCTCAAAACCCTTCCTCTGCGACTTGGAGTATTTCAAAATCCGGTGGAGCTTGATGTACAAAAGCAACGACCTTGCACTTAGTGTCATTCCATTGAGAAGGCAAGGTAAAATTGAATGTTTCGTTGATACTCGTTTCTACATTTTGCGCCTGAATGGGCATACCTTGTACATCGGTCAACATCTTACGAAATACATGTCTGTGCGTGTAATCCTCTATCAAACCTGTTTGGTCTTTTTGGGCATCTACGATGTCATTTTCTGTAATTAAGACAGACAATCGCAGTTCTCCGCTAAGGCTTACTAAAAAAGGTATTTCTATATCGACAGACAAATTTCGAGAAGCATTATCGTAAGTATTATTGATACTAAGACCGACTTGCGGTTCCGTTTCGAGTTCGGCAGCGATATGCCCTGCCCATGTAGAAGCACTGTGTACGTAAGACGGTGTGCCAAACCTTTTCCGATTGATGGCGGCAGAAGGATAGGCAAGTACCGGACCGACAAAATCTTCTATTTGTTCGCCTTCATCCGTACTAAAGTCGTACTGACTTTCATTGAGTGGATTGGCAAAAAAACCGGCATGAATGGAAACCGCAACGATGCGTTCACCATAGATATTGATAAAATTTTCTATCGCCTTCGCCCCGTCCGGACAATTCACGCATTGTACGCCCGTAAATTCTTCTATTAGAATATGACGAAGTGTCGTGGTCGCAGTATCCATAGGAATGACTGTATCCACAGTCGGCGACTTGATGTCAGGACCAACTTCTTCGCAAGCCGCAAAAGCCAACAAAATAAAGGCAATCGGTATTATTATTTTCATAAAATGAGTGTTGAAGTGTTCGAAGTGTTGAGGTGTTGAGGTGCGTTGGTAATCGTATTACGATACATCAACACATCAACACCTCAACACTCTTAAAAACTACTATTTAGAGTCAATTTCACACCACTAAATGCGGGTTCGTAACGACATACACCTCCTGTACAAACGATACCGTCGGGCTGTCGGACATACGAAAGTGAAAATTTATTAGCTTTTTCGGTATAAGATACAAATAAGGTATAAAAATGTACAGGCTTATTACTGATGGTTAAATTGGACGCTTTGTAGTATTTTTCGGGATTGAGTGTCAACATATCTGCCAGCGTGAAAGACCAGCGTGGCGCAATACTGTATTCAACGAGTGCGTAAGCCCATTGTCCCAAGTCTTGTTTGGTGTATCGGTATTGTAGTTCTGTACGAATAGATTTTTTGCGGTCAATTTTATAGACCAATTCCGTATAAGGAACGACGCTATTCACGAGTGGTACATTGGGCTTGACTTCATAGACTTCTTGATTGTACTGCTGGAATTGTAAGCCTCCGGTAATCGCCCACGGGCGTTTTTTGTATTTGCCAATAAGGTGTGCCTCACGATAAAGCAGTTCGCCATCAAGGGTATTGATATTAGAAAAATTGAATTCTCCACTCACCTGTTTATTGATTTTAAATAAAACATCTGCTTGTAGAGCAAGTTCACTGAGTTCTTGGGTAGCGGCATTGTATCTTGTGGTGAGTTGCTTGGAGTTTTGGCGTGCCATTGGTTGTAAAAAATTCATTATTCCTTGCAAACTCGTCTCATTCGGATTGATGCGGAGCGGAAAATTTTGTGTGCGTTTTGCTTGTAAAGTCACCCCAAATCCCTTGCGCGAATAACTCGCACTCATATACAGCACCGACCCCGGCTTTTCATTGTAGGTGACCAAATAATTACCCGCTACTTGGTTGCCTGAAATGGTCGGTGCTTCATTGACAGGATATTCTTCAAGAATATTTCCGGTGGTATCGACCACAATGCGCTTTGGCGAAATAATGGCTTCGGGAGTCTTAAACGCACCTTCTATGTGAACCGAAAAATCTCCTACCGTCAAGGTGTTGTATAGCGTAAAAGCATAGACATTGTGCTTGGGTTTGAAAAATAAATTATCAAAATTATTTAAGGCAATATCCGAACTGATATTGCGAATAATCTCATCATCTAATACTCGATTGACGATACCAAAGCCGGGCGCGATAGAGGTCGTTTCATTCAACATTCTAAATCCATCTACATTCAAACCGCTAATCAAAGGCGCGTAAGTGCTTGTGATAAAACCCGTCTGTCCAAAAGGATTGCGTTGTTTGCCTGTAAATGCTTTGATATTCCAATCTTCATTAATACTATAATTCAATCGTAAGCCGAGCATCGAATTATCTATTGCCAAAGCGCGTTCTTCGTAAGCTCTGAAAATGATACCGCTACCGATTTGGTCGTAGTAATTTCCTGCGGTAATGTTGAGTTTATCGACTTGTTTTCTGATTTGCCAATAACCAATGCCTTGACCGGAATAAGCGTCTTGCGGATTCGGTAGATTAGAATTTTGATACATATCAAATCGCAAACCAAAATCGTAACCGGAAATATTGTACCTCAGATTGAGCCACGCCTCACCGCCTGTTTTGAGGTTGTCGTATTGAGGTGTATTGGCTGCACCAATGGTGGTATCACGTTGAAAAAAATTACCAGTTGCTTGCAAACCTCCCGTGAATACACCTTGTGCGTACAGCCCCGTAGTAAGGATTGTGAATAGTAACGTTTGTATAAAAAATTTCATATTTGCATGTCGTAAATAGTATCAAACTCAAGTTGCGGATAACCGCAGACTTGAGAAATTTCACGTAGGGGAAGACGAAGAAAATGTAAATTTACTTCGATATAGTAGTTGTACGAGCAATGTACTAAGTACATTGTTTATTAAATTTCTTATCGTTTTTGACGTTTATTTTGAAATGAATCGACCTAAAAATGACGCGAATACTTACTGTATTTAAGGAGTTTTTTGGGGAAGAGTCGTTTTAAAAGAAACACTCAAAAACGTAAAGAAATTTATTAAACAATGTACTAAGTGAAAGATGCAAAGTTTTTTTGCAAATATTTCATAAATCTGGCAAATTCGTTACACTTTAACGTCTTAGGAACGCGGCAAAAATAACTTTACCAACTTATTTATCCCGCGTTCCTTAAGGATGAAAAAACAATAGACACTACATCTTGGCTTGTTCTTTTTCCTTCTAAAAAACACAAAAAATAGTTTCGTAGCGTTCCTATGCAACGATTTTTTGAATTCTTTAGAAAAAAATTACAGCGCATTATAGAACAATTTATTTAATTTCTTTCACTTATATTTGCCTGATAAATAGATAAATACTAAAATTATGTTGAAGTTACGAACACCAAATTTAAACACCAAAGACAGAATAAATCTGAAAGGATTAAGATCCTTATCCCGAAAATTTACAGAAGTCGATTCTCTGGAAGAGTTATCTTACAACACACATTTATTAGTTGTTATTTTATTGCTTGTCCAAAACGTGTTTGTTACTATATTTCGATATAATAATTGTCCGTTTGTGATTATCATCATAAATTTCAGTGAGATTTTTGCATATTCATTATCACTTGCATTATATGCCAAAAAGCACTATCTGGCTTCGGTATTGACGGCTGCTTTTGCCATACCAACTATTATTTCAGTTGCTTTTTTGGCAGTAGATTTTATCACTTTTCAGAGCTGTATGTGGTTTTTCTTGTGTTTTGAATTTATTTATATTATAATCATCCGTAAAAATCTGAATCGAATCATATATGTGGTGTTTTGTTTTTCAATTTTCATTATACCCGGTGCTTTCACCTATGCTTATCCGGAGAATATTATCAAAATTGTTCAATTGGCTACCCTTATTTCGACACCAATGATTATGGCTGCATTTATTGAATATCAAGAGAAAAAAGTCATAAAACTAAACAAGGAACTACGAAAAAAATACATCGAAAAAAAGAATGATGCTCAACGATTGGATGAGAAAAACAATGAGTTAGTCGTTTTTTCTCACATTATGAGTCATGATTTAAAATCGCCATTGGGTACCATTAAAGCCTTCGCTAATTTATTGATAAAAGGCACTGAAAAAAATGAAGACACTGAAAAATATATAAAATACCTGAATTTTATAATCACATCTACAAGTTCTATGTCGAATCTGGTTGATGATCTTTTAGTGTATTCTAAGCTGGAAACAGATGACTACATCTTAGAAAAAGTTGATTTACAGGATGTTATTAACAGTGTGATTCCTTCGTTTCAATTTGATGTGATGAGTAAACACGTTCAAATTAAAGCAAACAATCTCCCGATTATACTAGGGAATACAAGTGTCATTAAAACGGTTTTTCACAATCTGATTTCCAATGCCATCAAATATCAACCTAAAAATATAAGGCATCATCAACCCAAAATAACTATTTGGTCAGAAGAAAATTATGAGCATCATCAGGTTTTCATTCAGGACAATGGTATCGGTATAAAAAAGGAATATATAGACGACCTGTTCACACCTTTCAAAAGATTTCATTCTGACAAAGAATACAAAGGTACAGGACTTGGGATGTCCATCTGCCATAGGATTATGGAAAAACACAATGGTAGTATTTCTTTACAAAGCACTTCCGAAAAAGGCAGTATATTCAAATTAAATTTTCCAAAATAGGAAAACCAGCAGTATGTCGAAAATACAAATACCACCCAAACCTCAACGAATACTAATTCATCTGCCACAGCCACTCGAAACCCAAGCCAAGACATACTGTTTCCCCATAACTTTGTGATTGTAAAAAATAATTAACCATTTACAATACAATAAAGTTATGAAAAATCTATCAATAATATTCGCTTTTCTGTCTCTTTGCCTCTTTGCAACAATAAACACGTATGCTCAACCCGACGCGGAAGACAAAACCCTCTCTCCATACTTTTTCGTTAAAGGAGACAATCCGGGTTACGACCAACTCCCACTACAAGGCACAACTGCCGATGTCAACATCGCAGGTACGATTGCAGACGTGACCGTATCACAAATTTATACCAACGAAGGCAGTACTACTATCGAAGCCGTTTACACCTTTCCTGCCTCTACCCGCGCTGCGGTATATGGTATGGAAATGAAAATCGGCAGCCGCACGATTGTCGCTAAGATTAAAGAAAAAGGCGAAGCCCGGCGCGACTACGAAGCCGCCAAAGCGGAAGGCAAACGCGCCTCCTTACTCGAGCAAAGTCGCCCCAATGTGTTCACCATGAATGTCGCCAATATCAAGCCCGGCGACCGCATCGAAGTCACTTTACGCTACACCGAATTACTCATCCCGACCGATGGCACTTACCAGTTTGTCTATCCCACAGTCGTCGGTCCGCGTTACTCCGAAGAGCCTGTGATGACCGCTTCTACGGACGATAAATTTGTCGCTTCACCTTACACACAAGCCAGAGAAATGCCCCTGTATCACTTCGATATTAACCTCCATCTTTCGGCAGGTATGCCCATTCAAGACATTCGTTCTAACAGCCACAAAGTAAATATAAGTTACCCTGATTTGTACGATGCAGAAATCATCCTCGACCCAACAGAAAGTATCGGTGGCAATCGCGATTTTATCATGGATTATAAATTGGCTGGTGGCAAAATTCAATCCGGTTTGATGCTTTATGAAGGAGAAAATGAAAACTTTTTCACGCTCATGGTACAACCGCCAAAGCGTGTTGAAGTCGCGCAAATTCCGCCACGCGAATACATTTTTATCGTCGATGTATCCGGCTCAATGCACGGTTTTCCGATAGAGACTTCCAAGCAATTGCTCAAAAACCTCATCCTCAATCTACGCCCCTCCGACCGCTTCAATGTCATGCTCTTTTCAGGCGATTCGTATGTCTGGTCGCAAGAGTCAAAACTGGCTACATCCGGCAATGTCGAAGATGCCATTAGTATCATCAGCAAACAACACGGTGCAGGCGGTACGCGCCTCTTGCCTGCGCTTGGTCGTGCGCTCGACCTTCCGCGTTGCGAAAACAACCTCTCTCGCTCAGTCGTAGTGGTGACGGACGGATATATTTCGGTAGAAAAAGAATGTTTTGATGAAATCAGAGACAACCTCGACCGTACCAATGTCTTTGCTTTCGGCATCGGTTCGGGAGTCAATCGCCACTTGATAGAAGGCATGGCAAACGTCGGAATGGGAGAGCCATTTATCATCCCTAATCAAGATAATGCCGCCGAAACCGCCGAGCGTTTCAGAAAGTACATCCAAACACCTGTACTCACTCAAGTGAAAGTCGAATTTGACGGATTTGAGGCTTATGATGTCGAACCCAAAACTATCCCCGATGTACTTGCCGAGCGTCCGATTATCATTCAAGGCAAATGGCGCGGTACGCCGAGTGGCAATATTACCATCAAAGGTTTGACAGGAGGAAAACCTTATAAAACCACCTTCGATGTAGCTGATGTTATGCCTGATGGTCGCAATGTCGCACTCAAATATCTTTGGGCAAGAAAGCGTATTGAATTGCTTGACGATTATCAATCCGTGAGCCATGATGACAAGCTCAAAGACGAAGTCACCGCACTCGGTATTCGCTACAATCTGATGACTCAATACACCTCATTTGTCGCCATCGACCATGAAGAAATCGTTACGGAAAACGGCGAAATAGCGCAGCTTGTTAATCAGCCTTTACCTATGCCACAAGGTGTCGCCAACTCTGCTATCGGTTGTGAGGTCGCTATTGAAGGTGTGGTGAGAAAGTCGAAAAAAACTAAGCGACAGCCAAGCCTCAAAATCGGCACAATCGAAGCAAAAGAACTTTCGAGTGATATGATTTTAATACTTAAAAATTCATTAGAAAAAACATTAAATGCCTCTATGTCCTGCCACAAAGCAGGTATCGAATTGCCTTATCACATTGATGTGCAAGTCACCATTGATGAGCATGGTACAATTACAGCCGTCAAATTATTGAGTAAAAATTTGGATGAAACGATATGGCTTTGCATCAAAAATAATATCGAAAATCACCGCTTAAAAAACCTGACTTTGGGTGTGACAAGTACCTTTTCCGTGCCTGTTAAATTTGTGATGTAAATGTTCAATTTCAAAATGACCGTCATTCCGCTTATGTGGAATGGCGGTTTTTGTATTTAAATTTGAAAAGACCAAACATGCGCTTATATTTGAGCATGAATGTCTCTCATATTTTATCGTTCCTAATTATACTCCTTTCCTTGTCGGCTTGTCAGCAAGAAAAAAGTCTGCAATTCCTCGCGCTATCTCACACACGTATTTGCGACGGCACAGGGAAAAATACGCTTGATACGAATATTGCCAATATCAATTATGCCAAATATGACCTACTGCTACTCGGTGGCGATATGCTCTGCAACACCTCTATGGATGAAGCAGGATTGCAGCATTTGAGCGATGTATTAGGCATAGAAGAATCGACTACTTTGTGGGCTATCGGCAACCACGACGATACCGATACTGCGCTGCTGAGTCGATACACTCAACGCCCGACTTATTACAGTTATCATCATTCGGGTATTACTTTTTTGGTCTTGGATACCGAGCTGGATGTCGGGTCAATTTCCGGTCAACAACTCGACTATGTCAATCGCGTTTTGGATACTTTGCAGCACACGACACATTTGATTGTCTTGCATCATAAATTGCTGTGGTTGTATGGAAATGACGAGCTAAAAGGTTTGGATGAAACAGTCTCTAATGTCAAAATTTGTGAGGAGATGGATTGGTGTTTGAAGCCCAATAATTTTAATCAAGACATCTATCCTCGACTCACCACATTGGTACGAAAGCAAGGCATACAGGTCATCTGTATTGGGGGAGACATCGGCTCGGTTGCCAAGCAATTTGAATGGACGACAAAGGAAGGCATCACTTTACTCGCCACCGGAGTCAACGATGACAAAGGCAAAAATCAAGTATTGATTTTTGATTTTTATAATGGAGAATTAAAATGGTTTTATCAGACTGTGCTTAATTGACCTTACGTGGGTGCAGGACAAATTTTTAATCTGCCTCGTACCGACGACTCTATCCGTCGCGGGAAAGTACCGAGCCACTTGACGGCTAAAGTCGTCAGTACAGTGGCATTTCAAAATAAAATTAAAAAT
>Ga0114957_1005634_pt1 | contig 10289 bp, 4 predicted proteins | sample BantaG_FD_87175 | JGI IMG/M metagenome (GOLD analysis project Ga0114957, IMG submission 87175) | Marine algal microbial communities from Bantry Bay, Ireland - BantryBay_4 metaG | ecosystem: Host-associated > Algae > Red algae > Unclassified | place: Bantry Bay, Ireland | collected 2014-11-21 | reverse complement strand
TTGCATATTTAAGATTCGGAAATCTGCATTTCTTTCGTAAGGTGTTTTGGTTTGAATCAAAATCACATTAGAAGTTGGATTGGGTGTTAAGATTACGTCATCATTGGAACGCTTGATTGTTGCCGTTACAATATTGGAGTATTCAAATTTTCCATCAAAATCTACTTGCTTTAAGCGGTAGTAGTGTAAGCCATTTTCTACTTCTCGGTGTGAGTAAGAATAGTTTTGAACTAATTCTGTTGTTCCGTTTCCTGCTTGAGTTGCGATTTCTCGGAAGCTAGTTCCGTCGATGCTGTGCTCGATGGAGAAGTAGTCGTTGTTTTCTTCGGAAGCGGTTTGCCATTGTAGGTTTACTGATTTGTTATTAGTTGCTTTTGCTTCGAAAGAAGTTAGGGTTACTGGCATTGCTGGATTAACACATTGGTTATAGGTTTGACCTGTGCAAGTAGAAGAACCAACCCATGAACCAGGAGTTAACTCAATATCACCTATATTAATTGGTCCACAACTAGCAGTAGAAGCATCACTACACACGTCCCAATCAGCTTGATTTGCTGTAGCTTGAGAGTTACATTGAGAAGTTAAACGTTCAGCCCTTCCATCTTCAAACTCATGCCAAGTACCGGTACCATCTTCTCCAATAACACCAAAAAGATCTACAATATCATCATTGCAATCAATTATTGCAATTTGATCATCTCCATTACTATCTGCTGGACCAAATGAACCAATACTTTGATTACACGTAATTGGGCTATAACATGTATTAAAATCTGTTGATGATTTACAAACGATGTAAAAACCTCCTGCTGCAATAGTGCCAGTTAATGCTACTGATGGTTGAGAGGTAGTATTTCCATTAGTCCATCTTACAAGTTTGTATTCATCAGCTGATAAATCAATACTAATACTTGTTGGGTTATAAATTTCTACGTATCGGCAATCATCATTACCATTTGGATCAGCCAGCTCCGTAATCAACAATTGACCTTGTCCAAAAGAATATACTGAAAAGATAATTCCTAAAATAATAAGTAAAAAATTCTTCATAATTATTTGTTTTTGTTTTGAAAAAAAAATGATATAAAAATAACAAAGTTTTCCAAGTAGATAGGAATATCTATTTGGTTACTTTTAGGCGCAAATTTCTCTCAGAAAAGGTTTTACAGGAAAAAATATGTTGATCAGATTAATATATAGAATGCTTGATACTCAAAGATAAAAATCCTATTTCTTTTTTTAAAGAAATGAACGTAAAGTATTTGTTAATTTTAAATAATAAAAAGAGTCATTCTAAATTAATAGAATGACTCTTTTTTAGAACAGGCGAATTTATTCGCCTAAGATCTTGAAGGCGAATGAATTCGCCTGTATTGTATTATTTCTTTTTTACAAATGCTTTGAATTTCCCAATATAAACCATCGGGTAACCTTTATCATCTTCATTCAATAAGTAAACATCAACCGTATTCTCTTGCAACCCTTCTTTATCCTTGCTATCGTACTCTACTGTAATCTCGCCAGACTCTCCTGGTTTGAAAGTTTTTCGAGGCCAATCAGGAACAGTACATCCACAAGAACCAGTTGCAAAATCAATCTTTATATCTTCTGTTCCTTCGTTTGTGAATTTGAACGTTAAATTTCTTTTGTCACCTTGAACCATTTCACCTAAGTCGAAAGAATCATTTTCAAAAACTAGTTTTGCATTTCCTTTTTGACCTTTTTCTTCAATAGCACCGATTCCACCATTGCCATTATTTTTTTCTAATCGGTTTTGTTTTACTTTAATGCTAGTTGGCCCAGCAATAATTTTAAACTCCGTTCGACGATTATATCTATGCTCCTCATCTGGGCATTTTACGCCATCGACACATTGGTTTCTGATTTGAGTTTCCCCATATCCAACTGCTTTGATTCGGCTAGATGCGATACCTCGATCAGTCAACCATGCTTTAGAACTTGTTGCTCTTCGTTGAGATAATTTTTGATTGTAACTATCATTACCCTGTGCATCCGTATGTGAACCTAACTCAACTATCATATCAGGATATTGATTCATGATTTCCAAAATGAATTGTAAATCTGGTTCTGCTTCTGCTAAAATTTTAGCTTCATTGAAATCGAATAAAATGTTTTTCAACTCGATTGGCTTATCTATAAAAACTTCCACTTCATCTTTTGGCTCTTCCACAATAGGAATTAGCTTTAATTTTAATTGTCTCTCAATAACCGTAGATTCTGTCAAACCAACTGTATTCACATAAGCGGTATCAGGATAATAACCTGCTGTTTTTCCAATAATCATGTATGATTTTTCTTCATTCAAAGTAAATCCAAAGTTATTTCCTTTAGCATTGGTTTGAGCTTCTGTATCTTTTCCTTCTACTTCAATTAATGAAACAGAGACACCTGACAAGGCTTGATCTTTCTCATCAAATGCAGTCGCCATTAATTCCAATACAACTTCTGGAATTTTTACGATAAAAATGTCATCACAACAAGTTTTACTTTTTACAGATTTAGTACCTACTCGATTAGAGATTAATACACCATTGTAACCGCTATTATCTAATGAAAAATAAAGATCATCTACTGGTGAATTATATCCTTTTCCTAGATTCGTTGGTTTAGTCCAAATTGAGCCATTCCATTGAGAAGAGAAAATATCTAATCCACCCACTCCAGGATGTCCTGTAGAACTAAAATAGAGATTTCCTTCTCTATAATGTGGTGTAATATCATCTCCAGCTGTATTTAATACTTCTCCCAAGTTGATTGGATCACCATAGACTCCGTCCCCTTTTTTAGTTGCATAATAAATATCAAATCCACCTTCGCCTCCAGGCATATCAGAAGAGAAAAATAAAACTTCATTTCCAAAATGTTCTCCTACAGATGGATGCTTTACAATCCATTCTCCATTTATACCTTCTACTTCTTTTGCTCCTTTCCAGCTATTTCCATTCTTTTCACTACTGTATAATTTACTCTCACCAATGGTATTTCCTCTTCCATCCAAAGACATTAACATACGAGTAAAAAACATCGTATTTCCATCAGGAGTCATCGTAACGTTACCTGTATGATAACCTTCTCGATTAACTTTTGTCGTTATAGCTTTTCCTTTTTGGAAAGCGCCTAATTCAGGTTTTGTTTCCTCTACATCTTTTTTCTTTTTACCTCTGCTCTTTTTTTTCTTCTTTTCCTTTCGAGTAGAAGTTGCTACCTTTAAGTGATAGTCTCCTTGTTTTCCATCAATCACCGTAAACTCATCATTCAAAAATGAAGCATAATATAACGTTCCATCATCAGTTAAGTATGGAGATGTTTCTGTTGTTTTAGTATTTGCTTTTCCAGCATTTTCGATAAAAACGCCAGTTACAGGAGTCATCCCTAATGCCATCTGAGCGCCAGTCAATTCAGCTTCTGCCAATGGTTTGACTGCTGCATTTTTAGATTCTTTGATATACATTTCTAACTGAACAATAGCTTCATCATAATTTTCAGCCATTTTTAAAGTACGACCATAAATGAATCTTGCTTCTGGCAAATAAGGATTAGTTCCTTTTCGGTATTTTTTAGTCACTACCTTTTTGTACCAACGTTCGGCTTTTTTATAATCACGTAACATATAATGTAGGTTGGCAATTTTGTACGCCAAGTCATTATCTCGCAAAGCTTTATCTGATTCATATGCTTTTTCATACCACTCTAAGGCGCCATAAAAATTAAGCAATTCTACTTGCTCATCACCTGTGGTTATCATCATGGCAGGAGTTTGTTTGTTGAGTGGCTGAGCCAACACTACATTTGCCATAAGAGTAAAAATCGCAGAAAAGAGAATTAATTTTTTCATATTCAATAAAAAATTTTATTTTTTAATGGTTGATGCTTAATGGTTAACTATGAATGTTGATGATTACCTTTTAAGCATTCATTTTCTTATAAAACGAAAAATTACTATTAATTAGTGAGTTAATCATTCACCATTAATAGTTCACCGTTAGATTAAAATCGTGGGCAGAAGATTACTGGTTTAACAGTTGGTTTCTTGAAAATCCTAGCTGTATATGCTACACCGATTTCAAAACCACCTGCTCCGCTTGCTGCATCTGTTAGATCAGAAACAGTTAAATCATACGCTGCTCCTACTTTGAATTGTTTATAGTCCATTCCTATAATCAATTGGGTCGCATCTCGCAATCGGTAACCAATACCGAAGTTCAAAGTCATATCTTTCTTATCATTTAAGTGGTATCCAGCTAATGCTTGAACTTGAACGTTATTTGCACCAGAAAGTGTTCTAAACATAAAGGCAGGTTTGATTTGCCATTTTTCATTTAAATCTACAAAGAATTGACCATGCAAGGTAAAATCTCCTGGCAAGTCATAAGCATCTTTTCCATCTGCTGAGGCAGTATAAATAGAACTTGGAGTTGTCGTCGTATCGGTTCCTCCACCTTCATTCACATGTAAATCAGGTGTTAGAATGTGATTCAAAGATGCTCCAATTTCAAGACGCATTTTATCATTCATTTGTGTTTTCAATAAAACACCAAGATTTAAGTCAAACTTATTGGAATTAAAATCTGTGTCGCCACTAATATTTCCTAAGTCTGCACTTGTTCCAACTGCTGTTGGATTATCAGCAAATATTCCTTGGCTAGTATTCAATTTCCGACTAGTGTAACCAGCCTGAACTCCGAATGTAAACACGGATTTTGATTTTTTATCCAAAGGCATGTGTACTGCTACACTTCCCATAGCTTGAGTGGTCGCCAATTCCAACGCTCCTGCTTTATCACTATAAAGCATTCCTCCTACTCCTAACCAAGCTTTCTTGCCAAGCATCAAAATAGGTGCATCAACATAAAAAGATGGGGTTCGATAAGGACTTGAAATGACACCGCCCCATTGGTCTCGATAAATTCCCCCAATTCGGAAAGAACCTTCAAAAGCTCCTGTGTAGGCAGGATTAGTAGTCAAGGGAGATAAGTAAAACTGGGTAAAGTGAATGTCTTGTGCATTCATCGTTCCAGCCAACGAAATAAAAAAGAAAAAGAGTAAACCTTTTAGAATTTTCATATAAGCGAATAGTTTATGTTTTGAAATTTTAGTTTAAAGTGGTGATCGGTTTATTTTATAATTAGTAAAAACAAACGATTAGAATGTCGAAAGATAGGATTTTTTGTTTAAATCACCATATGTCGAAGTGCAAGATATTTTGAAATTATTTTTTGACCAAAAATATGGGTGTTTTTAATACCTAATGTGCGACATTATTTTGATTAGAATGTCAAAATTAAATCATGTAGGGGCAATCCCTTGTGGTTGCCCTATTTGTGAAAATGTGGTTGCCCTATTTGTGAAAATGTTAAAATATATTTTTCTAAAAACAAAGGGCAAGCACAAGGGTTTGCCCCTACGAATTCACAATTTCGTTCTCATCAATTTCCATCATACATTTAAAATGCCCCTTTGGACATTTTTCAAAACCAATTTTAGAGCAAGGTCGGCAAGACAAATTTTCTACTTGAATAATCGTATTTCGATCTATTCCATCTGCATAATATGGTGTCATTCCAAATTCGGGAATCGTGTTTCCCCAAATCGAAATAATTTCTTTTTGAAATGCTGCTGCAATGTGCATCATACCTGTGTCATGCGTGATGACCTTACTGGCATTTTTGATCAATTGCATAGACTCTTGCAAAGTAGTTTTTCCACACATATTAATCACTCGATTTTCCCCAATATTTGATACGATTTCTTCCCCAATAGTTGCATCTTCTTTTCCACCAAGCAAAATAATGGGTGATTGTATTTTAGAGCAAATAGATATTATTTTGGAAATCGGCAATCGCTTCGTTGCATGAGCACCACCGATGGCAAATACTATTTTATCTAAAAGGGGTTGTTTTGCTGTTTTCATTAGTTCCAAACCTTTTCCATCATATGTCACACCTAATGCCTTAACAGCATTCATATATCGATCAACAATATGTATTTTTGGCAAGCGATTAATTTTAAAATTAACCATCAGCCATTTTTCCCAATTCAATTTATCAAATGAATAATAAGGAACTCGCAAGGCCCAACGAACTTGCAATGTTCTTAGGTTTTTATGGAGATCAATGATGGCATGATATTTTTCTGATTTTAATTGAGGTAAAACTTCTGACACCTTCTTATCGATTGTATAAATTTTATCCAAATGAGGATTGAAAATAAGAATGGATTCAAAAGATTTTTTAGTTAAAAAATGTACTTCGCAATTTAATTGTTCTTTCACGCATCGAATCACAGGAGTCGTCAATACGATGTCTCCAATCGAACTGAATCTAATAATTAGTATCTTTTTAATTTTATCTTTCGTCAAAAGGATATTCAATATTTCGTTGAAAAATGGATGATTTTGATCCTTAAAATTTATTGTTATTTGGATGGAACGCAGATAACGCTGATCTAGCGAATGTAAGCGAGTCTGACGATTACTATATAATTATTATGTAATGGGATAAAAATCCATAACACCTCTAATCGTCAAATCCGATTATATTCGCTAAATCCGCGGCATCCGTGTTCTATTCAAAAAATCCTTCAAACCTAATTTTTTTTTATGAAAAAAATAACTTACTCAATTTTTCTCTTCATGTTCTTGCTCGGTTTTTCTTTTTGTAAAACCCAAAAATATACGCCAACCAATTATCCAAAAGGTCAAATCATCTTCGGCAGCGGTGGTGGAATCACGGGAGCAGTTAATGAAACTTTTATTTTTGACAATGGAAAAGTATTTTCCAAAAATGGATTGGATACCAATTATGTCGCTTTGAAAACATTAAAAAATCAGGCAGTTAAGCAAGTTTTTAGTAATGTCAAGTTTCTAAATTTAAAAGAAGTCAATGTGAACAAACCTGGCAACATGTATAATTTTATTCGAATAAAAGATAAGGATGTTGACCATCAAATCGTTTGGAGTGGACAAGATGCCGTGTCAAGAGAAGTCGCTAACTTTTACGCCATATTAAAACATCTGACGAAAAAGGAGTGATGAATCATGAGTAAAAAATACTCATAACAGTAAAGGTATTAAGGAACGGTTCACCGTTTCTAACAATTCACCGTTAATATAAAAATTATGAAATATTCAATCCTATTTACCTTCAGTTTTTTGTTGTTATTTTCTCAAAATACTTTTTCTCAAACACAAAAAACAAAAGAATTACAAAATCTTCAATCGGAACAATTGGCTTCTCCGACTTCGATTTTAAAAGACATTCGAAGCATTCCAAAAAAAACTAAAACTATTTTGGAAAGTCCTTTGAAGAATTTTAAAACAAGTCAAATTTTTCCAAAAAGAACTGATAACCAGCGTTTTATAAAAATAAAAAAAGATGAATCTACGGGTTTGCCAATTTGGATTTATGGAAAATTAGAAAATGCGCCACAGCAAAGAAACGCTTCTATCGAAAGTCGAGCAATTAACTATTTGGAAGCGGTCAAAGAACCTTTGCAAATTAAAAATCCTGCTGAAGAGTTTTTTATCCAAAAAATAAATACAGATAAATTAGGGCAACAACATATTCGAATGCAGCAACAATTTCAAGGAATTAAAATCTATAATTCGGAGATAATTGTTCACTCAAAAGACCAAGATATTTACCTCGTCAACGGTCGTCATTATCCTACACCACAATTGGAAAATATTACTCCTACGATTAATTTAGATAATGCCAAACTAGTGGCTCGGAATGATGTCGGTACTTTTAAAACACTTTCTTTGGAAGAGAAAAAATATGTCGCTGGCGAGCAATTTGAAAGTGAGTTGGTTATTTTTTTTCCAGAAAAAAAATTACCTACGGATCAAGCAAATCCAAAGTTAGCGTATCACTTAACCGTGATTCCAAATATGACAGAACGATGGGAATATTTGATTGATGCTGAGAATGGAAATGTGTTGAATAAATATAGTAGCATTTGTAAATTTCACGTATCATCGACTGGCTTGAAGCCAGCCGATGATTTAAGTTCTCATAAATGTAATCATAAAAATAACTTTGCAAAATCATCTGCTGTCTCGAAGCCAGTCAATGATACGGAATTGGTCAATGGACCATTTACCACCAACGCAACTGATTTGTTGGGTATCTCTCGAACGATCAATACTTACGAAGTAAATGGTACCTATTATATGTATGATGGTTCACGTCAGATGTTTAATATAAATTCTGATTTGCCGTCTGATCCAAAAGGAATGATTGTGACGGTTGATGGTTTGGGAAATTATCCAAGTAATAATAATTTTGATTATTCAGTCATCACTTCTAATAATAATTCTTGGAATTATCCAGCTGCCATCTCTGCACATTATAATGGTGGCGAAGCATATGAATATTTCAAATTTACCCATAACCGAGAGTCGATAAATGGAGAAGGAGGAACAATCATTTCGTTTTTTAATATTGGAGATGAAAATGGGAACGAGATGGATAATGCCTTTTGGAATGGTGCTGCTATGTTTTATGGAAATGGAGATCAAGCATTTAATTTTCCTTTGCAAAGAGCATTAGATGTGGCAGGTCATGAAATGTCTCATGGTGTAATTCAAGGAACTGCCAACCTCGAATATCAAGGACAATCAGGTGCCATGAATGAATCATTTGCCGATATTTTTGGTGCCATGATTGATCGAGATGATTGGCAAATGGGCGAAGATATTACTAATCCAAGTTACATTTCGACAGGTGCTTTACGAAGTCTTTCTGATCCAAATAATGGAGGTTCATCACTCAGTAATGCAGGTTGGCAACCAAAAACGATGTCGGAATATCAGAACCTTCCGAACACGCCACAAGGCGATAACGGAGGAGTTCACATCAATAGTGGCATCACCAATTATGCATATTATCTTTTTGCAACAGACATTGGAAAAGACAAAGCAGAGTTGATTTACTATCGAGCATTGGATGTTTATTTGGTGAAATCATCTCAATTTGTTGATCTTCGAAATGCAGTTGTTCAAGCAACCAATGATCTTTATGGAAGTACCGAAGTGAATGCTGCCAATGCTGCTTTTGATGCTGTTGGAATTGGTCAAGGTACTGGTGGAACTTATCAAAATGATGTCAATTTGAATGATGGTGAGGAACGAATTTTGCACTCAGATGCAGATTTGGATAAATTATATTTAGCTGATTTGGCAGGTATAAATTTAGCTGATCCGCAACTTTCATTGACTAATATTACCAGCAAACCAAGCATTACTGACGATGGTACAGTAATCGTTTTTATTGATGATGAAAACAATATAAAATATATTGACATTGATTGGGCAACTGGAATTACTGACGAAGGTTACCTTGAAAATAATCCTACTGGAGAATGGCGGAATATTGCCATTTCGAAAGATGGAAACAGAATAGCTGCGGTGAGAACGACTGCAGAAAATATCATTTGGGTTTATGATTTCAACCTTGGAGCATGGAATCAATTTGAGTTATATAACCCAACTACTTCTGATCCAAATAATGGAAGTGCCATTGTAACTGGTGAGGTTGAATATGCCGATGCGATGGAGTTTGATTTTTCAGGAGAATATTTGATGTATGATGCATTTAACAAAATCGCAAATTCTGCTGGAAATAATGAAGTAGAATATTGGGATATTGGATTTTTAAATGTTTTTGAAAATGGCAATTTTGCAAATGGGAATATTGAAAAATTATTTGCTGGTTTGCCATCAGGTGTAAGTATTGGAAATCCAACTTTTGCTAAAAATTCTCCTTATATCGTCGCTTTTGATTTTAGAGAAGAAGGATTTTTTAGCACTAATTATCAAATACTAGGAGCTAATATTCAGACGGGTGACAATGAGGTGATTCGAGAAGGAGAGACTTGGGCTTACCCAAATTACTCCGTCAATGATGAGCAAATGATTTTTGATTTACCTTACCAAGGCACGACTGTTTTGGGAAAAATAAATATCAATGCGAATAAAATTAGTGGCGATGCAGCTTCTGAAAACTTCCTTTTTCCAGATGGAACTATTGCTGAAAAATGGGGTGTTTGGTTTGCCACAGGCGAACGAGATTTGGTTGCTACGAATGAAATTAGATTGGCTGATTTGAATGGGAAAATCTACCCAAATCCATTTGATGAAAATTTGATATTGGAACTAGAAGCAACGCAAAATGAAAAGACGACGATTCAGATTTTTAATTTGTTAGGCCAATCTGTTTTTGAGAAAAATGTGGAAATAGCTTTTGGGAAAAATACATTTGATTTGAATT
>Ga0114957_1005631_pt1 | contig 10290 bp, 10 predicted proteins | sample BantaG_FD_87175 | JGI IMG/M metagenome (GOLD analysis project Ga0114957, IMG submission 87175) | Marine algal microbial communities from Bantry Bay, Ireland - BantryBay_4 metaG | ecosystem: Host-associated > Algae > Red algae > Unclassified | place: Bantry Bay, Ireland | collected 2014-11-21 | reverse complement strand
GAGAATGAATCATCGAAGATCAAGCTTTTTCTGGGAGGAAAAAATGCGGACACGTGCGGCTGTTGCGCTGGAGGCGGGTAAACCGCTCGAGATCATGGACGTGAACCTCGACGGTCCGCGCGCAGGCGAGGTGCTGGTCGAGATCAAGGCCACGGGCCTGTGCCATACCGATGAATTCACCCGCTCCGGCGATGACCCCGAGGGGATTTTCCCGGCGATCCTCGGCCATGAAGGCGCAGGAGTTGTCATTGAGGTCGGCGAAGGCGTTACGAGCCTGAAGGTCGGGGATCACGTCATCCCGCTCTACACCCCGGAATGCCGCGAGTGCGAATACTGCCTGAACCCCAAGACGAACCTGTGCCAGAAAGTGCGCAGCACCCAGGGCCAGGGCCTGTTGCCCGATGGCTCGACCCGGTTTTCGATGCTCGATGGAACGCCGATTCACCATTACATGGGCTGCTCGACCTTCGCCAACCATACGGTCGTGCCGGAGATCGCGCTCGCCAAGGTGCGTAAGGACGCGCCGTTCGACAAGATCTGCTATATCGGCTGCGGCGTCACGACCGGCATCGGCGCGGTTATCAACACTGCAAAAGTCGAGATCGGTTCTCGCGGAGTGGTCTTCGGGCTCGGCGGGATCGGACTCAATGTCATTCAGGGTCTGCGCATGGCGGGCGCGGATCAGATCGTCGGTGTGGACCTCAATGACAGCAAGGCCGAGATGGCCACCAAGTTCGGCATGACCGATTTCGTGAACCCCTCCAAGGTCGAGGGCGATCTGGTGGCGCATCTGGTCGAGCTGACCAAGGGCGGCGCGGATTATACCTTTGATGCAACGGGCAATGTCGGCGTGATGCGCACGGCGCTGGAATGCGCGCACAAGGGCTGGGGCGAGTCGATCATTATCGGCGTGGCCCCGGCGGGCGCGGAAATCGCCACTCGCCCGTTCCAGCTCGTCACCGGTCGCGTCTGGCGCGGTACGGCCTTTGGCGGCGCGAAAGGGCGCACGGATGTGCCGAAGATCGTCGACTGGTACATGGACGGCAAAATCGAGATCGACCCGATGATCACACACAAATTGAAACTCGAAGAGATCAATCACGGCTTTGATCTGATGCATGCGGGCAAGTCGATCCGCGCTGTTGTGGAGTTCTGATCGAAAGGGCCACCCTCTTCCGAGAGCCGCACCAATTTCGATAAACCGCCGAATGCCGTCACGATCATCGACTCCATTATGGACTTCGGCGTGGCGGCGTTCGTCGATACCGGACAGATGGCAGTGCTGTCGCGCAACGAGGTCGCGGCGCACGGCACGAAAGCCGCTTGCGGGGTCGGAATTGAGCCGGGGTCTGGCCGAGGAAGCCGGATACGCCGCCACACGGCTCGTGGCGGGTGTCGCTCTGGATGAAGGGGCATCGTCTTGCCCGGCCCGAGAGCGTCTGATCTTCTGCGTATGACGGATCCGGATGCTGCGTCCGCTCGCTTAGTTTCCCTCCAATCGCTGCTTAGGGATTGAATCGTTGCGGCATGGGGTGACCTCGGTAGGGTTCGGTGAACTTGGATCGGGGCAGGGATCAGAGGCGTCATGTCAGTCGAGATCATCGATACTCTCGTGGTGGGGGGTGGGCAGGCAGGACTTGCGATGAGCGCGCATCTGCGCAGGCATGGGGTCGATCATGTGGTGCTTGAGCGGCATCGGATCGCGGAGCGGTGGCGCACGGAGCGGTGGGATTCGCTGGTGTCGAACGGCCCCGCCTGGCACGATCGCTTTCCCGTCATGGAGTTTGCGGATACGGGGCCGGACGGGTTTGCCACGAAGGGCAGCATCACGCGCTATTTCGAGCAATTCGCGGAAGCCAATGCCCTGCCTGTGCGGTGCGGGGTAACGGTCGAGTCGGTCGTGCGGGACGGGGACGGGTTCGCGGTATGGACATCAACCGGCCCGATGCGCGTCCGCAACGTGATCGCGGCGACCGGACCATTCCAGAATCCGGCGATACCCCCCGTCGTGCCCGCTCGCGGGGGCCTGACGCAGATGCATTCGACCGCCTATCGCAATCCGGGCGCGTTGAACGACGGGGCGGTGCTCGTGATCGGCGCGGGGTCGTCGGGGTCGCAGATCGCGGAGGAGTTGCTGGCATCGGGGCGGCGCGTCACGCTGTCGGTCGGCCCGCATGATCGCCCGCCACGGCGTTATCGAGGCAAGGATTTCGTCTGGTGGCTTGGGGTCTTGGGCAAATGGGAGATGAAGCGCCCAGCTGCAGGGGCCGAGCATGTCACCATCGCCGTCAGCGGCGCGAATGGCGGGCGCACGGTGGATTTCAGGCGCTTTGCGGCAAATGGCATGGCGTTGGTTGGTATGACCGAACGGTGCGAGGATGGGGTGCTGCATTTCGCGCCCGATCTCGGGACGAACATCGCCCGGGGCGACGCGAATTATCTGTCGCTGCTCGACGAGGCGGATGCCTATGTCGCGCGCGAGGCGCTCGATCTGCCGGAGGAACCGGAGGCGCGGCGGATCGGACCGGACCCGGATTGCCTGAGCGACCCGATCCGCACGCTCGATCTGGAGGCGGAAGGTATCACCACGATAATTTGGGCCACCGGCTTTACGCAGGATTTCGGATGGCTGAAGGTCGATGCTTTTGACGCGGCGGGAAAACCGCGCCATGATCGTGGGGTGTCCTCCGAACCGGGCGTCTATTTCCTTGGTCTTCCGTGGCTGTCGATGCGGGGGTCGTCCTTCATCTGGGGGGTGTGGGTCGATGCGGAGTATCTAGCCGATCATATCGCCGGAGCCACGCCGGACCGGATGACCGTATAGTGTGATCGGCGTCATCTAGGCCCCGAACAGCCCCTCGGCGGAAATCCTCTCGCGCATATGGTCGAAGAACGCGCGGACGATGCCCGACATCCGGCCTGTCTGCCGGGTGGCCAGTCCCAGCACGACCGGTGGCACCGCCTCGCGCACCGGCAGGATCACCAGTTCGCGCCCGTCCGGCGAGCGGGTGTTGACCGTGCCGATATTCAGCAGGCTGTAGCCGAAACCGTTCGCGACCAGGCTGCGCACGATGGACAGGGTTGATGCACGCTCGGCGATGACGGGGCGCACGCCGGCGGCCTGAAGCGTCGAGAGGAAATACTCGCGGCTGAGCGGCAGATCGAGCAGGATCAGCGGTTCGTCCTCCAGCGCCTTGAGCGATACGTCGGCCTGTCCGGCCATCGGATGATCCGCTGCGAGCATCACGTGCGAAGCCAGTGACACGAGTTTCTCGAAATGCAGATCGGTCGGGATTTCCAGATCATAGGTGATCGCCACGTCGATTTCGGCCCGCCCCAGCATACGCAGCAGCTCGACCTGATTGCCGGTATGCAGCGTCACCTGCGCATCGGGATAGGCTGCTTCGAAAGATCGGCGAAAAGGCGCACTGATCAAGGGCGCGATCGTCGTCAGCGATCCGACAGAGACGGGGCCGCGGGGGTGTTCGCCGATATCGTTTGCCATATCGTTGAGCGCGGCGGCATCGGCGAGGATGCGCCGGGCCTCGTTCAGCACGCGCCTGCCTCCCGGCGTCAGGGACAGCCCCTGCGCATGGTGACGCACGAAAAGCTGTATCCCGAAATGCCCCTCAAGCTGGTTTATGGCCGTGGAGATCGAGGGCGAGGAGACGTTCAGCCGCTGTGATGCGAGCGCAATGGTCCCGGCATCGCCCACGGCGACGAGATATTCGAGCTGTCTGAACGTGAACGGTATGGCCATGCCCATGCATCGCGCGCATTCGGGTGGGACGCAAGTACGGGGAGGGCCTCAGGCGTCCACAACGGCGTCCTGCCGGGCCAGCCACAGCAGGAAATCACGCACCGTACCCTCGAAATCCTCGCCCGCCAGAGGCCCGCCGGTGGCGTGGACGGAACCGAGGGCGATCTGCATGGCCTCCAGCTTCTCACGATCCTCGCGGTTGACATCTTCCCAAAGGGCAATGCGCTGGTCGATGGTGTCGCCGTCCAGATCGTCACCATAGGCAGACATGGTCCAGCGGACCGCGATCGATGTGGCGCTCAGCGGGCGGATGCTGAGCGAGACCAGCAGTGACGCCGCCACGCTGACCACCTGACACGGAAACATCGCGAAAAGGGTCGAGCGGTGCCGCGCTTCCGCGTCCAACCCCGGCGCGCCCTCGCCCCGGGCAGGGACGTTCTCGGGGTAATTCGCGAAATAACTGGTAAAACCCGGTCCGGCCGGTCCCTTCTTGCTCAGGCCAGTGGGTGTGTAGCCATGCAGGGTCACGGGATGGACCACCGAGAGGTGATAGCCCTCCATGAAATTCTCGACGAGGGCTTTCCAGTTGCAGAGCCATACCTCCTCCGCCGCATGGACGATGCGATATTCGTCGGGCCGGTATCGTCCGATCAGCGCATCAAGCCCCTCCAGCGCCGTATCGATATCGGCGGGAGTTTCGGACAGGCAGACGTAGACGAAGCCGAACCGTTCGGCGCAGGCGAAGGTGCCCAGCTTGCAGGCTTTTGGATCGAACCCCGCGTTCTTCAGCCGGGGGGCGCGCAGCAGGGTGCCGTCCGTACCATAGGTCCATGCGTGGTAGCGACAGACGAAGCGATTGGCATTTCCCGCGCCCTCGGCCAAGGGCATCCCGCGATGGCGGCAGACATTGGACAAGGCAACGATGCCCTCCGCGGCGCGCACCACGATCAGCGGCTCGCCCAGTAGGATCAGCGTCAGATAGTCGCCCTCGTTCGCGAATTCGTCCACCCGCCCCACGCAATGCCAGTTGCGGCGCAGCACCGTTTCACGCTCGTGCCGGAACAGACTTTCCGACACATAGGACCGCCCCGGCAGGCCGCGCGGTGCCTCGTCGGGGGCGGCGGCGCAGTCGGCCAGATCGTGACGCAGCGTTGCGAGCAGGCCCGCATCGATCCCGGCATCGAACCCATGCTCATTCATCGCCCGGTACTCCGTAAGATGGCGCCTCGCGCGGGTCCAGCGCCCGCTGCACATAGGCGTCGAGTTGCGGTTTGTAGACGTCCCACGCGGCGGCGATCGCCTCGATGGGGCACTCTTCGGTCCAGTCGCAGCGCAGATCGGCCACAGGCCACGGCACCCGGTCGCATAGCTGCATCCCGGCGGAATGCACCGGCCCCGCCTCGCCCCCCGCCGCCAGCCCGGCGCGCAGGGCGGCGATCAGACGGTCGCCGAGATGGCCCGTCGCCGCCTCGAACCCCGCCACGATGGCCCCGGGCACGCGTTCATTCATCAGCATGTTTCCGGCGGCGATGGCGTCCGTGCCCGCCGCATGGGTCCAGATGCCCAGGGAATTCGGCCCCGAATGGATTGCCGTCCGCCCCTGCCCGTCGATGGCGAGCACCTGTCGATAGTCGATATGCTGCCCCTGATCGCGCACCCCGGCGATGGCCTCGCCCGCACTCATGCCACTTTGCATCAGGTCGAGCGCAAAGGGGCCAAGGCGCGGGTCAGTGACGTTCTGGCTCGCTACCGCCCCCACCCCGGCGCGGGTATAGGCACAGCGCGCCGCCACGGCAGGAGAGGAGGAGGAAACGGCGACGCCGAACATCCCTGTTTGCGCACATCGAGCGACCAATGAGAACGTCATTCCGGTATCACCGCGGTGCCGTCGATCTCGACCAGCCATTCGGGCCGGGCCAGCGCCTGCACCACCAATCCGGTCGAGACGGGGTGCACGCCCTCGATATACTCGCCCATGGTTCGGTAGACGGCCTCGCGGTGGCGCACATCGGTGATATAGACCACCACCTTGACCAGATGCGCCATCTCGCCCCCGGCTTCCTCGATCAATTGCCGGATGTTCTGCATGACCTTGTGCGTCTGCTCCACCGGATCGTGGCTGTCGATGTTCTTCGCATCGTCGAGGTTCTGGGGACACTGCCCACGCAACCACACGGTGCGCCCGCCCCGCGTCACGACCGCCTGCGCCAGATCGTTGTCAAGCGCCTGCTCGGGATAGGTGTCACGGGTGTTGAACCTGCGTATCCGTTCATGCGCCATGATCGGCCCTCCCCGCATCGGCACCCTGTACCCGTGCGTTGATATACTGCGCGAAATCGTAGTTCGGGCGCTCGAGATGCGACAGGTGCCCCGGTTCCGCCGCATCGGAGCACAGGCCGCGATAGACCTTCTCGGTACAACCCTTGTCCTCGACGTTCACCTCGTCCAGCAGCGTCTTGAGCTGTAGGAGTTGCGCCGCCGCTTCGGGATCGTCCGCGTAATCGTCGGACATGCCCCCGCCGAACCCGATGCGGACCTTGCCGACGCCTTCGGGGTGCAGCGTCAGATACCAGAAATACCCTGGTGTCAGGGTAATCATCAGACCTGGATAGATCGCCAGAAGATACGTGGTGCGCCGCCGCTCCCCCTCCATCCGGGTATTCGACGGGTGGGCCATGGCGATCTTGAGCGATTCGTCCTTGAGGATAGTGTGGTAGTTGAACGCCGCCTCCCCCGGCGGGCAGATCATCTCCTCCAGCTTCGACAGCCCGCCGATGGTGCCCGCGTGGCAGACGGGCAGGTGGTAGCTTTCCATGAAATTCTCGGCCAGGACCTTCCAGTTCGTATTCCAGACGTGGGTTTCGAAAAACGTCTCAGTATAGGCAGCCATATCGTAATCGGCGACCATCTCGGCCACTGGGGCCAGACGATCCGCCACGGGCGGGGCGTCGGCGTTGAGGCTCACGAAGGCCCAGCCCAGCCATTCCTCGCACCGCATGGCGGGCAATCTGTAATCGCCCTTGCAGAACCCTTCATTGAGCGTCATCGCGGGCGCACCGCGCAGGGTGCCGTCAAGGTTGTAGGTCCATGCGTGATAGGGACAGACGATGCTGCGCGTGTGTCCGCGCCCTTCCAGCAAGGTCGACATCCGGTGGCGGCACACATTCGACATCGCGCGCAGATCGCCGGACCCGTCGCGCAGCACGATGATCGGCTGCCCCGCCAGATCGAGCACCGCGTAGTCCCCCGGTTTCGCAAAGGACGAGGCCCGCCCCACGCAGAACCAGTCCTGCGCGAAAATGCCGTTCAACTCGCGGGACAGGAACTCTTCGGAGGTATAGACCGATGTTGGCATCGCCCGTGCCCGTTCGAACGGGGCAGAAACGTTTTCGCGCAATTCGGCCACGGCGTCGGTCATCATGCTATCCTTGTCAAGAATCGCCCCCCGGTTCCGGCGACGGTCGCAGCTTGCCGATGGATTTTGACCGGGTAAAGAAAGCTCTGGCCAATTCCTGCTTCGACCGATCCTAATCAATCGAGTGCGGGAACCGTCACGTACGGGCGGCTTCGAACGCCGCCCATACTCCTTCGAGCTTTTCGATGTCGAACCCTGGCGCGCGGGCGGGGCCGAGGACGATGGCTTCGCTGTCCTCGACCCGTCGAATAGCCGCCTCCAGCGTCGGAATCGCCTCGGGCGGGATGACGATCGCGCCGTGGCGGTCGGCGTGGATCAGGTCGCCCTGTGCGACGCTCAACCCCATCACCGTCACCGCCCCGCCGATCCCGGTTACATGCAAATGGCCGTGACTTGGACCGACCGATTCGTCGAGGACCGCGAACCCCTCGTCCAGCACGTCGAGGTCGCGCATCACGCCGTTGGTCACGGCCCCGGCAATGCCCAGCCCCTTGTGCACCGCCACGTTCACTTCGCCCCACCACCCGGCGATGCAATGGGGGTAATCCGTATCCTCGATCACCGCGACGGTGGGTATGTCGCTCTCCTGCCCTGCCGCCATCGAACGACAATAAGCCATGCGCCGGGCGCGCACCGTCTGCACCGGGTCGGGCGACGGCGCGAGGCCCGCGATGGTCGCCGTGCGGGCGAAGCCTACCGTCACGGGGGCACCGGGGCGCGAATGCTGCATCGTGCCGCGCGTGAAACGGTCGAACCCGCGCCGCCCCTGTGCCACCTCGACGGCGTTGCAGACGGTGGGCGTACGACGGCGCGCAACAGGGCCAGCAGGCTGGCGGGCAGGGGCGCGGGGGTCATGAGTCGGCCCGTTCGTCGGCGTATTCCGTCTGAAGCAGGATTTGCTTCCAGATCGCGATTTCGTCGAACAGCGTCGTTTCTCGGCGCAGGCCACGCGGCCCGAATTCCGCATGGCTGACCCCCATCACATGCACGCGTGCGCCCGTCGGACGGCCAAAGCGCCCCCATCCCTCATGTAGCCCGGTCAACGACCAGCGGATCGCGCTGCGCGGGGAGAGCAGCGGGTCCGTTCGCCCGATGCGATGCTCGATGCGGAAATCCGCCGAGGGCAAGGCGCTGCGCAGTTGCAGCCAGAAATCCATTGCCCCGTCCCATCCGTGCACGTCCCGCCCGCCGGGGGTGAAGAGGTGACAGGCGCGGTCGTACTGCGCCGGGATGGCCGGGAAATCCGCGCTCATGATCCGGTTCAGCAGGTCGGCGTGGCGCCGGCCCCATTCGTCGCCGTTGCCCATCCCGGCATACGGCCCCGCGATATCCGTCTCCGGCGTCAGGGGCATGGCGGTGTCGCCGGAGAGGATGGCGTCGCGCGCGGCCTCCCTTGCGGTCCGGCCGAGCTGAACCGCGATCGCCGCGTTGTCGCGGATCAGCCATTCGTCCCGCACGCGGTTCTCGCGGCAGAACGTGTCGGCGATGGTGCGGAACACGAGCTGTCGCCCGCCCCCCGGCCCGAACGCGCCGCCCCGGTGGGTGGCGGTCGACAGGATGCGGTGCGACGACAGGAACCCCACCTCCGCGTCGCCACACCAGATGACATCCTCACCCAGAAGCTGTCGGTCGGGAAACTCGGACAGCGTCGCCATCGTGTTGGCCTTACCCGCGCCATTGCCCCGGTTGATGCCATCGGGCGTGCGCACGATCAGGTCGTCGGCGTAATGCCAGTCGAGCGCAGCGATGTCCCGCCCCTCCCAGATCATCGCCGTGCATTGCAGGATATAGTCGGGCAGGTCCGCGAAGCGGTCATCGAAGCCCTTCATCGCCTCTCTCCTCGTCGTGCAGACCCGGTGCGAGGCGCTCAGACGCCTGCCGGATTCTCGACATCGCGGCCCAGCATCGCCAGATCGGAATAGCGGTCGCCGATGCGGTGGTGCGGGCGCCCACCCGTCGCCGCGCCGAGGGCCACGACCAGCTCGTCATGGGCTGGGGCGTCGTAGATGGAGAACTGCACCGTCAGGTAATGCGAGCGCCGCCCCGTATCGTGCTTGTCCATCAGCGGGATCTGCACCTGCGTATTCGCCGGGCCGCGCGTGTTGGTAAAGCCTAGATAGCTCTTCGCGCCGACCGCCTCGCGGTAGAAATTGCCGAATTGCAGAGTGTGGATCAAGGCCGAGGCGTGCTCGATCTCGCAATCCGTGCCGGAGATGCAGGCCTTGCCATAGGCTTCGATGGCATCCCCGGAGCCTGCCAGCGCGATCAGGCGCTCGGTCAGCATCTGCCCCAGCGGCGGGGCGAGGCGCTGGATGTCGGGTTGCAGGTCCTCCACATGGCCCTTGCCGTGCCACGGGTTCCTGACCACGGCGGCCACGCCGATCATCCGCAAGGCGGGGTCCGCGGCTTTCGCGCCCTCGCGGTGGATATCCTCGTCGAAGGTGACGACCTTCCTGATTTCGGGTTCCATGGGTCTCTCCTTAGGTGCTGTACGGTTCGCGCGAGGCGATGCGGTTGACGGTGCCGCGCGTCTCGTCGCCCTGATAGATGCCGAATGCGCCGCTCCGGTGTTCGGCGGCGTAGCGGGCGAGCATCGAGCGCTCGGCGGCGTTGCGGATGCGCTCCAGCGGCAGGGCGTCGATGGCGTGGAAGCGGTGGCCCTGCGGCGGCGTGCCCGATGCGGTGCCATGATAGAAGATGCCGTGCCGCCCCGTCGCGCTGTCCCGGTAGACGGCATAGAGAAAGTCGAGATCGACGCTCAACCCCGCTTGCCGGAACCGGTTCGTCAGCACGTCGATATCGGGCGTGCCGACGGGCGCTTTCGGCACTTCCAGCCCGCCCCCCGGCGCATTGGCCAGCAGAAGCGATCCGTCCTGCGCGATCAGCGCACCGATCTCAGTTTCGCCCGCGCGCGAGGCGGCATCGATCAAGTCCTGTTCGGCTCCGGTGGAGAAATACGTGCCTCTGAAATACCCCAGCGGCTGCCCCGGCTCGGTGGCATGGCCGATGACCCGGCCCAGCAGGACGATATGGTCGCCCGCATCGACGACCCTTTCGCGCGAACAGACGAAATGGGCGAGCGAGGCGTCGAAGACCGGCATTCCGGCGACGCCCG
>Ga0114957_1005630_pt1 | contig 10292 bp, 7 predicted proteins | sample BantaG_FD_87175 | JGI IMG/M metagenome (GOLD analysis project Ga0114957, IMG submission 87175) | Marine algal microbial communities from Bantry Bay, Ireland - BantryBay_4 metaG | ecosystem: Host-associated > Algae > Red algae > Unclassified | place: Bantry Bay, Ireland | collected 2014-11-21 | reverse complement strand
TAAATCTAAATCGACAGTTGTATTTAATGTTCCTTGTATAATATTTAACCCATTAATGTCTAAATTAAAAGTTGCATTTGGACAAGCAGTTTGATCTATTTGGACGATGTCTCCTATTTGGATTTGTGTAATACCTGATGGGTCTATTTCTAAATTGACAGACTGACTGCATTGTAGAGAACATTGGGCTTTAAGCCCAATGGAAAGCATAAAAAGGATCGCAAGGGTGGTTACGAATCGACTGTAGTTTTTCATAATTCTAGGATTAATATGTTCATGAGTTGGGTTCATACTGTAAATATCAGCCCAATTCAAGGTAATTAAAACAACAAATAAGGTATATTGTACAATAATTAAATGGCTATATTTATTTTAAAATACTGAAAATCAATAGATTGATAAAATTTTTTGTACAATGATCGAATCTAAGTTGTATCATCTTTTAGATACTTTTTCTTCTAAAGAGTTAGATTATATATCTCAGCGTATAACTCATTCTCATGCCCAAAGCTACGCCCATCTGCAATTATGGAATCATTTGCAGCTCATTTTAACAAGTAAAATAACAGATAAGAGTAAGGAGACGGCTTTCGCCAATGTTTTCCCAGATCAGAAATTTAACGATCAGAAGTTAAGATTATGTGTCAGTCAGTTATACAAGAAGATAGAACATATACTTTTTGAGAAAGAAATCGGAAATAGGGAAATATTAAAAGCCATCACATTATTAGAAATTTTTAAGTCTAATTCATTACCAAAACATTACCAATCTCAGCTTAAAAAAGTACAGAGTCTGATAGATAATGCCGTGATTCAAGATGTTGATTTTTTAGACAAAAAAATAATAGTTGAATCTGAAAAATACGAAGTGCTTATATCACAAAAGCGTAATCAAGATTTAAACATCCAAAATATCCTCGACCAAACCGACATCTCATACTATGCTAAAAAACTAAAATATATCTGTACTGCTATGGCTCATCAGGCAGTATATAAAATAGATTATAAACTAGGAAATATAGAAGAGATTCTAGCAGCTATTGCGGATTTAAATGTAGAGGACCATCCCGCTCTTGCTATATATCATAGCTGTTATCAGATGCTGTGCAGTCCTGATGATCTGGAACGATTTAGTTTTTTTAGATCACAACTGAGGAAATTCCAGCAGTACTTTAAGCGAGAAGAATTGCGTACCATATATCTGCTCGGGATAAATGTTTGTATAAAAAAATTAAATAAAGGAGATAAGGATTTTGGACGGATCGGACTCGACATGTATCAGGAAGCGTTAGATAATCGATCGCTCTTAATCAATAATAAAATTACTAGATATACCTATCGTAATGTAGCAATGATGGCGATTCGAGTAGGAGATTTTAAGTGGGCTGCAGATTTTACTGAGACTAATAGAGATCATCTTAGTAAATCTGATAAAAAAGCTGCATACCATTTTAATAGGGCTTTGATAAACTATAATCAGAAAAAATTAGACGCTGCCTTAGAAAACATAATAGAAGCAGATTTTAAAGATCACCTGATTAATCTCGCTGCTAAAACCCTACAGGCAAAAATCTATTATGAGCTAGACGAGGATAACTTATTATACTCACATCTCGATAGTATGGACATGTATATCATCAGAAATAAGGTACTCGGGTACCACAGAGAAAATTATAGAAATATCATCTCCTATCTAAAAAAACTTCTAAAACATAACCCCTATGATAAGGAAAAAACTCAGAGGCTAAAAGATAAGATCTCAGAAGTAAAAACTCTCACAGAGAAATCTTGGTTTATGACTCAGTTAGAGTAAGATTAGATGATGCACATATCAGTTCCTACAGAGGCGTTTTCTATTTTTCTTACTTTTCGAAATTGGATATTCTTTTTTTTTGGAATTTTTCAAAACGTAAGGATTGCGTTTTGATTACTTTTTCTTAGCCTTGATTTTTACAGCGAGATCATAGGATTTAGTAGCCCATATTTTTAATGCTTCTGGATCTTCCATGATTTCTATGGGTACTTCGTAATAAGACATTTTCATTTTTTTGCCTGGAACCTGCCATGGTCCCATTCCTTTGGCTTCGTAATCAGCACGATTAGTATCATCAACTTTTAGTCTAAATACATTTTCCATAATGCCTCCAAAAGCAACTCCTTCCTTAAACAAGCCCATGGATCCAAACATTTTTTTGAATTGACATTCGCCGAAAGGTAGCATCAAATCTTTTACGTATGCGACATACTCTTCTGTGTTCTTAATTTTGGACATAGTAATGTTTTGAAAAGTGTAGCGCATTTAAAAAGTAGGTAACTCTATCACCTCCTTATACTGAGGAATTTTAAAAACATCATCATCTAAAGGAGTGCTTTTATATTCTATCATTTCTATAATCAGCATGCTAGGAATTTCGTACCTGACAGGTAGCGTTTTTATATTTTTTACGATTGCTTTTTCAAAAGAGGTTCCCTTGTATTCGTCACCTGTCATTTTAATAATATCGGGATTATACCATACGATTACCTGTCCTATAGTAAATTTAACTTTGACCGCATTACATAAAACTTTATTAATTGTAGTCGTGGTATCTAGGTCGATAAACTCTTTTACTTTTATTCTAGATTCTTTATTGTGGTCCTGAGTGTAAACGGTGTCAGCTTTAGAATGCCACGAGTAATGTAAGCTATCTATTGGATTATATATTTCCTTTCCTACCTCCAGACCAGTATTAATATCGGATGCAAATTGATAGGGACGATAGTAATTCTTTTTCAGAAAGTAACCTTGATCTCCCATGATCTCTTTTATTTTCTTATCCCAGTCTTCTTGAGGAATCATATCTGGTTTTACACTCATAATTTTGTATGTTACATATCCTTCAAATGACGTATTCTGGGTTGTAGAATTTGTCACAGACTTAGTTGCAGAGCAGCCGAGTAATGTTAAACATAAAATGTAATAAGCAATTTTCATAAGGTTTAATTTATCGTAAAAAATCAGATAACAAAGTTAATTAGCGTTCTAAGTTTTAACAGTCTAGTCCCTAAAAGTCTAACAAACAAGTCCATACACTTAGCGTGGCTTTATCTAGCCTAGTCCAGATCGGACGTACTCTTCCATCATAAGCACTGATGTCATTATAATCTCCAAAAAAAACATATTTGTTTGGCTTGAACGGGGATTCACTAATTTTCATATTGGTAAAATTTTCTCCACCATCTCTAGAGTAAGCTAGATAAACATCGGTATTCCGATCATCTATTTCATGATCACGTCGATCATAAAAAACGATATAGACGTAGCCTGTAATCGGGTCTACATCCATCCATGTAAAAAACTGATCCTTACCTGGGAGGTCGTCGTTTACCCTTTTTGGATCAGACCATGTGTCTCCATTATCTGTGGATTTAGATAACCAGATATCTGTATCCTTTTCTCCGTTTCGTTGGTCTGACCAGTTGACATAAATAGTGCCTTTATGCGGTCCATTACTTTGATCTACTTCTGTGATCGGCATCCCATTACATCGCATAATCCCATGTATGGGGAAGTCCCATCCACCAGGCTGATCTGCTACTACTTTATCATTTTCTAACCATGTTTTACCTCCATCATAAGACCGATCAAAATATATTTTCTCGTCATAGGCCCATGCCACATATACATTACCGTCACTGGATACGGCAGGGACTGCTCCCTCTGTCGTCTGATCGCCATCTAAGCAGTTTCCTTCTTTCTCACTTATCGGTAACGGAGTCGTCCAGCTGTCCCCTTGGTCTGTCGACTTTGCAAACATAATACGCGAGCGGTCCTTAGGATCTGTAGAGTCGTATAGATCAAATTCCGTCCAAGTCATGTAAACAGTATTATCGTTAGGGTCTATAGCTAGCCATTGTTTATCTTGGTCTTTGGGATTATTAGGTTTAGTATAGGAACCATCATTCCATGTTTTTCCATTATCCGTGGATTTCTGGGTGACGATACGATCTAGAAATTCTTCATCTTGCCATGCATTTCCAGTAGGATTTGCTAGATGAGAAAAATAAAAAATACCATTAAAATCAGCTCTCACTACAGGATCTCCATAAACTCCAGAAGACGATTTCATTTTGTTTTTATTCCAGGTCTTACCGCCATCTTCTGAGTAATATACCCGATCTAAAATAGATCCCGCTACGACGATATTTTTATCTAATGGACTGATACAGATCGATGGCTCGCAAGCACCAGTTCCGTATTTTGAAGAATCTATTTGTATGTTTTTTATTCCTCTAGGTGTATTAGTTTTTACGGCTTCGATTTTAGATCCTCGCTCTCTATTGCAAGAAACGATCACCATAGAAATACTAAATAATAATAGGATTATAATTCTCGTTTTCATATCTCGGGTTGAAAAACCTAAATTTAGCTAAGATTTCATGAGAATCTATATTTCTATCATATTATCCCTTCAATTTTTCATTGGCTTAAGCCAAAGTCTAATCATACCTAATCTCGATGTACGAGAAGTAGATTTTAGAGAGACGGATGGGTATCTACAGATAGCTACTAACGATAAAAAGTACTTTCTATACGATGGTAAAGACCATGTGTCCATTCCGGAAAATGAGTATATATCTTTTGATTATCAGAATAATTTAAAATTTGATGGTAACACAGCTTATTACGGTAAGGATTCCGTAATCGTAGGAGCAACCATAAACGACCTGCATATTTTTAATGACCAGTTATTTATAGGCTCTGAAGATGGGGTGTATATCAGCTCGATTCCACTCCAGCTAGTAGGTAAGAAATTATTTAGAGAGGATTTTAAAATGCTGCGGAACGTAAAAAATATCTGGAGTGAGAAAGGAAATGTCATTTTTTTAAATCAAATCGACACAGACTTAAATCTCTTATTTCTATGGAATCCTACCACTGATCAGATCCGTACATTGATGCTGAGTAACATTCATGACCTTAGTACAGATCCGTATGGCAATTTATGGATAGCCACCAGTGACGGATTGTATAACTGGTCTCAGTTTTCTAAGGAGATTAAAAAGATACCCCATTTTAATTTGATACAGGTTACGCTTAATGGGGAACAGAAAGGGGTAAATACGACTTACAATATAGGGGATAAAGATCGATTAGAATTTAGTTTCTTAGCAACGCATTTATCTCAACCCGATGAGATAGAAATCTTTTACGAATTGCAAAAAGTAGATGGGGCAGACTCGAGAGATTATTGGGATTCGGAAAAATCTGTTATCAATAAGGAAGCACTGTTTTCTAGCAAGTATGTTTTTCAGAATTTTGAAGCAGGGCAATATTCCATAAGATTTTATTCTAAGCTAAAAGATCAAATGGATCATCACTTTATACCATCAATAACTATAAGGGTAGAGAAGCAAAAAATTTCAAATTTTTGGTGGTATCTGATCGGATTAGCTGGAGTCATCATTTTAATATTATATGTCGCAACACAAAGACAAAATAAATTCCAGTCCGATATTGTAAATCAGCGAGATAAATTATTATTAGAAAATCAGTCACTAAAATATCAGCAGAAGGCTTTACAGTTGCAGATGAATCCTCATTTTATTTTTAATGTGCTTAATTCTATAAATGGTTTAATCGCAAAAGGAGATACTCATAGAGCACGTAAATTTATAAATGATTTTGCTCAGCTAATGAGAGCTGTTTTAAATCAGTCTCGCAGTGATCTGATCAGTATAGATAAGGAAGTTCGATATTTACAAAATTATCTAGAGTTGGAGGCAATGTCTAGAGGAGATAAATTTGATTTTGAGATCTGCCTGGATCCTAACTTAGAAGACGATATGATGATCCAGCCGATGATGATCCAGCCATTTGTAGAAAACGCTATTATTCACGGTTTTCAAAAACTAAAGCATCGCGGTAAAGTTTCCATAAATTTATTTTCAGAAAAAGATGATTTGCGAATTGTAATAGAGGATAATGGAGTTGGTAGAAGCGATCAAGCTATATCCAATCATAAGTCTGTAGGCTTACAAGTGGTAAAGGAAAGACTAGGTAAAGGCTTAGGTTATACTTTTGAAGATTTAAAAAATTTGGATGGATCCAATGCAGGAACTAGAGTAATATTAAATATGTCAATCAAGTAAATATGAGAGTAGTAATCATCGATGATATGGAACTGGCTCGCGAAAGCCTTAAAGCTGATTTAGCCCATTTTTGTCCAGAGCTGGAATTAGTAGGAGAAGCAGATGGAGTCGTGTCAGCTGCCAAATTACTTAAGCAGACTGCAGTAGATTTAATCTTCCTGGATATCCAGATGGATGATGGTGATGGTTTTGATGTTTTAGATATTGTGCCGGAGTATAAAGCTAGAGTTATCTTTACCACAGCGTCAGACGAGTATGCGATTAAGGCATTCCAGTATGCAGCGCTAGACTATTTATTAAAACCGATAGATCCTGAGTTACTCGTCACCGCAGTAGAGAAATCTAAACTAAGTGGCGTTTTTGATGGAGCCCAGAAAAACATACTTGAGGAAGAAAGCTTTGATAAAATAGTGCTGAATACAGCTGAGGAAATGAGAGTGGTGCATGTCTCAGAGATCGTCAGGTGTGAATCCATGGGAAATTACACACAATTCTTTTTTACAGATGGTACTAAGATGCTAGTGACTCGTACACTTAAGGATTTTGATCAAATGCTAGCTGACAAAAATTTCTTGAGAGTACATCAGTCTCATCTCGTTAATCTTGATTTTGTAAATGCTTACGTAAAAACAGAAGGAGGCTATTTATTACTTACAGATAAATCACGGATTCCTGTAAGTGTTAGGAAAAAATCAACAGTCTTGAAAATAGTAAGTCAGTTAAAATAAAAAATGGACTTTCCTAATTAGAAAGTCCATTATAAAACACCTAAGATCATTTGCGATCATATCACTTTATATAATAATGTGATATCATAATGCACATCCGCTTTCGGACGAGAGTATTCTGAGTCTGATGTGATCTGGAGACATACGTCTAATCGTTACCAGATCATCCAGTTGAATTTTAATAGTGTCGATATCTCCGTTCTCATCCTTGATAAAAATACTGCGTGTATTAAATGTGTTTCTTTTGTACTTATCATCAAACATCGCTTGTAGAATCTGATAAACATCCATTATTCTTGTATTAGTCAGATGTAATTCTACTTTATACATGTGCTTTTTATCCTCTTTTATAAATTTACCATCCGTAAAGTGTTGTACCGTTCTATGTTTTCCATTGCTAAGGAGAATGGTATCAGGTTTATGGTATGTTCCCATAAGTCTATTTTCCACCCATGCCTCTACAGGATAGATAAGATCCATTTCAAATTCGTTTTTTTCAAACATCGATTGAGGAGCTGGGAAGTCTGATAAAAAACCATCAAAAACATAGCCCGTATCACCATCATAAGAGACTTTGATCCAGTTTCCGGTTACCCACTCCACTCTGTCTTCGATAATTTTATCTTCTTCTAATACTGTAAGACTTGCTCCATAGGGAATGATCTTTATGGTTTTACCGACTTGTGGGGAAACTCTCATTCGGAGACCTGATGGAGCGATAACATTGAGTATTTGCCCTTTGTCAAAATTTGAGAATCCCTCAAAACTCAGTAATGATGCGATTAAGATGATTGCGATACGTTTCATAATTCTATGTTTAAAAGGTTAGTAATAAAGATTATGATTGCAAGATGAGGGTAGTAACCTTAACATATATAGATTAATTATTATTCGTTAAAGTTTCTCGATTATTCGTAATTTTACACTTTAGAGTAGGGGTTTAATGTCTTCTACTTGTCACCTACCTAGAGAACACGAACCTTCCAGACGAACACCAGAATTTTATTTTAACAAAAAAATTTTTTTATTGTAATGAGAAACATTCTATTTATGTTATGCCTATTGATGTCAGTTGGTTCATTAATAGCACAATCAGAAACCACCACCACAGTCACCACGGAAGAATATCTAGAAGTATCGAGTGATATAGATGTTTTACAAAAACCAGATTATGAGTATGAAGAAAAAAATGGTTCTAAATGGGCACTAGGCTTTCATTTAGGATTATCTAATTCGGATACAGATACTCACAGTATTGGTAGACACGGTGGAGGTGTATTTAGTCAGGCTAATTTAGCTTATGGACTTAATGTAAAATACCTATTCAGCCAGAGGTTTGCTTTAAGAGCAGATTATTTTGGTACTAAGATCACCGGTGATGATAGAGAGATAGATGGTCCATGTAGTGACGGTGAGGATATTGATAATCCAGATAATGATTGTCATAGAGGAAGAGCTTGGAGATTTGAATCTCCTTTACATGAGCTGTCCCTAAGTTTAGAATGGGATATCTTAGGTAAAAAAAGATATCCAGAATTAGAGTACTTTAATGCAGATGGAGAACGAGTAGATAACGATAACGTAAATCTTGCATACGGAACTTACTATGATGAAGACGGTGAGGTATATAACTTCAATGAAAATAAAAGATTCAAAAGAAAGTTTAGTCCGTATATAGGTTTAGGAGCAGCACTTACTTTTGTAAATCCTAATCCAATTTATCCAACGAGTTCTGATTTTGGAACTATTCCTTCCGCTGCCTTAGTAGCGGCAGATTCTTTAGAGCAAGGAAATATGTATTTACATTTCCCAGTTACTATTGGTTTACGTTATGATTTATCTGAGAAGTTTTTTGTCGATGGGGAGGCTAGAGGAGTATTTGAAGCTACCGATCTTTTAGATGGTATGAAAAACACGACCAATTTTGATGATTCAAGAAATCATGGTGATACTTACCAGTTTCTTACATTGAGACTAGGGTATAGATTAGGAATTAAAGAAGATAGAGATTTTGATGGTGTTGCAGATGATGATGACATCTGTCCAGATGTTCCAGGTGTTAAAGAATTAGATGGTTGTCCAGATAGAGATGGTGACGGTATATCTGATGAGATCGATGCCTGTCCTGACTTAAAAGGATTAAGAAAATTTGCAGGATGCCCAGATACAGATGGAGATGGTATTCAAGATCTTCTTGATCAATGTCCAGAATTAGCTGGATCACTAGCAGGAAAAGGTTGTCCAGATAGAGATGGTGATGGTGTAACAGACGAGAAAGATGTTTGTCCTAATTTATTCGGATTAGATATTTATTCTGGATGTCCAGATACAGATGGAGATGATATTCCTGATAACGAGGATGCTTGTCCCCTAGTAAAAGGATCTGACGAATTTCATGGTTGTAACGAAGATTATCCTTCTTTAGAATATGATGGTAGGTTTACAAATAGCTCTAGAGCAGAGTACTGTGAGAAGATTTATTTCAACTCAGGTGCCTCTAGTACCGATTTTGCCTCAAGCTTAAACTCTCAATCAGTAAAAATCCAAGTGCAAAATGTAATGGATCGATTAAAACAAAACAAAGATTACATTCTTGTAATCGGTGGTCACACAGATACAGATGGAGAGGTTAAAACTAATCAAGACCTTTCTAATAAAAGAGCAAGGGAAGTAGCGAGATTATTCCAGTCTAAAGGTTTATCTACAGATAAATTAATAACTGTAGGATATGGAGAATATTTCCTAGCGGATTACAATGAAGATGATGAAGAAGCAAAAGGATTAAATAGAAGAGTGGAAATGTGTGTTTTTGATAAAAACATAAAAGTGGAGGAAAGAATAGAAAGAGAAGATTATGAATCTATCAAAAGAAAAGCAAGAAAAGCGAGACTCGAAAAAGAAATGAAGTCTAAAACAACGAATAAGGTAAACAAGACCACTAATAAAGTGAAGTCTAAAACTTCGGACGTAAAAAATAAGACTTCTAACACTCAGACTAAAGTTAGAACTAAGCCTAATCAAGCTAGCAATACTAACACCACACGTACGACTAGAACGACTACTACTCAGGACGGTGCAGTTTCCTCTTCTATGAATTTAGGAAGTATCCTTGGAGATGCTGATGCAGCAGATGAAGTAAATAGAGTATTTAGCGAAGCGATGTATGGAATTAAATTTGACTCATCTAAGTCATCTTTTAAATCTAAATCATATGTGGAAATGGATAATGTAGTATCTATCTTAAAAAGATATCCTCAGATAAATTTAGAAATCGGTGGTCACACTGATTCTATGGGTGAGGACGATTCTAACATGAGATTATCTATGTCTAGAGCCACAGCTGTAAAAGATTACTTTGTTTCAAAAGGAATTGATTCTAATAGATTACAGTCTAAAGGATTTGGAGAATTACAACCAGTAAGTGATAATTCT
>Ga0114957_1005623_pt1 | contig 10313 bp, 11 predicted proteins | sample BantaG_FD_87175 | JGI IMG/M metagenome (GOLD analysis project Ga0114957, IMG submission 87175) | Marine algal microbial communities from Bantry Bay, Ireland - BantryBay_4 metaG | ecosystem: Host-associated > Algae > Red algae > Unclassified | place: Bantry Bay, Ireland | collected 2014-11-21 | reverse complement strand
TCTCCTCGCCAAGAGCAAAAGGCACCCTCCCAGCGCGTGAGAAGGACCTCGAGGGTTTCTAAAAATATGGCGCACAGCGCCGAGCTGCGGCGCCCAAAGAGCCCCTCCAGATCCACCCAACGCGCGGGTGACGAGAGGCGCCGAAGCATGATGCACAGCCTCTCGATGCCAGACACGCGGTGCCTGCCGGGTTACACCTCATCCTCCAGGTAGAGAAGCCCAGCGACGCGCCCGACGTCGGCAGGCTTGACCCGAAAAAGAGACAGAGCCTGCTCCGTCGAAAAAGTGCCGATGTTGAACGACGTCGCGCTCACGCCCCGCACGCGCTCCATCAGACAGCGCACGTCTCGTCGCACGCGCAACAGGCGGGGCAGCACAGGCCCAAGTGCAACCACGCCCTCCCCCGCGAAGTGGCGCACCAGTACCTCGCGGCGCAGCCGACGCCGCGTGCGCTGCAGCTCCCCAAGGGAAAATTCCTTGATGGAGACCATCGTGGTGCCCACCCCCGCGCAGATGGCCACAGCCGCTCGTGGAGACGGATGCACGCGGTCCGACAGTGAAGCGGTCGAGGCGTCGGGGACACGTGCACCCGGCAAGGCGACTGCCACAACCCCAACTCAGCTGTTTAAACCCCCCGTCCCACTCGACGTTGCAAATAATTTACCGTAAGCTCTTCCCACAGAATAGCCACAAACGGTTGCCCCGACCTGGTTGTTTAAACACCCTAGTGTCAAGGATAGCAGATGGACCACAAGCGCTTGGCAGAGACACGGTCACGTTCAAAATTGGATCCTGCAACACCGAACGGCGAGTTTCATGGGCAGAGACTCAATCAAATTCGATCAGCCAATAGGATTCCAGTTGCCAAGCTCACCAGGCTCCGGGTTGCCGAGTCCGGCCGGCATGATGCCCAGCTGGTGGGACCTGCGTCGGTGAAATGTGATTCCAGCACCGTGAATGATGTGATGACGCCCAGCTCGCCGGAAGGTTGTAACAATCTGTCCTGTGGCTTCTCGTTGTCATTCCCCATTGCTGGACTTTCCTTCCGTCAGTGCATTTGAAACGCGACCGCATTCCATCCGGGGCGGGGCGACCGCTGCTGTAGGGGACCCCTTCCAGTCGAGTGTACTGAGGCGACTTGATTGTGATGTGCTTTAAACTACAGTGCTCTGCGGCGTTGTAAACGGCCCACGCGACGATTTTTCCTTACGCAATCGACGGGGTGCCCTTCTGGATGAGATATCACATGGGAACAGAACCATTGGCCGCTGCCACGACGAAGTCCTGGCAGCAGCTGGCCACTGCCCGAGAAAGTCCTGGATGGTGTGAGCGCTTTCACAAGGAAGTCGTGGCTGGATTGTGATGCAAACGTTGGACTTGGGACATGGCCTGAGTGTTCAATAGAATTTAACATTCACGTTATTTCATTCACGTTGAAGGGAACATCTCACCAGAAACTCGTTTGAATCTTGCGACCCTTCCGTGCATGTGCTCTCCTCGTCGTGTTCTCTTCGGGGCATTCGTGCCGCCATGACGTGTTCACCTTAGGGTGCTCGTCCGTTTGGTGCTGATAACAGAAGAGACATTCGAAGGATCAGGATAGAGCGCGAAAAATGCGCGAGAACGCAAATTGGCAGCAGCCAGGAAGACGACACCGCTCAACAACGCACACAAGCCACACATCATGAAGTCGACTCCTGGCCTCGCCGCACGGGTGCGACGCGCGGCCGGCAGATCGGCCAGTTTGACTCGAAAAGAGCCAAGGCGTCCCCACTGATATTTTCTCTGGTCTACTAAACCACGCCCTCGTTGCATTCACCCCACTCCTACTCCCCAGCCCATGTTCCCCCCAGCTCGATCTCCTCCATCCATTGAAGCTGCTTATCTCACGGCAACACCCTTCTTTCTCTCTCCCTTGGCGATGGCCCTTTGGCGTCGCACATGGCGTGGCATGTGGCAGAACACGTGGCGTCTCACACGTACGCACTAACGACATCACTCTTTGCTACGGCCCGGTCAGCGTCGCGCTTGACGTACCCCTCAGCGTCGACCGTCAAGGCGTCTGCCTTCTTCCGTGCTCACGGAGCGTTTCCCCTCGCACCGTCACGCCCACTCCTTCGCCACAGCCCTCACGCCCACTTTACTGCTGTCCCATCAGCCCACGCCCGGTCCTTCGTCACCCGCCGCCGACGTGCCGAAGCACTAAACGCCTCGAGCTTCCTCCGCGCTCCGGTCGACACACCGGAGCTCGTAGCGTTGACGGTGACCACTGCTGGCTACTCCATCGCCACCGCCTACTCCGCCCACGCGATGCGGGCGGATCTTCTCACCAGGACAGAGGTGGCGGCGCCCCGCCCGGCGGCGGCCGCGCCCGCTAAGCAGGCATCTGCGTCCGTCTCGGCGCTCCTCAAGAGCAGCCGCCGACGCGTTCCCCGCCTCCACCGCGTCGGGTGCCCGCACGTCGCGGCTGTCACGCGGAGGTCAGCGGCAGCGGCCGCACCGCTGGCTACCACTGAGGCCCCATCGCTCAAGCCACAAAGCGCTCTTGTTGCGCGGGGGTCACGATGCGCGTGAGGAGAAAAGAAGGCAAAGAAGGCAGCACTCCAGAAAGCTGGTCGTGGGTTACCACCAACAGACCAGGACGGCGCTTGAAGAACTCACTGCACATAAGGGCACTAAATTCATCATCGGTAGGAGGCTTTTTGGTGAAGTAGACGAAAAGCACTTGGTCTTGGTCGGAGCGCCACTCCTTGGTTGCACGCGTGACAGCCTTGTACCAGATGTCCACGGCCACTTCGGAAACTCTGCTACTCGTGCCGGAATGCTTTGTCTGCATGAAGACGTGCAGCACGCCGCCGATCTTGCCGCGCGGCATCATGCGCAACGAACAGCGGATGTCCACCGCGGCAGTTCCGGGACACGTCAAAAACACTCCGTCGGTCAACAACACCTCGTCGTGCATCGCCTGGAACTCCTTCCGAGCCAGGACAACCATCTGCTTCGGCGGCGCAGAGCCGCTGGAGGCGATGAACTGGGTCTGCTCTACGTAGAGAGAGCGCGGCTCCTCCAGGATCAGCTCGCGCGGACGTAGTTCGTCGCATCCCAACGCCCCGGGGAACAGGTCTTGGATGAATAGCTGAATCGACCGCAAGCCCGGCTGCAGCACCGCGGTCAGGCAGTATCCCACCATCACCTCCACCTCCTGCCACGTGCAAATGGTGTGGGAAAGAAGGCGCGCCGGCAGAATTGAGGACAAGCCCCACCGTCGAAGCTGAACAAGAGGGACGCGCACGACGTACCGGCCGTCTCCTGCAGCTTCAAGCTTGATCACGCCGGCAACGTCAGCGTCAATCACAGCGCGCTCCATGTCGGGAGTCGCCCGACTTGGACCAGGGACAAAGAGGTGCACCGGGGCTTGAGAGAGGGCAAGTAGAGCCAATGTATCTGCGAACGGAACGAGCTCCCGTCGCATCGTTGACATTACTACAGGGCCCATGGCGACGGCCCAGTCGATGGCAGCCACCAAGGCAGCCCCATCAGCCGACGCCGGCAAGACCTTCAGAGCTTCACGTGCGAGGTAGACCACATGCCGCGGCAAGAAGTCCGTGTCGCCAAGCGCGTTGCGCGCCTCAGCACTAACGAGCAGAGCCTCATACACACTCGGACGTAGAGGGCGCTTGGCACCTGCAGTAAGGGCGTCGGCAAACAGCTCAGCAGACGTCTTCAACACCAAGCGGCCAGGTGAGATGAGTACTGCCCGGAGCTTGTCGGTAAGCACAACTGGCAAGCCGGCAACAGGCGTGCCCGTCACCACTGGGAGGAAGACCACCTTGACACCGACCGCATCTTCCGTAGACGAAACCCAGTTGTTCACGGAGCTCATCATCTCCTTGAACCTCAACACCGCGGTATCAAGCGAATGATTCCGCTCTTTCATCAGGTTCTGCACGTACGCCTGGTACTCGTCCAGGTGAAGCGCAAGAAGAATGACGCCTGGCGGTGATGCGCCCGCCTCAGAGGCTTGTCGGAGAGCCGCCTTGGCGATTGCCGTCAGCACGTCCGCCGTATATAATTCATCAAGACTCCTACCGTTGGCGTCCTTGACGCGACCCACAAGTTCGCTCAAAGCACGGGCGGCCAGACGTACACCAAGGTTCTTGTCCATGGAATCTTCGTCAACAGACCGGTCAAACGAATACCCGTTGTTGAAGTCGATGAACAGCGGGATGGTCAACACGGTGCAGCCAGCCTCAGCTGCGATTGCCTGCACCAGGTCGCCGGCCAGCCCATTCGACCGACACAGCGCCTCGAATCCAACCCGGGTCTTCCCCGACCCCGACGGGCCACTGACGACAAGGACGTTGGATTTGCCCCCAGCGGGTGCCAGGTTGTCCAATGCGGACTCCTGGATCGCAGAAATGACGCCGTCACTCCCGCGCAGTTGGAGTTCTGCGCCGTCCAGCTGGTGTCGGGAATATTGCTTCCTCACGCCAGGGAGCTCGGCAGCTTCCACTCGGAGCAAAACAATTGGCACCTACGAGGCGACACGAGCATAAGCCACACGAACAACACCACGAACACAATGCGAAGGAGACGATGGTGTCTGAGTCAGTTCTGGCAACAACACAAAACGACACATCACGAACGAACACCGCACGACGTGCTCACCAGACTAGTTGAGAGCGGGATGCAAACCCCCAAGTCCTCGAACACCTAGAGTCGAAAAGCACCGAAAGGATGAATCACAGCGCCGGAGAAGCACGCACCTTAGAGACAGGCACCTTCGACGCCGTCTCTGCGGCTGCAGCCTGCTTCTGAAGCGCAGCGACGTTGTCCTTCAGCTGTCGCTCATCTGGACGAAGGCCAGCAAGCGCCAAGTTGGCGTCCTTGATGTTGCCAATGGCCACCTGCCACTTTCCCCGCAACATTGCATCGTCTTTCGCACTGAGGGCGGGCTGCGCCAGCTGCTCCTCGATGTTGCCAAGTTCGTTGCCAACGACTTCTTTCAGTGCCTCCTTTTTCTGGATGCTCTGCTGCACGTCACAAAGTTCGTCCCGAGCGGCTCTGAGGTCGGCGTACAGGGCCGGCAGCCGACTGCCACCCGCAGCAGACGATCCCAGCAGATGGCCCTCTACAGCGGGCTGCGAGTGAATAGATTGCAGCGCGGCGGCGGCCCCAGTAGTAGGCTCCACAACACCCATCCCTGCATGTGCGGCCACACAGGGGGCTGTCGTCGGCAACCTCTTGCTCGGCGACGATGGCGCAGCATCTCCACCAGCCAGGACTGCCGTCGCCACGGGTCGAGGGCGCTTCGAACCAGTCGACGCGTCCTCGCGCCTGCGGGCAGAGCCAGCCCCGTCATCTTCAGTCCAGGAACCAGAGGAGAGAAACAAAAAAGCATGCATATGAAGAAAAGTGGCGGAAGAGCAGACTATCATGTACGAGACATTCTCAGCGCCCAGAGTTAGCTGTCACGTCCATAGGTACGCGAGGCAGCAAGCGCGGACACACTGAACCAGCACAGGCAGGACGTGCATCTTCACTATATACAGACGTCACAGGCGCTGCACGGCTGCCAGGACGCACCAAACACGACGATGCGTCTCAACAAAAAAGGACACGGTGACCAAGCCAAAAGGAAGGCGTCAAGCGACAGGCAGTATCCGATAAAAACGTACCTGCCGTCGAGGCAGACGCGCCTCCAGCCTCGTCCCTCCTGATATCCATGATCGCAGCAGGCCTTGTGCGCACGGGATATCTCGTGCCATTTCCCGAGCTCAGCGATATTGCAGTCCGCTGAGTGTTGCCCCATTCAAAAGAGAACCAAAGTACATCGAACTGCTGTTCAGTTCAGAAACATGTCAAGAAGTGAAGTTGTTGACATAATTGTCATATAATTAAACTAGTTCATTTTAAGTTTGATTCGTATTTAAACTTTAATAATTGATTGAATGGCCGATCGCGTTCTCTTTTTTTACTGAAAGCGCGTGCGCGAAAACACCCTGGCCTGGAGTTGTGCTGTTTTCGAAGACCATCTATATGTGTAAGTTCCGAAGCATCATTTAGACTAGAAACATGCCGTCGCGCTTCACTTGGCACGTGGCTCTGTTATTCATGCACTGCATTGGTGTTTATTTTCATGTCCCTGCGGGCGTCCACGGGCAGCCGCCTGCGCCCGAGCCGTCCGCCTCGGAGCGCGCCGGCCCCCCTCCCAGGTGACGCCGTGCTTGCGACAGTCCCAAGTCACGCACGGCTCGCCAACAGCCTCACCTCTCACAGCCTTTCGGCCTCACACCTACGTCCGCCTGCGCCGCCGCTACCGCACAGGCCACCCGCCCCCCGGGGCAAACGCCACGCCACTCCCGCCCCCTCGTCCATGGTAGCTAGGCTTCTTGCCAGCAGCAAGCCTATCGCAGCAGGGGGCGCGGGCGACAGGGCCGACGCCGCCGCCATAAGGGCTGCCACCGGCAAGCCAGCGGCGTCTCTTCCCCCCCCCCCTCTCCAGCCCCACAGCCCCTCAACCCCTCCACAACCCCCCAAACGTACGTCCCTGTCCGGTCTTCCCCCACGACGTACCACGCGGTCAGCTGCGCGACATTCCGCACGGCCAGTCTGCCACCACCACACCATCATCCCCTCGCACGGGCCACACGCACGGCGCCGCCCACTCTTCGTCTCAGACTCGCGCACAGCACCACGCGGGCAGTTACGTCACGCCACTCGCGACTACCCGCTTCAGTCACTGCGCGCCACGGTCACACCACATTCCACGCGTCTCGGCTGTCACCGATATTGGCCCTCTCCTGCGCGATAAAAGTTTTGAAGAACAAAAACACCGTCTGGAGCATCTCAGGGGCAGGTTCTGCCAGTTACGCCCTCAATTCCTCACCCGATGCGGTCATATGCAGCCCGCATCCTCGTTTCCAGCTCGTCTGAATCACAGACCCCCCGTTTCAAGCCATCTGAACGAGAAAAAAACCCTTCCTTCACATGGTTGGACCTCTCAAACGCCCAACGTACCGCCATGCCGCCTAAACACATGCAGAGATACGTTGCAGAGCGACGTTTCTAACCATTTCGGACTTACCGTACGGCGACATCCGCCTGAGCCGTACGAGGTCTCTCCGCGGCCACCCCGCTTTTTCGCAAGTACTCCCGGAACATGCACTAGCTCGGAAAAAAATTAGAATGGGGGGCGCTATGCGCATGTTGGATAGTACCCTGTCCTAAAGGCCAGGGGGTTATGTATTCCAAGAGCTGGCTGTGCTGCTCGGGGCCCACAGAGCCACGATCGTCTCCTTCCACAATCAGGTTCATCGTGATCATCATGCTATCATCGATGGGATGATGAAGTCAACATGAGGTGTCATCTGGGCCATATTGAGATCAGCGCTCATCGGCCACTAAGAGGGAAGATTCCGGCGAGAAAAGTGTGCCTGGAAAGTAGACTTCAGTGTGGTAAAATCAGCGACGTGAAGCGTAGTCACGAATGCCGAAAACAGGAACGGGCGACGTAGCCGTCCGCCAAGCAACGCCCCTACCTGGGTTGGTGCTTTTTCGGATGCTACGTCTGATGATCCGGGTCCACCGCCCGCTAGTCGGTGCCGCCGGCCCTTCTCATCCACCCTCGCGCGGCGACCAACACGGTCCCATCCCCCATCTAGGCGTACCCAAAGTGGGGGCAGAGGTCCGCAGATGGATGTCCACGCAGGCCCCTATCCGTTTGACACCAGTTCTTCACACTTGCACCATAGGGCTCGTGTGGGAAATCAACAGTGTTTACATACGAAATCGGGTTCCTGGGGACGCTCCAGAACCGCCTGTAGCGCAGTTCACGCTTTTTTAAAAGACCAACGAAGAGTCCCATCGCTGTCTGAGTCACACCACTGGACTCGTGAGCTCATCAGCTCTCCAATGATGCCTTGTGCGCCTCAAACGGAGCTCTCCTGGACGAGAACAGCGTATCTCCCAGGAAAAATGTAGGAAAAAGTACATGGCCGTATCAGTGCAATTCCGCGTCCACAGAGCCCTTCGAGTGATTTCCGAGCGGAGCGTCTTGCTCCTGCCCGCGTTCGTCGCAGGGATCCTGATGTAGAGTCACTCCGATGCACCCAGGAGCCCCGGAGTGGCTGTCTGGGCCGATTTCTCGGCCAAGGTCGACGAATAGGTGAGGTCAGCACATCAGAGAGGCTCTGGAGCCCGAGTTTCGTGGTCGCATTGTACTGTGCAGGTTCTTCAGGGCTATCCATCGCCCCCCCATCCCCCGCCCTTCGTATCACCACAGCACAAACCGGTCCCAGTTCCCTGCGTACCAGCACAGGATTTCTCATAATTTTATCGTCCATCTGATAGCCCCTGAGCCCCCCTAACCCAGCCCCCCCCTTCTCATCCGCCCCCCTTCCTCCCCCACCCGTTCGCCCCCCTCCTCATGTCTGTCCTTCGGCTTCAGCCTTCCCCGCCCGCCTCCTCCCCTCTGTCCCCCCTGCTCTATCCTCGAGCCCCGCCCAATGTATCTTTTTTTTAGCAACTCTTTGTGTCTCATGACCCTAGAAGTTCCTCAACAACTCATGTGCCCCTCCTCTGCAAAGCATTCAGAGCTACACACACTCCCTTCGCTGTCCACATAGCACCTTCGCGTGGTGGAAGGCGACGTCAGGATGGGAACTCAGAGCTCCCAGATGATCAAATACTCCGTTCGTAATAAAGTTTTCTGACTGTAATGTGCGATTCCGAGCCGTTCTCATACGAAAAATCATTGTGTCAAGAACTGGTGCAGACATTTTCTTGGGTGCACTTTCCAGAAGGAGAACGGGAGCACTCCAGCGGAAACGGTAAAGACCCCCGACCCCGCGAGACTCTCCTGCGGCGAGCCATATTTTTCTTTTCCGGTGGGGATAAGATGAAGACTTCATCAGAGGCCAGTTGCTAGGAATTGGGGTCAGTCGGAAACAGGGCGCACGCGTCCGCGCACCCAAGGGCCCAAATCCAAATCAAAAGCCCGCCGCTCTCACGACGGTTAGGGCCCTCGGGCGCCGATACGTAGGCTCCGGGTCAAACATCAAGACGATACCGGGTCCTACCAGTGATGGTTGGCCCGTAAGAACACGTCAAAATCGCACCGTGGCGCCGCCCGAAGGACTGACTCAACTCGTTGCGCGTCTCTGAGTGCGCTGTCTATCGCTGTAAGCAAGATGCGGATGGCGGAAACGGAGGCCAAGTCCGCCAACTCGACGCCGGCAGGCCTCTACGTCGACAGTGAGGCTCCCTCTCATATGGGCTGGAAACGTGGCCTTTTTCGGGTGTCTGGGGCACCCCCTCCGAGATTTCTTCGTACACAGCCACAGGGTTGGCCAACAGGTGAGTGGACTTCGCCGAGTCCAGATCTATTCTCAGAAAGAGCAGCCGAGGCCGGGAACATGGTCACAGAGAGGCATCAAAAACATCCTCAAATGAGAGGAATCGGCTCAAATGAAGCAGCCAGTAGAACAGACACTCCTCAGCGGTCCGCCATGGTCTCGTGCGCCGTTAAGGACCACACCAAGTACTCTGAAACAGAGGCGACGGACATTTAGCTCGAGACCATTCTGGCAACCCGTCGCGCCAGCAAGCGCTCACGCGAAGGGGCTATGGAGCACGACGCTCGCAAGCTTGATGATCTCGTCAAGCCCAATTCGATCAGATCGGCCGGCACGTCGACCTCGTCGGCCAGGCGCAACAAATCCATGTCCCACACGCTTGCTGACCTCAAGCGCAACATGACGCAGGCGTGGTTTGTCAAGGTGACCGGCCGCCACAAACCGACCATGACGTCCGTCGCTGCGGCAGGCTGGCTGCAGCAGCGCTCCTACTCCATGACACCGGGGGGACGGGGTGGCACCATCGAGGCCATCATGAAGGGCTACAAGTATCTCGACGTGTACGACTAGCGCGTGCGGCCGGCGGCGGGTGCCGGCTCCAACCCGGTCCCCACTATTGGCTTCGGTCACTACGGACTGGGGGCGTTGTGTGTCCGGAAGGCCTTGGAGTGCATCCGGGACGGCGTGTCCGACTCGGGCGGGCCGGATCTGTACCGGTACCAGAGATATGTCGCCGAGGTGATAGCGCATGACGCGTATCTCTCGAAGACCTCTGAGGAGAGGGACGGGATCCTCCTCTGTGACGGGGCCGACCCCCAGCGCGCGGTATCTGAGGCAGAGTTCATGCCGAAGTTCGGAGGTGCCGGTGAATCGAGAACGGCGGGGGGGCCCGTCGTGGGAATTGCTGAGACGGAGTGGGTTGCCACGGGGGCTCACCGCGCGGGGGGGGTCGGGTCG
>Ga0114957_1005622_pt1 | contig 10314 bp, 10 predicted proteins | sample BantaG_FD_87175 | JGI IMG/M metagenome (GOLD analysis project Ga0114957, IMG submission 87175) | Marine algal microbial communities from Bantry Bay, Ireland - BantryBay_4 metaG | ecosystem: Host-associated > Algae > Red algae > Unclassified | place: Bantry Bay, Ireland | collected 2014-11-21 | reverse complement strand
TTATTTACCAGAACTGTGATTTATTTCCTATTTTTGATCAATTAGAAAGGTGTAGGTTTTGCAATCAAAGCACTATTCAAAAGGCTAGAAATCAATATCTTATAAGGTTAAGATACTCGCCAAATTAAGCCTAGAATACCAAATGATTATTTATTAGTATCTAAGCCAATGGGTTTTTCATTTGCTTCAAGAAATTCAGAGGAATTGTATGAAGTGTTCACAGCTTCAAAATATCCTCTATTTGTAAGACGGATAACTGCTAGTATAACAGGTAGTATAAATGCTAGTATACGACTTGGTATAATCAAAGAAGAGAAGGCTATTCGATTAGTAGTTGATGATTTTTTAAGTTCTATAAGAAGTTATTTGTTGAAATTTAGTAATATTGAGGATGTGCGATTAAATAAGTTTTTAATAGATATAAATGGGAGAACTCATACAATTACTGTTAAAAATATGTTGTTGGAGTTTAAAGTCAATTCTGAATGGACATTATTTGATAATCTTTCAGATGGAACTAAACGAATGTTTTATTTTATTTCAGAAATTGCACACAAATCGGATACAATATTAGACAAAGAAAGAATTGTTGTTGGGAGGGGTGAAAAAATAAATAGAAAAATCATTTTATTAGAGGGACCCGAACTTGGTTTATATCCTTCACAATTGGAAAAGCTGTTGCAATTTATTAGAGAATTTTCTACAGAGCATCAATTTATTATAACAACACACTCCCCACAGGTTTTGGATATGTTGCAGACAGATGAATTGGATAGAATTTTCAAAGCCTCTTTAAAAGATGGAAAAACGGTGTTGAAGCAATTGACGAAGACGGAGCAGAAAAAAGCCAAGTTATACATGGAAGAAGAAGCTTTTTTAAGTGATTATTGGAGATTTTCAGATTTAAATTAAAACAATGTCAAAACCACAAGTAATTGGATTAATATCTGAAGACCCATATGATTCGACGGCTCTTAGAAATCTTTTGGAAAGATATTACAATATACAGTTAAAAGCTGTTTTGAAAAATGTAAAAGGATCACAACTTGATTCTCCAAAAGCAAAGAAGTTGTTGGGAATTGAATTGAAGTCAAAAAAATACAAACATATTATTTATTCTAGGGACTTGGATGGACCGAGAAGCGATAGTAAAAAATTAGCAGAACGGAATCAATGGTTTAAAAACCTTGATGCATTGAATAAAAACACAGGTATTTTTCTATTGCATATTTATGAATTAGAATCCCTGATTTTTGCAGATATGATAAATTCAACAAACCTTTTAAGACAAAAATTAAGTTTAAGCAAAACCCTGAATCAATCCCAGATCCAAAGGAACGATTAATGAGAGAAACGAGAAAATCTAAGCGAAAATTTAGGGAATCAGAGAATCCCGAAGTGTTCAAAGGTTTGGATTTACAGGTTTTGAAAAAGAATTGCCGATATTTCAGAGAATTTATTCATGTTTTAGAAGAAAAAACGGGCTTGGAAGTCACTTAAGGCTTGCGTAAATATGATCAGCAATTCTCGGTTTAGCAAGAATTGATCATTTTCAAGCTAATGTTATCCGAGGTTTATCTTGCATCGCTAAGTATAGATTCCCAATCAAGTTGGGAATGACGAGAGACGAGAAAGAAATAGGTTCTAAAGCGAGAATAGCTGAAATATGATTGAAATCCTGCTGATGTTATATCTAGTAAAAATGCCAAATACAAGTCCTGAAAGGACGCAAGATCATAGGGATGGATGCAATCCATCCAATTTATAGAGATGGATGCAATCCATCCAATTTATAGGGATCAATGCAATCCACCCAATTTATAGGGATCAATACAATCCATCCTTAACATCCATTTTATAAGAAATAAAAACCCCAACAGAATAAGCAATCAAATCTAGCCAACTGAAAACATTTCCGATGAGGACGACTGCGAATCGGTTGTTTTGTAGACCCATTAATTCTACGATGTTGAAATATTGGGCGATTTCTACAGAAAAAGAAAACAGTAGTGTTGAAATTGCCACGGTTTTTGGCGAGGTATTCCAAAAAGCTCTTAGAAAGCAGTAGATCAGCACAACTACCAACAAATCCCCTATAAATGGTCTGATAATTTTGTCATTGACGAATAATGCGATTAGAATTTCTATTATGAAAATCAATATTGTAAGCAGGAGATATTTGGGTTTGAAGTGGAACATATTACGTGATCGGTTAATGTGTTATGTTTTTTTCTTAAATTTCTTATCTTTAATCATTCCTTACATTGATATTCTCCATTTTGGAGAAGTTTTTGCTTCTTAGTAAAGTAAAATATTATTCAATAAAATTACTCAATGCGTTTAACTAATTACCTACCAATACTGATATTATTTTTAATAATATTTCAAGCGACCTCTGCACAAAAGCAAAGTACTAAGAAGGTTGACGATGATCGTCTAGTAACTTTAGACCGAATTTATTCTGGTGAATTTCGACAAGAATACGGTTCTCGGATTCAATGGATTGAAGACGGCGAAGCTTATATCATTAAAGAACAGTCAGAAACGTTGGAACGTGCTGCCGATTTGGTTCGATACGAGACAGCTTCTCAGGAGAAATCTGTTTTTATTTCAGCAGAAAATCTGATTCCTAAAGGAACAGAAAAACCGCTTAGGATTTCGAGTTTTCAAATTTCAGGTGATAAAGAAAAGGTATTGATTTTTACGAATACCAAAAGAGTTTGGCGATCCAATAGCAAAGGCGATTATTGTGTGTATGATTTGTCCAGTAAAAAATTAAAACAAATTGGTGCAGATATGGAAGAATCTTCTTTGATGTTTGCCAAATTTAGTCCAGATAATAAATCAATAGCTTACGTTTCTGACTTCAACATTTTTGTGGAGGAAATAAAATCTGAGTCAAGAGAGCAATTGACTTTTGATGGAAATATTGACACGATCAATGGAGCTTTTGATTGGGTTTATGAGGAAGAGTTTAGATGCCGTGATGGTTTTAGGTGGAATACAGATGGTACAAAAATTGCATTCTGGCAATTAGACGCTTCTGCGATTCAAGATTTTTATATGATAGACAATACGAGTTCAACTTACTCTGAAATTATACCTGTACAGTATCCAAAAGTTGGAGAAGATCCAGCTGCATGTAAAGTGGGTTTTATTGATCTTAAATCAAAAAAAATAAAATGGGTTCCCATTCCAGGTGGTGAGAAAGAAAATTTTCTTCCAAGGATGCAATGGGTCAATGAAAAAGAATTATTGATTCAACAATTGAATAGAAAACAAAATCATTTAATCATCTATAAATACAATGTTGAGTCTGGAAAGTTGGATGAAATTTATACAGAAAAAGAGAAGACTTGGGTAGATGTTGACTATCCAGATGTTGCTGCAAATAGATGGAGTACAACGGCACTGCCTGTTGTAGAAGGTGGAAAGTATTTTTTGAGAATGTCAGAAACAGACGGTTGGAGACATGTTATAAAATGTGATATTAAAACAAGAAAAACTAAGCTGATTACAGATGGTGATTATGATGTTGCTGCTATTTATGTTGCAGATGATAAATATTTGTATTTTAATGCATCGCCAGACAATGCTACACAAAGATATTTATATAGAATAGGTTTGGATGGCAAAGGAATGAAGCGATTGACTCCAAAAGAGTTTGAAGGAGTTAATAAATACAATGTATCTCCTAATGGAAAATATGCTGTGCATTCACACTCTAGTATCACCAAGCCTCTTACGGTTCGTTTGATTAAAGTGGCGGATCATTCTGTGATAAAAGAGATGGTTAAAAATGAAGATTTTATAGAAAAAATAAAAGGTTTAGATTGGCCAGAAATTTCATTTTTTAAAGTGACGACAGAGGATGGAATTGAGATGGACGGAAGGATGGTAAAACCTACTAATTTTGATGAAAAGAAAAAGTATCCTGTCATTTTTCACGTTTATGGAGAACCAGCGGGGCAAGTTGCTACAGATGAATGGATTGGTAATTGGGAAATAATGATGGCACAAAAGGGATATGTGATTATTGATATGGACAATCGTGGGACACCTAGTTTGAAAGGGAGTGAATGGAGAAAAAGTATTTATAGAAAAATTGGAATAATCAATTCAAGAGATCAGGCGATGGCGGCAAAAAAAGTGATGGAGTGGGATTTTATTGATGCCGAAAAAGTGGCAGTTTGGGGCTGGAGTGGAGGAGGGTCATTGACCTTAAATCTATTATTCCGTTATCCTGAAATTTATAAAACGGGTGTTTCTGTGGCTCCAGTTGCGAATCAGTTATTATATGACAATATTTATCAGGAAAGATATATGGGTTTGAAATCTGAGAATGAAGAGGATTTTATCGAAGGTTCTCCTGTAACACATGCTAAAAATTTAGTAGGTAATCTTTTGTTGGTTCACGGTACAGGCGATGATAACGTTCACTATCAGAATGCAGAGGAAATTATTAATGAGTTGATAGTAAATGATATTCAATTTGATATGATGGCTTACCCAAATCGTTCGCACGGAATTTACGAAGGGAAAAATACGCGGAAGCATTTGTATACAATGATTACCAATTATTTCCTGGAGCATTTACCAGTGGATTAATTATGAATTATGGGTTATGAATTATGAGTTATGAATTCAGCCACGATAACGCAGGTAGAGACAAGGCATGCTTTGTCTACCGACCACATTGTGAATTATGGGTTTTGAATTCTGATTCTATAATAATTAAAACATTGTGGCAGTAGCATTAGCAAATATTCTCACATTCTCGCATTCTCTAACGAAGAGTGAACTTGATAACGGAGTAGTTATATGTAACTGAATAAAACAAAAAATGAAATGGCTGACTACGATATAATAATAATTGGTGCTGGTTTATCTGGCATTGGTGCGGCATTTCATGTTCAGGATAAATGTCCAAACAAAAGTTACGCTGTTTTAGAAGGACGATCTAATATTGGTGGCACTTGGGATTTGTTTAAATACCCTGGAATTCGCTCTGATTCGGATATGTATACGCTTGGGTTCCCATTTAATCCTTGGGAGAATCCGAAAGCAATTGCTGACGGACCAGCCATACTTCAATACATAAAAGACACGGCAAATAAATTTGACATTACTGATAAAATAAAATTTAACCATAAAGTAATAAATGCTGATTGGTCAGATCAGGAGAATAAATGGACGCTGACAATTGCTGGTCATGAATCTGTTTTGGAAGAGGTGATTCAATGCAATTATTTGTTTACTTGTTGTGGCTATTACAATTATGAAAATGGCAATATGCCAGATTTTAAAAACAGTGAATCATTTAATGGGCAAATTATTCATCCGCAAAAATGGGATGGGACTATTTCTTATGATAATAAAAAAGTAGTTGTTATTGGAAGTGGTGCAACGGCAGTTACTTTGGTTCCTGAAATGGCAAAAAAGGCTGAAAAGGTAACAATGTTGCAGCGTTCGCCATCTTATATTATGACCTTGCCAAGTGAAGACAAGTTTGCCAATTTTATGAATAAAATTTTGCCAAACCAGTTTGCCCATAATGTGACAAGATGGAAAAATGTTTTACTTTCTATTTTACTGTATAATGTATCAAGGCGTTGGCCAAATTTTATGAGAAACCTTTTACAGAAAGGCGTTAAAAAAGAGTTGGGAGATAAATTTGAACTCAAACATTTTGACCCTAAATATGATCCTTGGGACCAACGTTTGTGTTTGATTCCAGATTCTGATCTTTTTACTGCGATAAAAAGCGAGAAAGCCGAAATTGTAACGGACACCATTAAATATTTTACCGAAACAGGAATTTTGCTTGATTCAGGAAAAGAAATTGAAGCAGATGTTATTGTAACAGCAACAGGGTTGAAATTGCAACTCTTGGGCGGTATGAGCTTATCTTTAAATGGGGAGCAAGTAAATTCAGGTAAATTACATTGTTACCGTGGTGTTTTGTTTAGTGATGTTCCAAATTTTGCTTTTGCTATTGGATATACAAATGCATCTTGGACTTTGAAATGTGACTTGAATTGTCATTTCGTAACAAGGATTTTAAATCATATGGAGGAGAAGGAATTTACAAAATGTGTCGCAAAATTTGATGAAAGTTTAGGGTCTGAACCATTGTTGGATTTTGATGCGGGTTATGTAAAAAGAGCACTAGATATTTTACCAAAACAAGGATCAAAGGCTCCCTGGAAAGTATATCAAAATTATATTAGAGATACGCTTTCGCTTAAGTATGGGGCGGTGGATGATGAGTATTTGGTTTATGAGTGATGCCTTCGAGTAGTTTTGGGCTACTTTTTTGATTTTTAACGAATTTGATATTTTTATCAGTTAAATAAAATTTATTCGAAACGAACATCAGGCAACGACTAGTAATTATTATGTTTCAATATTCCTGCATTCAAGCATTATTCAGCAACGACCATTCTCCCTCAATCTCATTATTTCTAAATGGCAGAATATTACCAAACTGCAAAAAAACAAATTCGCTTTGATGTGGTCTTAGGAATACAAAATCTCCAACTTCTAAGGGAGTTTTGTCTGATGCATTTATTAGTATTTGATTGGTGCTTTTTCCAAAAAGAGGATTTAATTTTACGCCTTTAGGTTCGTATAAATCTGCCATCCAAGAACCGCCATAAATATAATAAGCGTTTTTCATATTTGAATCCCAAGTGTTGAGTAATCCCTTGAATTTTTCTATGCTTGCTAAAGGAGTGTTTTTGTACTTTTTTAATACAGGTGTTGCAATGTAGGAGGCGGGTTTAAATTGAGTTAATGAATCAATATCAAAGTCAGTAGGTTTGACTAGGCAGGAACCAGCTGCAATGTCATTAAGAGGAGAATCTCCTTTTGCGTGAAATTCTAAGGAGGGGCTGCCCGCACCATTAAATGTGAGATTCTCACGCCACATGCTTGGGAATTTTTCTTTGACAAGATTTTTGCAATCGTTGTAAAAATCTTTTACTCTTTTGTAAGCTTCTGCTCTAGAAAGTAAAATAGAAGGCACTTTCACAATGTGTGGATCATAACCCATAAAACCTGAAAAAGAAACATGTTCTTTGTTTTCTTGAATGATTTTCAAAGCATTTTCAACACTTGCCAAATTATCAAATCCACCACGGTGCAGACCAACATCAATTTCTAGATTTAGTAATAAATGCACTTTCAAGTTTTTTGCTAAAGCTATATAATTATTTATTCTCTGATCTGTATCTACCAACCATTGAAGTTGCTTAGATGCTTCAAATCCATTGTTTGGTTTGAGGGTTTCATAAAAATAGGAGACCGTTTTAACAGGCATCGGTTTTCCCATTAGAATATCAACTTCACTGTCTGAAAATTCAGCTAAATGAGACAAAAATGGCTGGTGAAAAACCATTAATTTTTTCGTGTTGATTTTTGCCATAATATAGTTTATCAAATCTCTGCAAGGCAGAGATTTGACAACTATTCTAAAGTTAGCATTGTTGGGGATTAATTTTTTTAATTCAGCAATATTAGCATCAAGAGTATCTAAATCAATCAATAATTCAGGAATGGCTCTTTTATAAAGTTTAAGAGCGTCATTTAATTGAGAGAAGAAAGGGCTATAGTCTTGGCTTTTCTCCTTAGGTTTGGCGATGAGTAAACCACCAGCTCCAAGAACAGCAATACCTCCCACGATCTTTAAAACTGTATTAATAAAATTTTTCCGACTCATACTTTTAAAAAATTTAATTTTTGCCTATATGTCGCACAACTGAATAAAGTATTCAAAAGTAAGTATTTTGTAGCATTTAGAAGACAAAGTTATTATATTTGAAGGAAGTATATTAGGAACAGCGATTGTTTATCGATAGCGATTGAAAAGGAATAGAGTATGAGTAAACGTATTTTATTACAGGGGGAGCGTCTGGTTTGGGAAAAGCAATGGCACATAAATACGCCAAAGAAGGCTATAAAATTTGTGTAGGCGATATTGACAATGAAGCAGGAAATGCACTTGTAAGTGATTTGAAAAAGGAATATGATGTAGAAGGGTTTTATTTGAATTGTAATGTGCGTTTAGAAGATTCTCTGCAAAAAGTTGCTGATCAACTGTTGGTAGAGTGGGGTGGAGTAGATGTAGTTATAAACAATGCAGGAGTCGCCGCATCAGCTCGAATAGAAGATGGATCAATGGAGGATTGGGATTGGATTCTAGATATAAATTTACTGGGAGTGGTGAGAGGCTGTAAGATTTTTACACCAATCTTTAAAAAGCAGAAAAGCGGTTATTTTATCAATATTGCTTCGATGGCAGGAATTGTCTACCTTCCAATGATGTCTAGTTATAATGCATCTAAAGCTGCTGTTGTAGCCTTGTCTGAAACATTAAAGATAGAATTGCAAGACGATAATATTGGTGTCACCGTTGTTTGTCCTTCCTTTTTTAAAACCAATATTGGAGAGGCAATGCGATCCAGCGATGAAAGAAAAAAAGTGCTGAACAAGCTTGCTGAGAGATCTCCAATTTCCGCAGAAGATGTTGCAGATATGGTTTTTGATGGACATCAAAAAAATGAATTTCATGTTGTCACACACAAAAAAGGAAGAACTGCATTTTGGATGAAAAAGATTTTACCAATAGAAATGTTTCACAAGCAATTGTATAAGCAGATCAATAAATATAAAAAGATCAAGAAAGAAGAATAGCTATTCCTTAAGAAACCATATGTCCACCATCTGCGTTATAAATGCCACCTGTGCAATAGCTGCTTGCATCCGAAGCAAGAAACACAGCCAAGCCCGCCATTTCATCAGGTTGTGCCATTCTACCTACTGGTAAATGTTTTTCAAATTCTTTTAAAATTTGGTCATTTTTCCAAATGGCAGAACTGAATTTTGTTTGAATTAATCCTGGACAAATGGCATTGCTTCGAATATTACTAGCACCCCATTCTTTCGCTTGTGTTTGTGTAAGCATAATTAATGCTGCTTTACTTACGCCATAAACGCCCAATCCAAAAGAAGGTTTTTGACATTCCACCGAGGCAATATTTATGATTGATCCGCCGCCTCTTTTGTCCATAATTGGTTGGCATAAATTTGCCAACAGCATACAAGCTTTGACATTTACATTCATTATTTTATCAAATAAATTTCCATCTGCATAAACTAGAGGACCAAAAACTGGATTGGTAGCAGCGTTATTGATTAGAATATCGACACCATTATATTTTTCTACTGTTTTTTGGACCAATTCTTTTAACTGCTCTTCTTGTCCAACATGACAAGCGATTCCAGTTGCTTCTCCGCCCTCTTTTTTTATCGTTTCAGCAACTGCATCTATTGCCTCTTGGTTTCGACTGCTTACAATGACTTTGGCACCGTGTTCGGCAAGTCCAAAAGAGATGCTTTCTCCGATGCCTTTAGAAGCTCCCGTTACAATTGCCACTTTTCCTTCTAGGTTAAATTTACTTTTTATTCTGCTCATAGTTTTTTGTAAATATAAAATGTTAGTTTAGGGACAGAGAATAAATAACTGTACGATTTGAGAATGCTCTTTTTCATTTTTACTTCATTATTTTTAAACCCCGTAGCTAGGCTATGCAGCTTAAAAATGCTTTGTAAAAATAAAAAATAACTATTCTCAAACCTAGACACTTATTTATCATCTGTCCCTTACAATGATTGAATTTTTATGTAATTTAGACAAAATTTTTCTAAATGGATGCAAATAAGTTAAACAATCTGACAGTCGCTGAGTATATAGCGTTGGAGAAATCAAAGGATACTAGATATGAATATGCACCATTGCATGCTACCTTCCGTTTTGAGACGATGAGCAGAGTTGAATTGCTATTTGCAGATTCAAAACTAATATTGTGTACATCGTCAATTTTGAGGAAAGCAGTGGACTCGAACCACATACCCGATTAAAGTACAGTTTGTTTAGCAAACAGCTATCATGCCTTATGATTTTACTTTCCAGTTGTGGTAATGATTGGAATCGAACCAACTGCCTTCTGTTCTTCACACAGACGCTCTACCAATTGAGCTACATTACCGATATTTATATGTGGAAGCGGTAGGATTCGAACCTACGAGTTTACCGCGAGGGACCAGATTTACAGTCTAGCTGCTTCAACCAACTTGCATACACTTCCATAATTTTGAGCAATAAATGCCCGTTACCAAAATGAGTGTTTTAGGGCGCAGTTGTGATCTGTCCAAAAAAAAGTAGCAAAGAATTGGCATATCTTTGTGTCAACTAAAACTAAAAAACATGCTACCCTCTGCTACCAAAGCAAAGATATTAGAGTTTTTTGAAAC
>Ga0114957_1005621_pt1 | contig 10315 bp, 11 predicted proteins | sample BantaG_FD_87175 | JGI IMG/M metagenome (GOLD analysis project Ga0114957, IMG submission 87175) | Marine algal microbial communities from Bantry Bay, Ireland - BantryBay_4 metaG | ecosystem: Host-associated > Algae > Red algae > Unclassified | place: Bantry Bay, Ireland | collected 2014-11-21 | reverse complement strand
ATCGGTAATTGCTCCAGCCCTTGAAGCCTGAAAGGCTTCCACAAACGCTCTGCAGCTTAGGCAAACCCTCTGCAGCTCATGCAAACCCTCTGTAACTTGTGCAAGTCTTTCAGACTTGGCGTGTCCATCAATTCGGACCGATGGGCGTTGCCCATCGCTACGTTGTTTTCGCCTTTCAGGCGATTGGGGCACCGCTGAATCGAAAAACTTTCTTGCAGGTTCGTTCTGATGCAGCCCCACAGTGGATACCATCTCGCTTAAAACATGCTCTATAAGGATTCCGTGTACCTCTTAATGGGGTGGGTGAAGGCACTGTGTAATCATTCACATCAAACGGTTCAGCCTGCCATCAATCTGAGATATCGTATTTAAATTTCCATGAGCCCAGGCCCGAAGGGTCGATTTATTATAGCCCAGGTCGAAGGCCTGGGTTTTGAATCCAATAAAAGGCAAGGCCTGAAAGGTCGAGGCAACGGTTGAATATTCTTTGCAAACAACCCTTCGGACCTTCCCACTCAATGGCGGATTCGGTAGCCGGTTATTTTACATAGGAAATAGCTTCCCGCTTTGGGTTTGTTCGGGAGGAAAACTGGGCGTCGATCCGATTCCAGGAAGGCCAGCTTCGGGACTCAAGTTTTGTGAGGTAGCGACGTTGTTTTCGTTCTAGTGCGAATGCCAGGCCGGGTTCTTTCTCGAACAGATCAGGCACGGCTAGCAAGAGCGGCGTGTTCTGTACCGACATGTCATGCACAAGAAAATCTAAGTCGACCTTGCCGGTTTGTGCCGTCAAATTGTATTGGGTGATGAAGAGGGACCAATTGACAAAGCTCGCCATGAGCAAGGTGACGTAGAGTGACCAGCCATTGCTACGCAGGAGAAAGAAGATGCTTTTTGATTTCCACACTTTGATCGCTACGGTGCAGAGCCCAATAAACGTCAGCCAGAGAAAAATCATGACCCCGACTCGTTTAAACGCGAGCCCATAGGCTTGAATGTATTCGACGTTTCGAGCCACAACACTGAGTGCGAGGAGCGAGTTTAGGCCGATCCACACGCTGGCCGCAATACGAAGGCGTTTTGTTTTGGGGTAAAAATTGAGGTTGGCTCTGAAGGTGAAAGCGAGGATTCCCATGGCGAGAAGAATGCTGAGGATGAGGATGTAGGTTCCTTGATGCACAAACTCGCTGAGCTCCTGGGCCGTTCGTGTGTGGGCGGCCAGTCCTGTGTGAGATCGGAATTCTAAGACCAAGACCACTCCGAGCAATAGATTGAGCGAAACGATGCTCAACATGCCTTTGCGAAACTCGTCTTTTAAGTCCAGGAAGGTGAGGGAGCTTTTCCTAAGTCGCCAGATCAGGTTGCTCCGTTTTCGATTCCGCTTTAGTTTTGGCGAGCGATGATCTTCCCAGCTGGCAATGGTGTTAAGGATGGGGCGAAAGAGGACGGTCGAGCAGGCGAGGAGGCCTAGAATCCATACCCCAATTCGCGCAGGATTAATCTCAGCAATCCCGAGGCGGAATACTTGTCCCATCTGATCCAAAGCCTTTGCCGTGGCGTGACGGAAGTCGGGGGAAGCGATGAGGTAGAGGACAAAAAAGAAAATAAAGATGCCGGCTGGTCCTAGGCAGAGTCGTGACGCATACCGAATTCGTTTTCCCGAGCTCGTCGCTTGCTCGCCATGTGCGTCAACGCCGAGCAGGTGGGTCGACAGGGTTTTCACCCATTTAATTGGCACCGAAAAAAAGATAAGGAGGCCGTTGAGGAGCCCCGTAAAGGAATCGGAAAGCCGGTCGGCGTGGAAGAAGCCCACGAAGAGAAAGCTGGATGCCCAAAAGAGAAAAACCGCCAAAGCTGAGTTGGACCAAACACAGGCCACGGCCGCCACAGACCAACCAACGAGACTGCCAATGCTGGCTTTAGAAAAGGAGCCGAGTTGGAGGTTCGATGCGCGGCCCGCAGACGGTCGATTTTTGCTTTTATGGAAAAAGAGCGCCATGCAAAATAGGACCGCCACGACGCAGATTGTGTTCAACCCCATTCCCTGTTGCCAGAATAGAATGTCGACGAAAATCGCCCCAGTGATCAGGCAGATAGAGGTGTGGAGATCTTTTGGTTTCGCTAGCATACATGCAGTATAGGCAAATAGCTTTGTAATGCAAAGTAGTATTTGGTGCAAATTGATGCGGTAGATGCTTGAGTAGGCAGAATCCTGAAGTTTCGGGTGTTTTTAGGCCCTCAACGAGATTTGATAAACTTACCTGTTGGTAAGGTACCATTTGCAGTAGAGTAGGGTTGGGAGGTGAGCAAAGCTCACTCAACTAAAGGCCCGTGTCCAAAAGAAAAAGTGACTGTACTCTCTGGCTTTTCGATTGTTGCTCCCCCGTACTTAATATTTTATACAGTATATCTTATTGTATTGGAATTTCTTTGCAAAATCCTAATTATTTAATGATATTTGGCAGTATGAATATTAAAAATCTGTCATTATTAGGTCAAATTAGTTTTTACACTAAACATAGTATTAACCCTGCTATTATTGTACTAGCTAGTTGCTGTTCAGTTTTTAGCCCACAAAGAGGAGAGGCGACTACACCAGGAAGTGCTATTGTTTTTGATAATTTGACTGTTCTTGATAATAACAATGGATTTCCTTTAAATAGAGCAGATTACTCAGATCAAAATCCTCTTAAATCAAATTCTGGAACTTATGAATATTATAAAGCTCCTGAGAACATGACCCTTAAAGAGTATAGTTTTAAGTTTGTTCTAACAGACAACTTAAATAGGTCTCTAATATTAATTCCAACAAATGAAATAAAAAAAATAAATTTAGAATTCACAATTGGAAATACAGAGGAAGGTTTAAGAACAAACTCAATTCAACAGGTTGGGTTTCCTTTTTCTTACAGTGTTGATATCCCTCTAGAAAATTTTAACATAACTGATACCGGGGACATACAGGTTTTAAGCGATGGCACTGATACCAGGATTTGGCAACTCGATTTAAATCTATCTGATTATCTGGGAAATAAACAAATTTTAATACCTAAAGAAAAATATTTTAGACTAAAACCATTACTATTATTCGACACCTTAAACTCTAATACGGATTATATACTTTTATCTTCAAATAACACAGATACTTTGAATGGAGAAATAACCGATGGTGGGTCCTTCCAATTGGCAGGAGACACTGTCTACAACCCTTTAGAAAAGCTGACAGAGATTTCTGGGTTCCCTCAGATCGTCTCACAATTTGCTTCAAGAGTTAAATTTGAATGCATTGACCTTGATCCTGATATGAAATTTCAAAATATTGATTTAAGTTCAAATGATTTAAATATAAATGTAGTATGGAATAATTTATTATTTTTCAATACTTCTTCATTTGCAGTGAGAGGATACGCAAGTGTCGCTTCGTTTGAAGCAGGTAGTGTTCCTGTGGTTGAGCATATTTCAAGCCTTGAAGATCCAGTTTGTTGTAACAGCACTGGCGCTAATCCCGAAATAGTTTATCCAATAGGGGTTTCTGAAGCTGACAGAGAGAATTATTTTATTACAACCGGGAATTCTTCTTATAATTTTTCTAAAAACGATTTTGCCCCATCAGATACACCATTTTTTACTATAGAAAAAAATTAATTCTGAGTGCAACCACTAGCGCTAATGCATCGATAGCCATGCTTTGCGGAAACGGTAAGAGACCATTAGAATGGGTGCGCATTTTTCAACGCCGCATCGCAGTGACACTCAAAGGAAGAAAAGCATCTGTGATTGCTTCGCTATCCTCCATCACAAACGTTGGGCCAAAAAAAAGCGCCTTTGCGAACATTCGTTCACAAGGCGCTTTGAGTTTCGCTCGTTAGCTAGCGGCCGCGTGTGCCACTGCGTCCGCCGCTTCCACCGCGACCGGATCCGCCGCCGCGACTATTGCGGGTCGAGCTGCTTTTGACCGAACCTTTTGGAGACTTGGGACGACGTCCACCACCGCCACCACCGCGACGTCCACCTCCGCCACCACCGCGACGTCCGCCACCGCCTTGTTGGGGGCGATTGCTGCGGGGTGCTTTGCGGGCGCGTTCGCAGTGATAGCTATGGTCTTCGACCACATCAATTTGGAAACCAATGAGTTTCTCAACGTCGTAGAGGAGACCACGTTCTTCTTCACTGCAGAATGAAATCGCATCGCCTTCTGCACCGGCACGAGCCGTACGGCCAATCCGGTGAACATAGGTTTCGCTTTCCATTGGGAGGTCGAAGTTGATCACGGTGGTTACGTTGTCGACGTCGATGCCACGAGCGGCAATGTCGGTAGCAACTAAGCAGCGGATCTTCCCGCTGCGGAAACCGTCCATAGCGCGAGTACGAGCGCCTTGACTTTTGTTGCCATGAATCGCGGCGGCCGTAATTTGATTCTTCTCGAGCTTTTCCGACACCTTATTTGCTTGGTGCTTCATGCGAGTGAAGATCACTACTTTGCCGTTTCCTTCGACTTGGCTGACAAGGTTTACCAAAAGGTTCAGTTTGTCGGCCTTGTCCACGAAGTACAGATGCTGGGTGATGCGTTCGACCGCAGGGGTGCCGGGATCGATGGCAATGCGTTGTGGATTGCTGGTCATGCTTAGCGCGAGATCTTCTACTGTCTTCACCATGGTGGCGGAGAAGAAGAGAGACTGTCGGTCGCGTGGCAACTTCGACAAGACTTTGCGAATGTCTGGGATGAACCCCATGTCGAGCATGCGGTCCACTTCGTCGAGAATGAAGAAGGTGACTTCACTCAGATCGATGTGGCCTTGGTTCATCAGGTCGAGCAGACGTCCAGGGGTTGCGATGAGAACATCGATGCCCGAGTTCAGTGCACGTACTTGAGGGTTTTGTCCGACGCCACCGAAGATAACGGTGTGCGATAAATTAAGGTGGCTGCCGTAGGTTTCTACGCTGTCGCCAATCTGCGCCGCGAGCTCACGGGTAGGAGCAAGGATCAGAGCGCGTGGGCGTTTTGATCCTGCTTTGCCGCCGCGTTCATGCATGCGTTGCAGCATAGGCAGGGTGAAGGCTGCGGTTTTCCCGGTACCGGTTTGCGCCGTGGCCAAAAGGTCTTCGCCGTTGAGCAAAATGGGGATGGCTTGTTCCTGAACTGGGGTCGGGGTGACATAGCCGCTATTTTGTAGCGCGCACTGGAGTGCGGGCATGAGTTGGGCGAAAGAACCAGCTGGAGCTGGCTTATTGGGATCGATCTCAGTGGGTAACTCGCGGTGTACGCGTTGGGGAGGGCGATTGCTCCCGCGATCTCCGCGGCCTGAGCCACCGGAACCTCCAGATGAGCGGTTTCCTGAACGATTGTTACGTCGACGGCGATTACGCCGTGGACCATCAGAATTTTCCTGATTCATGGTATTTCTTCTTATCGGCGCGTATATGAACCTCGCGCGCGCCGAACACAGAAGAACTTCCCGCAACATGCGGTCAGGCGAGGTAATTCAACAAATCCTGATTGTCAACAGTCGCCCTGCGATTAATTTTTACCCCGTTCCCTGTTACATCTTCCTCTTGCATCACTGGAGGTATTGGGCTGTTCTCGCGTAGCTATGCTGAATCTTTTTAAAGCCACCCATCCATTGCAAGCGATGATGCGTCAGCTCACTTGGCCCGTGTTGTTGATTTGGGGCGTTGCCGTTGGCATTGTTTTTGAAGCCATCACCTTGTTTATGCGCTTTGGTTTGAAGCTCGAAAGTACGCGCGATACCGCGTCTACGGTCGGGGTGTTGACCTTTGGCCTTCGGGTGCATCACGGCTACATCGGCTTGTTGATGATGCTGCTCGCGTGGAGTTTGTTGCGGAATCGAAGTTGGGCAAAGTTGGTTTTCGTCTTCGGGGTAGGGCTGTTTCTCAGTGATATGGTGCATCACTTTTTGGTGCTTTGGCCGATTACCGGGCACCACGAATTTTATCTCGTTTACCCCGATTAAGTTTTTCAGTTCGTGGATGCGGCATCGAGTTCGGCGCGAATTTTTTCAGCTAGCGGCCCGAGGCTGGCTGGGTCAGCGGCTGCCGCATTGGCAAAGCTTAAATCCCCAACGTTACTAATCGGCACCAAGTGCACGTGCGCGTGAGGGACTTCTAAGCCAGCAACCATTACGCCGACTCGATTGCAGGGGATAACCTTTTCGATCGCGAGCGCGATTGGTTTTGCGAAGGTTAAGAGGCCGGCAAGAATGTCGTCTTCAAGCTCAAAGAGCCGGTCGGTTTCTACCTTTGGAATCACCAAGGCATGGCCTTGATGGATCGGGCGAATGTCGAGAAAGCAGAAGTAGGTCTCGTCTTCAGCGATTTTTGCACAGGGAATATCGCCATTTATGATTTTGGTAAAAATAGTCATGTGCTGAGGATTGAAAACTGGGTGGAGGGTGAACACAACTTCTTTCCGTTGGATATTCAGTCAGCTGTTCGCGGATAACGGTTCGCGGATAAAGGGATACGCGTCAGGTGCGCGAAACCCCCTTCTCACGTTAACCATAATCGACCTTCAACTGACCTATGCGACCATTTTCTCTGCTGCGACCGGGTTCTCTTTTCACCTTTCACTGTTGGGTTGGCTTTCTTTGGGTCCATGCTATTCAGGCCTCGGAACGCCCCAATATTGTTTTTAATCTGGCAGACGACCTCGGCTAGCACGAGGTCGGCTTTACCGGCGAAGACTTTTTTGCAAGCCCACATATCGATCAGCTTCGAGCGATCCCGTTTGATTAAATTGAATGCCGTTATAGCCGTGGCTTTACGCTTGAGCCGCGAGGGTCATTTCGGAAATCAACCTCGAAAAGGATTTGAGAGGCGGCCCATGATTATGCATCGTCACTCGACTGACTAATCTTCTCGGAACCTACATCACATGATCGAACGCCAGCAAACCAAATCCCGTATGAGCCGTATCGTCATTCATAACGATACCATCTATCTCTGTGGCCAAGTCTGCAAAGACACTACTAAAGAACCTCATATTCGCGAGCAAACCGCATCCATGTTAGAGAAGGTGGATGACCTGTTGTTGGAAGCCGGATCAGACCGCGAACATCTCCTTTCGGCCACCATTTATATCCGCGATATGAAAGATTTCGCGGCCATGAATGAGGTCTGGGACAGCTGGGTCCCAGAGGGTCACGCCCCTGCAAGAGCTTGCGTAGAAGCGCATATGGCAAGACCTGAACTTCTCGTGGAAGTTTCCGTCATCGCCGCGGTTAAAAACTAAATACCTGATCCTGTGAGCACGAGGGAGCCACCGGATCTCAATAGAAAAGCTTCTTAAGTGCTCTTATATGGCGTGGTCCTGCGCCTCGAATCGAGTCCCTTGAAAGGCAAGGGTACACCCCTCGTTGTATCGTTTGCCTCTACCTAACCCGGGGTTCCGCTTCGCTTCATCCCGCGCTACTTTCTGCCGTCCCTGCTGGGACTTTTTCCACGTCATTAGAACTGGGATAACTACCAAGATCATGGCGTTTAGAAAAGCCGATTTGTATCACAAACGAATGAAATCCCTACGACTAAAGGCGCGTAGCGCTGACCCATTGATAGCCATGGTTGACGAACGGAGTGAGGAGGCCGTGGTCCCGGCGGATTCCTCCTCTAAGCCGCGTAGCGGCGACACCCAACCGGATGAAAAGCGATTCCTGATAATTTTGGGACCTTCGTTTTAGTGGATTTCGCTCATTACAGGATATAAACTGCGCGGGGCTAAGTTCTGCGCCTCGGTTCGGGTTCACTCACAATATAACGATTACCCCTCGTTGCTTCTAACGCCGGCACTGAACCCGGCGCTGCGGCCGTTTCGCGGCATTGCACACGGGCTACCATATCCCACCCCCTTGGGGCGGATTCCCACGATGTAAAATGACGCAGAAATTAGGCTCGACCGCTTATCTAAGTGCCATTGGTGTCTGACAATGGCGACAGATTAGGCCGCAATGGAAAATATTTTTGATGCGTCGTGATTCATATACCTAACTTAGAAAAAATATACGATTATCGAGGGCCAGCCTGTTTTACCGTTTCGGTTAACTTCACCGGAGAGTCATCGTGCTCAAAATCGTTTTCGCCCCAGCTATGTTGCGCGGCTTGGTTCCGGAAGTGGCGATGGCTTTCATTGTGCCGCTTGTCTTCTGGGCGGTATGATTGCACCCGGCGAATCACATTTTGATCAAAGTGAATCCCTTGGCTGTACTGGTCCATGAGCATGCCAATATTGCTCGCGCCGACGGCGGATTCTGACCGGATCACATCATGAATGTAGTTGCCTTTCACCACGGTTCCCCCGAGTAATCCGAGCGAGTAAAACCCTGCGCCATCGCTCATGACTTGGGTGATGTGATGGATATCATTTCCAATGATGTGATTGCCATAACATTGGTTCGGAGTCGTACTCCAATTCCAGCCCACGCTGATGGCCGAGTAACCCAGGTTCGATATTTCATTGTGTTCAATCGTGTTTTCGCGCGCATTTGCGATTCGCACTGCCACCGCAGCCGGATGTACCACGCAGCAGGTGTCGATGGTCGAGTCGCTTAGGCGGTTCAGGGATGAGAATTCTTCAAGCGGAATCCCTGTGGTCATGGGATCGATCATAAACGCCCCCGCACCAAGTCGTTTAAAGTTGGAGCGGCGAACCTCACTCGCATGCACATCCCGACGAAAATGGATCCCCCAGTTTCCAATGTCGACGAAGCTGCATTGGTCAAAAATGATGGACTGGGCATGGTCAAGCGTGATCGCGCTTCCGGCTTTTGGCGTAGCTTGTGCATCCGTGTAGCCGGGCATAAATGTGGTCGGGAAGGTTGGGTCAATCTTCCGCATCCGCTCCGGCCAATCCGTTTGATGCCGGTCGTACACACCCATGCGATAGACGTTATGCGAGAAGGTAATGCCTGAAAATTGAAGATGCGAAACGGGTTCTTTGTGGTTAGATCCAGAGATGGCTAATATCGTTTCAAGATAAGGGGCAACAATCTCGGCTTTGTTCGGGTCGAAGCCCGGTTTGCCCAGCAAGGTGAGGGTGCCAGTTTTGGCGTCGAGGCACCATTCGCCTGCTTGGGTGATGCCGGCCTTTACGTTTTCGATGCGCACCGGAGCACCCAACTTGTTGATGCTATAATGCCAATGGTTCACGGGATAACGCCCGGGGGTACTCAGCCGTAAATCCTTCGTGTCGGGATTGTAGTCCCGCAGCGTATGCCAAGATGCATCCCAACTCGCGATCATGAGAAGTTCGCCGTTTTTGATGTCTTCCCAGTTTGCGATCAACCCTTCGTCTTCTTCGCGGATCCCCATGGTAAGGTAGACATCCAGCCGGTCTTTGCGCCAATCCTCCGCTTCTTTCCCCGCCACATTTCGGGTGATCTCGTCCTTCACATGCGACCCTTTTTGGCCACGTAGCCATCCAGTATCGGGAATCCGAGAGCGCTGTAGCACTAGCTCGCCCGAGTTGCAGAAGAGTTGTCGAAAATACCAGTCGCCGGCTGCGACCTCTGGTACCACGCTGGTCCAACGTTCGGAATCACCATCGCGGGTCCACTGTGTGATCGCTTTCGCCCCGCTCACGCGAACCTGCTTTCCGCTCACCGCTTTGTAGTGATTGGTTTTCCCTGGCTTGCCCGAGGCGTCCGACCCAATGTTCCAGGTCTCGCTCAGGTAGTAGTCGCCCTCATGCAACCAAATCGTATGCCCGCCATCTTTCGCTTCAGAAGCCGTGGCAAGCGCTTGGGTGGCACGATTCAAACTTTTAAAGGGCTTGGCTTCTGTCCCTTCGGCGTCGTCTGATCCGGTTGGTGCTACATGAAACTCCACAGCCGAGGCTCCGATTGAAAGGGCAAAAAAGAACAGGGCGCTCGAGCGAATAAGGCGCGGTCGAAAATGAGGTGAGATTAGTTTCATGCAGATTGGATGTCTTGAGTGGAGGAAATCTTGGCAGAGTTAGGTCGCGTTTAGCTTTTTACCCTTCCGGATGCTGCCGGCAATATTCGTACAAACACATGCTGGTCGCGGTGGCCACATTATAACTATGCGGCATGCCCCAGACCGGAATTTCCACCACCGCATCGAGTTGGTCCAGCGCGTCCTGACTTAGCCCCTCGCGTTCAGAACCGATGACAATGACGCATTTCTTCGGGAAGGAATAGTCATGCAGGCAGGTCGAGTTCGTGGTCTGTTCGAGCCCGACTAGGACATAGCCTTCCTTTTTTAGGCGTTTTAACACGGGGGGTAAACTGCGTTTTGCCGTGATGGTGACTTCGTCTAAACCCGCCCGTGCGATTTTTGGGTCAATCTT
>Ga0114957_1005614_pt1 | contig 10325 bp, 5 predicted proteins | sample BantaG_FD_87175 | JGI IMG/M metagenome (GOLD analysis project Ga0114957, IMG submission 87175) | Marine algal microbial communities from Bantry Bay, Ireland - BantryBay_4 metaG | ecosystem: Host-associated > Algae > Red algae > Unclassified | place: Bantry Bay, Ireland | collected 2014-11-21 | reverse complement strand
TAAGACACGTAAGCAACTCGGTGAGCTACGATTAGAAATGGCGCGTCGGATGGAATTAATCAAGGAAGGTGATTTTAAACCACTCTGGGTATTGGATTTTCCTTTGCTGGAATGGGACGAAGACACCAACCGTTTCCACGCGATGCATCACCCATTTACGTCTCCCAAAAAAGAAGACGTAGAACGGATGATGGACGGAGACCACGAAACAATGAAATCCCTACGTGCAGATGCTTATGATTTAGTAATCAACGGCTCTGAAATCGGAGGTGGTTCTATTCGTATTCATGACCGTGCGTTGCAGTCTCGTAACTTTGATTTACTTGGATTTTCCAAAGAAGAAGCCGCAGAGCAATTTGGATTTTTGATGGGGGCATTTGAGTATGGTGCGCCACCACATGGAGGAATTGCGTTTGGATTTGATCGCCTTTGTGCAGTGCTGAAAGGCCAGTCGTCGATTCGTGATTTTATTGCATTTCCAAAAAACAACCAAGGCCGCGACGTGATGATCGATGCGCCTTCCCGAATTTCAGAAGAGCAGCTGGAAGAACTGGCATTGTTGCTAAGGAAAGAAGAGATTGGTTAATACAGTGTTATGGAGATTTGATGAACCAGGGCCAATAGCTGGTTGAAATTCACTATTTGTAAACAAAAATCTTTCCATGTCCACCTTTCCCTTCATTGGCGATATACAAGGTGCCATCGGCAGAGAAAGCAATTCCTTCTGGTTGTCGGTGAATCTTTTTATCAAGTTTAGCTAGGTAAATAATCTCTCCTTTAGTATTGAGTAATAAAAGCATTTTTTTGGAAGAAGAAAGGATGTACAGATGACCTGTCTTTGGATGAATGGCGATCCCCGAAGGGCTGAATTTAAACCTATTGGAATCTTCAAGATAGGAGCGTAATTTTTTCATATTGGGATGATAGGCGGCGGAATTAAGGAATTTTTGAACGTCGGATAATTGGATTTGATAAACGGGGCGTTCGATTAATTTTTTGGTAGATAAATCAAAGCGGTAAATTGATTTACGCATTGCGGCCTCTTCCGTCGTTTCTCCCATCGTGGGTATTCCCTTACAAGCCACTAGCAAGCTATTTGTCGCAGGTTGATAGCAAAGTCCTTCTACATCATTACGACCTTTGAGAGCAGTTTTATGCGTACTGGTTTCCTGATTTTTCTTTCCAGTGTTTTTTACTTCATAAATAGTTCCATTACTTTTAGTAATATAAGTAGTCGAACCAGATACAGCAATTCCTTCATAATCCCCATCCTTTCCAAAATCAATTTCTTCCTCTACCTCACCGGAAGATAGATTAACCTTAAAAATATCTCCCTCTTCATCCTGTATTGCCAGTAGGTGTTTGCCATCGGGCGACAAAGATAAGCCAGATATTTCTTCCAACTTGTTAGGCATCTTAAACGTTTGCTGAGGCGAGTGGAGTTTATAGGGGAAGTGATGCTCAGGATGAGTAACCAAAATATCACTCTCTGGCTCAGAGGGAATGGTTTCCTTTACAAGAATTTTTGTTTCGAGTGAAGAAGGTTGGGTATTGTTGTTTGCACAAAAGCTAAAGAGCAGCCCAGTCATTAGCATCAGATAAAGGCAGTATTTCATATTGTAGTTAACTTGATTAATAATCTATAAAATAATAGACTTTATAGTAGGTTTTGTAGAGAAACAAAAAAGAGCAGATGAAAGCATACCTCAATTTATAATAAAATACAATGTAAAGACGGTATTATTTAAGAAAGTAACTGTATCCGCTTTTTGTAAATATACTTGGGGGTTTTTTGGTAGAGTTGTTGGTAAAGTTCTAACGCTTTTGTTTGTGCAGTGGTATGTGAGGAATCTATTTTCTGCAAAAGGAAATAAAGGTTTGCCATATTCTCGGTTTCTTCCGCTTTGTCTAATAATTCATTCAATAAGCTGAGGGCTATTTTACCTCCTTTTTGTTGGTGTGCTAGTTGGATGTTTAAAAGATCAATTTGGAACAACAGGTCGCTATTATCTAAGTCTTCCGCAATTTGTCGTGCCTCGCTAAGCAATGCTACCGGTTCCTCATATTGCTTCATTGCGATGAAGGTTTGCGCTTTTTCCACCAGGCTGTTTGCCAGAATTAATTTATTTTTAATTTTTCGAGCAATATCAATCGCTTGTTGATAATTAAGAGTAGAACGTTGATAATCCTCCGTTAAATAATAAATGTCACCTAAATTATTTACTGCTTTGGCAATCCCTTTTTGATAGCCTAATGTTTCACAAAGCTTCACACAATGTTCCAGATAGTCCACCGCAATATCAAAGTCTCCTTCTATACTGCGCAGCTCCCCAATTAATCCCAGTGCGATAGCAATGCCTTGATTGTCGCCCAGTTGTTCACAAAGCTCTAAATCACGGATAAAATGATCGGCAGCTTTATCGTAATCTCCTTGTTGTTGATGCACACTACCGATACACCCGATAGCGATGGAGGTCAGTAATTTATTACCAAGTTCTTCACTCAACTCCAATCCACGTTGATAGCAGGTTAGCGCATTGGTATAATCTCCTTTTTCAAAAAACACGATTCCTAAATTGACATATAGCGTCGCCATCCCTCGTCGATCCTTATTTTTCCGACTTTTAATTAACTGTTCCTGCTGCGCTTCAATACCTTCCTCGTAACGGCCCAGGTTCATATAGGTAAGGCCGAGGTTAGAAACGATTTGTGCATTTGTTGTATGGTAGGGTAGTGACGTACTTTGTACAATCGTCTTTTTAAAATAATCCAATGCCTGAGGATAATCTCCTTGTCGGAAAAATAAATTTCCTAGATTTCCAGATACTCGTACAACACCAACCTGGTCATTATCTTTTGCGAAAAAACCGAGTGCAGCTTCAAAATGCTCGCGTGCTTCGCTATACACTCCTTTTAATAACAATAAATAACCTAATTTTGTATGTGATCGACCTTTGATTCTGTTATTGTCAGTTTGTTCTGCCATTTTTAGGCTCTGCCGATAGATTTCTTCCCCCGTTTCCCATTCTCCAATCAACTCAAGTACGCCTCCTTTACTTAATAATATTTTGGTGCGTCTGGCGGTGTCATCCGTTTCACTCAAATTGTCTAACAACCGATCATAGTATTTGATCGCCTCTGCATTTTGAAAATTTTGCTTGGCTAATACGGCTGTTTTTTCTAAATACTCATTGGTTTTTTCTAATTCTTCCGCCTGCCCGTAATGAAATGCCAGATCAATATATTTTTCATGGAGGGTATCAGGATAGACCTCTTCGATAGCTTCTGCAATGGTAAGGTGTAGTTTTTTGAGCTGTGTATGCAGCTGCATTTCATAGACGGCCTCACGAAGTAGAGAGTGACGGAAGAGATATTTTATTTCGTTAATGGCTTGCCATATTTGACCTTTTTCAGCCGCATAAATTTGTTCTTTAACGAGATTTTGAGTGTCTATATTAAAATCATTATGGTTTCGAAGCACGGCAGATAGAATAGGTACCTCGAACTCCCGTCCGATCACAGCAGCCGTTTTGACGGTGGCTTTTACAAGGTTGGACAACCGATCTACCCGCGCCATCAAAATCGCATTGATAGAATTAGAAACGACAGTTTCATTTTCTTTTAAATTCCATTCTCCTTCAGTTTCAATCAGTAAATCTTCTTCTTGATAATAAGCAATGACTTGTTCGAGATAAAAAGGATTACCATCGGTAACCTGATAAATCGTTTTATCAAATTCAGGAGCAGTTGCACCGTGCAGCTTTTGCTCCAATAGTTTTTTTAATGCAGCAGGAGAAAGATTCTCTAGATTTTGTTCGAGTAGTTGGATATGGTTTTCTTCCAGCACTTTTTTATCAATCAAATAACCTTTGCCTCCATCATCTGCATAACGAGAAGTAATGACCAAGGCGATAGGATAACCCGAAATTTGTCGACAAAAATCATCCATGAATGTACGGGAGTTTTCATCGAACCAGTGTCCATCTTCGAGCTCAATAACCAATGGACGTACCATGGATAGCCCTAGGAAAAAACTGCTTAAAGCAATAGTCGTATTCTGGAAGCGTCCCTTCGCATCCAACTGACTCCAAAGCGAATGTTCTTGAAAAATACCAATCTGCGCCGCCAGAATTGACCGGGTGCGTACGAGTTCGCGATGTACTGTTGCTGCCCGAGGATGAGCTGCTTTTAATAAATCATCTGCTAAATAATCGAAATTCTGCTCAAATCGCAATAGATTATTTTCTTTATCTCCTCCCGTTACCTGATCGAAGAAAATTCCTAATGCACTAACAAAAGGATTAAATGGTTTTTGTAAAATTTGATCCGACTGACAAACAATCCAGGTTAAATCCTTGTCTTTTTTCAGGTTCTTACGAAGCTCAAAAGTCAGCCTACTTTTCCCAGTACCCGCTTCTCCAAAAATATAGACCAATGAATTATTACTACCAATCAAGGTCGCCTCTACAAAGTGATAGAGTTTCTTTAGTTGTTTTTTCCGACCCTTCATCTTTCCTTCATAGCCACTTTTGATGAGCACTTTTCGACCTAGTAGTACATAGGTGGGAATATCACCTTCCAATCCTTTGTAGGAAATATCTCCTTTGTGAACAAACTTATATTGCTTGGCTTTACGAATTTCTTCGTCTACTAGAATTTCTCCCCAGTTGGCTTTTACCATCAGTCGAGCTGCGATATTGACTCGATTACCAACAGCAGCATATTGACATCGCTCTGTTCCACCGATAATGCCTGTAAAGGCTAGTCCAGCAGTAATTCCCATTTTTATTTTTATCGGAAGAGTCGCTGCGAGTTGTTCCACTTCACTTCGAATGGATAAGGCCATCTCTACTGCTCGCTCCGTATTATTTTCAAAAGAAATAGGTGCGCCAAAAAAGCCCAGCATGACACCTCCTTTATCTCCAAAATCAATCTCTTTAAAGTATCCTGAAAAACTATTAAATTGCTCCAAAACCAAAGTCGTAAACTTGTCAAAGTCCTCATGGGTTTCCACTCCTTCAAAAGAAATAAACAAGGTCGTCACTCTGCGAAATTCTCCCGCTTCATTTAATCGTAAAATAGATTTAGGTAGAAAACTTTTTAGCGTTTTATGATCTAGAATGGGTAGCGTAGCTTTTGTGGTGGGAAAAATGATTGACTCATTGTTAGAATCTAGTAATTTATAATACCCTTCATCCAGCGATTCAAGTGCGTAATTTTCTTTTTTTATTTTAGCTGAAAAATGAGGATCAAACACAACCTCCTGTCCACTGGCCCGATGCTCCGCAGCAGCACAATTATCAATTGCTTCACCACGAAAATAAAAAGTATAAAGCGATTCTCCCACAACACCCCAATGTACCAGCCCATACGAAACCCCTACTTTGATACCGATATCAAAACCACCAAATCGCGTTTTTTTTGTTCCTTCTTTTGCAAATAAGGCGCGAAGTTGAGCAGCCGTTTCTACTACATCTGCCGGATTCTCTACTTTCGTAAAAATTCCTGTAAAAGCATCTCCTGCAAAATAAGGAATGAAACCTCCGCGCTGATACACAACCTGTACCATCGGTTCGAAAATATCATTCAGCGTGGTAGAAAGTTCTTCCGCCCCTTCATTGCCTTCTTTCATCAGCGTTTCTGTCAATGGTGTAAAACCCGATAAATCAACAAATATAGTATAGGCGCAGAAATGCCCGTAGGTACGATTCTGCTGGAATTGCTGATGAATGAAATATGGTATTAACTGCTTCACAGATAGAGGATACGCTGATTGAGGTTAAAATGTAATGAGAAATGATAATAATACCTTTCGGTAAAGCGGAAAATTACGAATTTACGCTATATAATCGTAGGTTTTGGGTATAATTCGATCCTTTGGAACGTTTTAGAATAATTTATTTGTAGTTTTGAATAAATCCGCCTACCCTAAAAATGTTATAAAATTATTCTTTTATTGATCCCTATTCTTAATCGGCGCATAATTTTTTTCATGACCAAAACCATTCCGCTCAATACACAGGACAACTTGGGGTACCAGATGCCTCCTAAGGATATTACTGACTTGATCAGTGCAGCGCCGACTCCCGGAGCTAGCTTGAGCCCCTCGGGTGAATGGATGCTTTTATTGCAAAAGCCAAACCTTCCTTCCATTGAAGAGGTAGCCCAGCCTGAATTACGGTTGGCTGGCATTCGGATCAATCCAAAAACCAACGGCTCTAGTCGTGCATTTTATTATAATGGGTTTAGCATCAAATCCATGAAAAACTTTACGGAGAAGTCCGTAACAGGCTTACCTAATAATCCTAAAATAGAAAATGTAAGCTGGTCACCAAGCTCTCAAATCGCTTTCACTAACACGACTGAGGATGGAATGGAACTATGGCTAATTGACTTGGATACGGCACAAGCAAAAAAGCTAACGGATGCTGTGGTCAACGATGCTATTTCTGGTTTGCCTTATCGTTGGTTTTCAGATGGCGCCCATATTTTGTTCAAATCAATCGTCCAAAATCGTGGTGCAGCACCTACTTCTACTCCCACACCGTCCGGCCCGATCATTCAGGAAAATAAAGGAGGTATGGCTCCAGTAAGAACCTACCAGGATTTGTTGAAGAATGAACACGATGAACTGCTTTTTTCTTATTATACAACAGCCCAGTTAAAAACGGTAAATTTAGCAACTGGTGAAATAAAAAATTTTGGACCTCCTGCTATTATCAATAGCATGACAACCAGCCCAAATGGAAAATATGTGTTGGTTACTACAATTGAAAAACCCTTTTCCTATATCGTTCCTTACAGTCGATTTGCGATGCAAATGACCATCCTAAACCGGAACGGAGAGGTCGTGAAAATAGTGGCTAATATTCCCCACTCAGAGAATATACCAAAAGGGTTTGGCGCAGTACGGAAAGGGCCTCGCTCGTTTAACTGGCGTGCAGATGCTCTTGCTACACTGGTTTGGATAGAAGCACAGGATGACGGTGATCCTAAAATAGAGACGGACGTTCGGGATCGAATGTTTATGCTTTCTGCTCCCTTCGATCGGCCTGCCACAGCTTCCATTGATTTTGAGTTGCGGTATGGTGGCGTAGATTGGGGAACAGGAAATCTGGCAATCTGCTACGAATGGTGGTGGCCCAACCGCCAGCTCATCACGACTCACTGGGAACCTGATCATCCAAGGAAAGGAAAAATTCTACTGTCTGATCGCAGCTGGGAAGACGCTTATAATGATCCAGGAGAATTTGCTACAGAACGTAATAAAAGTGGTAGAAGTATTTTATTGAGCAGAAACAAAAGGTTATACCTTTCGGGAGAAGGGGCATCCAAAGAGGGTAATCGTCCATTTATTGATGCTTTTGACATTGAAAATAAAACGACCAAAAGGCTTTGGCGCAGTGAAGCTCCCTACTATGAACGTCCCGTTTCGCTTGAGGCGATAGCAGAAAATAAATTGATTACCATTCGAGAATCCACAGAGGAACCTCCCAATTATTTTTTTTTAGACCTGCCTAAAAAAGAACATAGGCCCATTACTGATTTTAAAAATCCTTATGAAATTTTAAAATCGGTAAAAAAAGAATTGATCACCTATCAGCGGAAAGATGGAGTCGCATTAACGGCAACGCTTTACACCCCTCCAAACTACGACGTGGAACGCGACGGCCCCTTGCCCGTGCTCATGTGGGCTTATCCACGCGAATATAAGAGCGCAGATGCAGCAGGACAGGTAAAAAATTCTCCGTACGAATTTATCAGGATTGGATGGTTTTCTCCTATTTTGATGGTGACTCAGGGATATGCGGTATTGGATGATTTTGGGATGCCGATTGTGGGAGAAGGAGAAGAAGAACCGAATGAAACATTTATAGAACAACTCGTTATGGATGCCGAGGCTGCCGTCAAAACTATTGTAGATCGTGGAGTGGCGGATTCGAAGCGATTAGCGGTGGGAGGACATTCTTATGGTGCTTTTATGACTGCAAATCTGTTGGCACATACGGATATTTTTGCTGCAGGTATTGCTCGGAGTGGGGCGTATAATCGTACGTTGACACCTTATGGATTTCAATCCGAAGAGCGAACCTTTTGGGAGGCACCGGATACTTATTTCAAAATGTCTCCTTTCATGCACGCCGACAAAATCAAAGATCCTTTACTCCTTATCCATGGAGAAGCAGATAATAATTCGGGAACCTATCCCATGCAAAGTGAGCGATTTTATGGTGCCTTGAAAGGACAGGGCGCACCCGTCCGATTGGTGATGTTACCTCATGAGAGTCACGGTTATCGTGCTAAAGAATCAGTCATGCACATGCTGTGGGAAATGACAAATTGGTTGGATACACATGTGAAGAATAGAGAAGTGAAACCTGCTTAAGCACGCTTCCATTTAATATTACATCCCATGCTTGGATATTGCTTCTCAATAGTTTGATTAGCAAGTACGGCATCAATAGCACCGCGTAAATCCGCTCCCGTCAACGGCACATCATTACCTGGCCGAGAATCATCGATCCGACCGCGATAGGCCAGTTTCATCTCTCCATCAAATACATAAAAATCAGGCGTACAGGCAGCATCGTAAGCTTTGGCTACTTCCTGATGTTTATCGTATAAATAAGGAAAGGGAAAGCGCAATACCTTTGCGACTAAGTTCATTTTGTCTGGTGAATCTTCCGGATGTGTATCAACGTCATTGGAGCTTATCGCAATAAACGAAACACCTTTTGATTTATAATCATTGGCGATTCGTACCATTTCAGGATTGACGTGGATGACATAAGGGCAGTGATTACAAATGAACATGATGACCGTTGCTTTATCAGATTTGAGGTCATCAAGGCTATAGTAGTTGCCACTTACTGTGTCTCTGATATGGAAATTAGGAGCGGTAGTACCGAGGGGGAGCATCTTGGATTCAGTAAGTGCCATTGATTTGTTTTTTAATAAAATTGTAATTTAAAAGGTATATTACCATGCGTTCAAGAAGACAAGGTGTTAGGATATTTATACTTCCTCTCCTTTCAACTTTTCTGCGTTTTCTGCCACCTGTAGTGCTTGGATAATTTCCTCAATATCTCCAGATAGTACCCGATCTAGTTTGTTGAGTGATAACCCGATGCGATGATCGGTTACTCTGTTTTGAGGAAAATTATAAGTACGGATTTTATCGGCACGATCACCTGACCCTACAAGCGACTTTCTTTCTTTTGCGACTGCGTTATCGTGTTGTGCTTTTTTGGTGTCGTGAATTTTTTGATACAAACGCTGTATAGCAATTTCTCTGTTCTTTATCTGCGAACGTCCATCTGTACTTTCCGCCACAATACCAGTAGGAAGGTGTGTAAACCGAACGCCAGATTCTGTCTTGTTAACGTGCTGTCCTCCTGCGCCACTTGCTCGGAAAGTATCCACTTTCAAATCCGCTTTGTTAATATCAATATCTTCCATCTCAAACTTAGGCATCACCACTACAGTAGCAGCTGACGTATGTACGCGTCCCTGTGATTCTGTTTTTGGAATCCGCTGCACCCGATGCGCGCCGGACTCAAATTTTAGCCGACCATAAACATCCTCTCCGCTAATCTCTAATACCACTTTGTTATATCCTCCCACGGTACCTTCATTGACAATAACAACCTCTGTTTTCCACTTCTGATTGTCAAAAAATTTGGAATACATCTTATACAAATCTCCTGCGAAAAGACTCGCTTCATCTCCTCCCGCTCCCGATCTGATTTCAAAAATTACGTCTTTTTCATCTTCTGGATCTTTAGGAATCAGTAAGGTCTTGATACGCTCTTCTATCGGTTCCACTAGTGGATTGAGTTCGTCGTATTCCATCTGGGCCATTTCTTTCATTTCCTCATCCTTACTTTCAGCCATCATTTGTTTAGCCGTATTAATGTTGCCAAGGAGTTCTTTATACTCCTCATGAACCTTCATTAATACTTCCAGATCTTTATATTCTTTGCTGGTTTTTTTGAATTTATTCATATCCTTCACCAGCTCCGGATTAGACAATTGCTCCTCCAAATAGTAAAAACGATCCTGAATCGCTTCTAGTTTGCTTAAATAATCCATAATTACTGACTGAAAATTTGAAAAATAAGAATAGGAAATAGTACGTTGCTGGTAGAAAGGCTACCAGAACAGATACGAATATAAACGAGACAAATGCGGAATCAGATATTTCATGCTATCAGCAAAAATACCAAAAATAACCTAACCTATTGCGTTAGGAATGGCGATTAAATAGATGGAGATAAAAGGCGAACTATTTTTTCATCAATCAAGGCGCTGAAATGGGCGTTATG
>Ga0114957_1005613_pt1 | contig 10328 bp, 9 predicted proteins | sample BantaG_FD_87175 | JGI IMG/M metagenome (GOLD analysis project Ga0114957, IMG submission 87175) | Marine algal microbial communities from Bantry Bay, Ireland - BantryBay_4 metaG | ecosystem: Host-associated > Algae > Red algae > Unclassified | place: Bantry Bay, Ireland | collected 2014-11-21 | reverse complement strand
TTTTAAAATTGAATGATGACTGGCAATAAGGCTTTTTCTTATGAATAAGCTTGCAGCCTTACTGAAATTAATCCGTTGGCCAAATTTGGTTTTTATTGCTTTGGCTCAGGCTTTAGTCTATTTTTGCATTGTAACGCCTGACATTGGTTGCTCAGCCAATTTTCCTATTACTGAATTTTTAAGAATTGTGGTCAGCACCGTTTTAATAGCGGCGGCAGGCTATATGCTCAACGATTATTTTGATATTCGAATTGACTCAATCAACAAGCCGGACAAGGTAGTATTGAGTAAAATCATTTCCCGTAAAGCTATGATTATTTGGCATGTGATTTTAAATATAATTGCTTTGTCGCTTGTTGTGGGCTTGGCGTATCAAAACCAATTGCGACTACTATCGATTCAAATCGTTTGCATTCTAGCGTTGATTGTTTATTCTGCTAGCTTTAAAAGGAGATTGTTCGTTGGAAATTTGCTTGTAGCGTTTTTGATAGCTTTATCAGTACTGCTAGTTGGGATTTACTCTGTAGGTTTTAAGGTATTATCGCTGGCAGGAAGTAATGAAAAACTATTATGGCTGTATGCATTATTTGCTTTTTTGATTACATTGGTAAGAGAAATTATTAAAGATGCTGAGGATTTAAAGGGAGACATTCAAGAAGGTTGCCAAACCATTCCGATTGTGTATGGGTTGGAGCTAACTAAAAAAATAATTTATTTTATTTACATTTTGCTGCTTGGATTGTTGTCTGCCTTTATCGCTAAGTTGTTTACTAGCAACGCGATTCTGTGTATCTATTTCGTAGTGGGTGTAATGGTTCCGAGTATTTTCTTGCTGCGTAAAATTCAACAAGCAAAGAGCACGAGTGATTTTGCTAAATTGAGTACTTGGGTAAAATGGCTTACGCTTTCAGGAATAATTTCAATGCTATTAATTCAATTATGATGGGTATATTAGTTAAAAAGGATAAGAAGAAATCCTAAAAATAATAACGACAGAATGTTCAATAAAAAAATCATACTAGGATCTGCTTCACCACGACGAGCTGAGATACTCAAAATGGCCGGTGTAGATTTTGAAGTTCATGCGGCAGATGTAGAAGAAATTGTTAAACCAACTTTGTCTCCCGAAGAAGTAACTATTGATATTGCCCAGCAGAAAATGCAAGCCATTCAAGAGCACCATCGCAATGAAATTATATTGACTTCTGATACGGTGGTAGTCATAGAAAATGATATTCTGGGAAAACCCAAAAACGCGGATGATGCAAAAAAAATGCTTCAGCGACTGAGCGGTAAGCAGCATTCCGTGATTACAGGTGTGGTACTCAGCCAAGCGGATAAAGTAAAAGTTTTTAGTGTAATGACGAAAGTTTTTTTTAAAAAACTAGCCGAACAAGATATTGATTATTATATTAAAAACTATAAGCCGTTCGATAAAGCGGGCTCCTATGCCATTCAAGAATTTATCGGAGCTATTGGTATAGAAAAAATAGAAGGGGATTATTACAATGTGGTGGGCTTGCCCGTAAGTCGGGTTGTGGAGGAGTTGAGTTGGTTTTAGCGATTCAGATTTACGTTGTGTGGTCAGATGTTATGGATCTGCGTAGCATACGCTTATTGTATCATTTTTCAAATTCATATCTGTGGTTTTGCTTTAAATAATTTCTTCAAAGGAGTGTACTTTTGTGTCTCAGTTAAATAAAATGCTACAAGATTTCAACCCGAACGATTTAGCCCTAAAGGATCATAATATTTTCGGTTTGCCCACTACGTTTGATACAGCTAAGTTGATTCTAATTCCTATGCCGTGGGAAGTGAGTGTGTCTTATCGGAATGGAACGGGTAAGGCACCCGAGGCAATTTTTGAGGCGAGTAAACAAATTGATTTGTATGATGCCGCCGCTCATGATATGTGGAAACATGGATATTTTATGGATAGGGCAGAGGCGGCTGAAGTTGAAAAGAATATTCAACTTCGACATAAAGCAAAAGCGATTATCGAAGAGTTAGAAGCAGGTAAAGAACCCAATGACGACTCTTTACTTAAAAAAATTGCAGCAGTGAATCTCGCTTCGGAAACTATGGTGCAAGAGCTTTGTGACAAAGCCACGAACTATTTACATCAAAACAAATTGGTGGCGTTGGTCGGTGGCGATCATAGTACACCCTTAGGTTTACTAAAAGCTTTAGCAAAAACAAACAATGAATTTGGAGTATTGCAAATTGATGCACACTTCGATTTTCGCAAGGCTTATGAGGGCTTTACTTACAGTCACGCTAGCATAATGTATAATGTACTTGAGCAAATTCCACAAGTTTCCAAACTAGTTCAATTGGGCATACGTGATTTTTGCGACGAGGAGATAGACTATATGCTATCTCAAGGAGAGCGTGTTGAAACATTTTATGATCGGGAAGTTAAAAAACGATTGTACGAGGGTGCTACTTGGCAACAGGTCTGTAATGAAATTGTGGAGGCATTGCCGCAAAACATTTATATAAGTTTTGATATAGACGGCTTAGATCCAAAGCTATGTGCGAACACGGGCACACCGGTCAGTGGAGGATATGAAGCAGAACAAATTTTATATCTGTTTGAAAAACTAGTGGACAGCGGTCGAAAAATTATCGGGTTTGATTTGGTAGAAGTAGGCTGCGGAGAAAATGCTACTAAGGATTTAGACGCTATTATTGCAGCGGGTATTTTATATAAAATGTCTAACTTATTTTTGAAAAGTCAGCAAGAAAACTAATCTATTGAAAAATCAATTCTTTTTTTTAATCGTTCCTGAACAATACGATAAGTACTTCAGGCAAATGAGGGCAATGCATATCATGGCTTGTATATTTTTGTTAGTGTACGGCATACTGTTATTGGCAGATTGGGATTCCAACTGGATGGAAGTTTTAGCGCTAGCACCTACGACCCTTGCCGTTTTGTATTTTGTGTTATTCAAGGGCAACAGTTTAAAGCAAGTTCAAATCAATCAGGTGTTGCGTCTATTTGAACTTGGATTTTTAGGGATTGCATCGCACTACTTTTTTTCAAACGGATGGCAAGTCCCTATGGTGATATTTGGCTTGGCGGCTTTGTTTATTTTGGTATTGCTAGTCATGGAAAATAGAATTTTTTCTGATCGCTTTATCGAATTAAATAATGAGTATATTGTATGGCCGCAGTTATTTCATACACGAAAGTTACCGTGGCAGAATCTAGATAATATTGTTCTAAGGTTCCACGTACTCACGTTTGAAATGAAAGACCGGACATTTGTGCAGCAAGATGTCTTTCATAAATATGATGAGGATGAGCTAGCACTGTTTGATGATTTTCTAAAACGAAAACTTTCATGACTTTTGAGGAAGCCTTAGATTTTTTGTATAAAAAATTGCCTATGTTTTCAAGGCAAGGAAAGGCGGCTATAAAAAAGGACTTAAAAAATACACTAGCACTTTGTGAGGCATTGGGTAATCCACAAACTAAATTTAAAAGCATTCATATTGCCGGGACGAATGGGAAAGGATCAGTGTGTCATATGCTGGCCTCTATTTTGCAAGAGGCGAAGTATAAGGTTGGCTTGTACACTTCACCACATTTACAATCCTTCACGGAGCGAATCAGAATCAATGGGATAGAAGTATCTAAGGAATGGGTAGCGCAGTTTGTCAGCCAGCACCAAGTGATTATTGAAGAAATAAGACCGTCTTTTTTTGAAATAACAGTCGCCATGTCGTTTGTTTATTTTGCAGAAAAGGAAGTTGACATTGCCGTTATAGAAACAGGCCTAGGCGGACGACTAGACAGTACGAATGTAATTACACCAGAACTATCCATTATCACTAATATCGGATTGGATCATACAGATATGCTTGGCGATACCTTAGAAAAAATAGCAGGTGAAAAAGCGGGTATCATCAAAGAGGGAGTGCCTATACTAATTAGCGAAACGCAAAAAGAAACAGAGAGTGTGTTTTTTCAAAAAGCACACAGTATGAATGCTCCAATTGTATTTGCCGATCGAATTTATTCTCAGGTCAAATCTAAGGGGCAGACTATTTTAATTAATAAGTCAACTATGAATCTGCTTCATTTAGACTTGGACCTAAAAGGGGTGTATCAAATAAAAAATGCGCGTGCAGTAGTTTTGGCCATCGACTTACTTAATCAAAAGGGATATTCTATTTCAAAGGACCATACATTGACTGGTTTGAGTCGAGTGAAGAAAAATACGCATTTGAGGGCGCGTTTTGAAATTATACAACAGGAGCCTATTGTGATTTTTGACGTAGCCCACAATAAAGAAGGTGTGACTTTATCTTTAAAAGAATTGCAAAAACTAGATTATAAAAAATTGCATATCATATACGGGTGTGTAAATGATAAAGATGTTGCATCGGTTCTACCGCTGTTTCCGAAAGATGCAAATTTTTATTGGACGCAGGCCGATGTACCCAGAGCCTTAGCGGTGAGGGATTTGAAAAAAAAAGCAAATCGATTGAATATAATTGGCGAGGCGATTGAAACTCCCAAATTAGCTTTAGAGCAGGCCATGATTGAATCAGAAAGAGAAGACTGCATCCTAGTTATTGGTAGCTTTTTTATCTTAGAAACACTTTTTTAGCTTTCGGGGAGCTTATGCGAAGTATTTCTTAATTTTAAACGTCTAACATGCTACTATGTTTAACATGAAAACTAAAAAAGCAATTGCTGTGCTAATTTTACTGATAACGACTACAGTAACGAGTATGGCTCAGGGGATTCCTAATCAATGGGAGTTTATCAATAATTATACTCAGCTGCAAATGGGTAAAAAGGGATTGAAGAATCTCTATAATGATTCTATTATTAGAAAAATCGATTTGGTGTTTCCGCAAGCGAACTACTGGCAATTGATGCAACAAAATAAAAATGCTGCCATCAATATCCCCGCAACCCTGACGTATGAAGGAACTAAGGTTTTGGATAGTGTAGGGGTTCGTTTTAAAGGAAATACTTCGTATTCACGGGTAAATGGTGATAAGAAATCATTTAATATCGAGTTGGATTGGATAAAAAATGGTGCTGATATCAGTGGCTACAGTACCTTGAATTTGAATAACGCTTTTCAAGACGAATCTTTTTTGCGTGAAGTGATGTACACTTATTCCATTCGTCGTCATATTCCTGGCTTGAAAGCTAATTTCTCTCAATTAACTATTAATGGTCAAGACTGGGGTTTGTATCCGAATGTACAACAGTTGAATAAGGACATGTATTCTGACTGGTTTACCTCAAATGATGGAGTTAGTTTTCGCGCTCAAGGCGTTAGTGGAGGCGGCGGCCCAGGGGGTGGCCCTCAATGGGGTGATGGTACAACTGCTTTGAACTATAGAAGTAATCCAAATGATTATCAGACGTACTACGTTCTGAAATATTCTGATTATGCGAACCCGTATGATGAATTAGCAACACTGTGCGATAAGTTGAACAACACTTCATTGGCAGATTTAGAAGATACCATGAAAGTGTATATGGATTTGGATAGAACGCTATGGTTCTTAGCAAGTGAAATTGCTTTTACTGATGATGATGGCTATGTGTACAAAGGAAAACAGGATTATTATGTTTTTAAGGAGCAAGCTACAGGTCAATTTGTACCCATGGAGTTTGACGGCAATTCACCAATGGCTATGAACAAAGCCACCTCTTGGAGCCCTTTTCACAATGAAAATAAAGTAAATTATCCTTTACTAAATCGCTTACTGCAAGTGCCATCGATTCGTCAGCGTTATTTGGCGCACATGCGTACAATTATAGCAGAAGAGTTAGACCAAACTGCATTTGAAACTCGTTTAAATTATTACGTTTCTTTGATTGATACGGCCGTTCAAAGCGACCCTAAAAAATTATATTCTTACAATGATTTTACTAGTGAGGTAAATGTGTTAAAGAACTTCGTTTCTACAAGAAGAAATTCTTTAAACAATAATTCGGAAGTTAGTCAATCAGCGCCAACTATTTCGAGCGCCTCTCATTACACGAATAATACACAGTGGGCCAGGCCTAACAATAATCAAACGGTTGATGTAAAAGCAACGGTAAGTTCTACCAATGGAATTAGTGCGGTAAATATTTATTATTGTGGTGCGATTCATGGCCAGTTCACGAAGGCATTGATGTACGACGACGGAGCGCACAATGATGGTGCTGCGAATGATGGTGTATTTGGTGCTACCATTCCTGGATTTTCGGGAGGTACTTGGGTGCGGTATTATGTTGAGGCTGTATCAAATAATGCTGCCAAGTCCGTTTCTTATTTGCCAGTGGGTGCTGAACATGATGTATTCGTATATCTTGTTGTGCCGCCAACAGCCTCAAATAGTGGCATTGTAATAAATGAAATCATGGCTTCTAATACCACGGCCCGCGCGGATAATAATGGAGATTTTGATGATTGGATTGAACTACATAATACCTCCAATAATACTATTGATATTAGCGGTTGGACGATTACTGATGATCAGTTTAATCTTACTAAACACGTTATTGACAATGGTACGACTATTTTACCAGGTGCGTATCACATATTGTGGGCTGATGAAGATGGAAGTCAAGGTGCCGATCATATTAACTTTAAACTTTCCGCTAGTGGAGAAGAATTAATGCTATTAAATCCGAATAAAGAAATAGTTGACGAATTGACTTGGGGGGCTTTGCCCACGGACGAAAGTTATGCTAGAAGCCCGAATGCAACAGGAAATTTTATAGTGAAATACCACACATTTGCTCATAATAATGACTGGCCTTTAGGAGTAGAGGATATGCTCGAAGCTTCTCAGATCGTGGTTTATCCAAACCCGGCCAATAGCCAATTAATTGTGTCTCTGCCGGGTTACGCGGTTGATAAATTAGATGAAATAGAAGTGTTAGATATCACGGGCAAGAAATTAATTAGCACAGCTGTCAATCATGAAGTACAAATTTCAACGGCGAGTTTAGCCAACGGAATGTATATTTTAAAATGTGGAAACGTAAGTAAGAAATTTGTAGTACAGCATTAGTCAATTGAATCAATAAATTAGGGAAGGGCTTTCATTGGGAAGCTCTTTTTTTTTACTTTAATAAGTCAGGTCTACGATCCTTGGTTCGTTTTAAAGCCTGTTCATTGCGCCATTCTTCTATCTTAGGGAAATTGCCGTTTAATAAGATTTCTGGTACATCCATACCTTGAAAAGAAGCTGGCCGAGTGTAGACGGGAGGTGCTAATAAGTTATCTTGAAAGCTATCCGTGAGTGCCGAAGTCTCATCGTTCAAAACGCCTGGTAGTAATCGCCCGATGCTATCTACTAAAACAGCCGCACCTAATTCGCCTCCGCTCAAAACGTAATCTCCGATAGAGATTTCCTTCGTAACATATTTGTCTCGGATACGCTGGTCAATACCCTTGTAATGACCACAAATCATCAAAAGATTTTTATGAAGTGATAAGCCGTTTGCCATTCTTTGATTGTACCGTTCTCCGTCAGGCGTTAAAAAAATGATTTCGTCATAATTTCGTTCGCCTTTTAGTTTTTCAATTTGATTGGCTAGTGGCTCACACATTATCACCATACCCGCACCTCCTCCGTATTGATAGTCGTCTACTTGTCCGCGTTTGTTTATAGCAAAATCCCGCAGTTGGTGGCAATACACTTCTAGCAGACCTTTTTCTTGTGCTCGTTTCATTATGGAGTGAGCAAATGGGCTGTCTAGTAATTCAGGTAAAACAGTAATAATGTCAATACGCATATACTATCGCAAATTTATACTAATTATTTTCACTTCCAATGAAGTCAAGAAGGGCATTAATAAAACTTATAGAAGTCCTTCTGGCAAGTTCGAAATAATTAGCTTCTCACTCGGTTTAACTTCTATAATTAATTCCTCATTGGCAGGAATTAATAATTCATTTTCCGAGTTTTCATGAATGATGAATAATGGATTCGTCTTCGGGTTTAAAATGTTGTCAATGATACCTACTTTTTTTTCCTTATCAAATAAGGTGTATCCAATGTAGCTATCGGGATCTATGGATAGTTGTACTTCTTGAACCTCAACATTAGGAGACCCATAGACATTCTTCTGTAAAATTTGTTTTGCATCCTCAGGAGAGTGAATTTCTTCGAATTTTACTAGATAAGAGGTCGCAGTTTGTTTTTTTATATTTTCAATAAAGAATGGAATTCTACTTTCTGGTAAGAGCTCAATCATAAGTGCGTCCCACCTTAGAATATCGACTTCATTTTTCAACTTATGCTCAAACACAACGTGCCCTTTGACTCCATGTGATCCTGTGATTTTTCCGACCGATTGCATGTTCGTTTATTTTGGTTTTATTACGGACATATATTTTTTAAGTTCATCGCGCACTTTAGGAGCTAAGAAAAACAAACCGACCATATTGGGCACCATCATTGCAAATATCATGGCATCAGAGAAATCGATAACAGCGCCTAAGGAAGATGCTGCACCTACAATTACAAATACACAAAACATTCCTTTGTATACATATTCTGCAATTTTTGATCGACCAAATAAGTACGTCCATGCTTGATAGCCATAGTAGCTCCACGAAATCATAGTAGAGAAAGCGAAGAGAATAACCGCTGCCGCTAAGACCCAAGGGAACCACGAAATTTCGCTTGCAAATGCTGCGGAAGTAGCGGTTACGCCATCGCCTACTTCCTGCCCATAGGACATGATAGAGCCATCGCTATTTGTGATGATAATTACCAAAGCAGTCATGGTACAAACGATTACCGTGTCAATAAAAGGTTCTAGCAAAGCCACCAAACCTTCACTGGCTGCATATTTAGTTTTTACTGCCGAGTGGGCAATACTTGCTGATCCTATACCAGCTTCATTACTAAAGGCAGCTCTTCTAAATCCTTGAATTAAAACACCAATGGCACCACCCACAATTCCTTCGCTTGCAAAGGCTCCTGAGAAAATAGAACTAAAAGCAGCAGGAATGGCACTGAAGTTCATTCCCAAAATTACTAGTGCCGCTAGGACATAAATTCCAACCATAAAAGGAACAATTTTATCCGTAACCTTAGCAATAGATTTTATACCTCCAATAATTACAATACCGACTAGGATAGCCATTACCAAACCAAATATCCAACCTTTACCGAAAAGTCCATTTTCTTTGAAATTAGCTTTGAAGTCATTGGCTGATACGATATGTTTTCTATCTGACTTAGCTGATGTAAGCGTAACGGTATTATCGGCATTGACGGTGCTTACCAAAAAGTTTTGTCCTTCGGTGGAGGTAATATTACTTTTTACAAATTCAACGGGTAATGAGACAGGATTGCTTGCTGTAGTTGTACCGCCTAAGATTGAATCTTCTATTACTTTTTTCGCTTTAACCCTAAAAGAATATTTTGAATTACTGAAAATTACATCATCCTCTTTCTCTTCTGCTGTAAAGTTTGTACCTGTCATATTGAAGGTAGCATCGTTGATAATACTTGACTGAGCTTTGGCATACGAATTTTCTAAAGTACTGTTGTCATCAATCGAACTTAAATTAATTGATTCAAACATAGTAAAGGCCTGATTGGATTGAAACATATTTCCACCTCCAAAGCTTCCGCCGATACACATTATGGCGAACAAAACTGCAAGGATTTTTCCTAAGGTACCTGCTTTAAATTCTTTTAATCCTTTGGATAAATAATACATAGGGCCACCATAAACGGTGCCGTCATCGCCTATTTCACGGTATTTGACACCTAGAGTACACTCTACAAATTTTGAACTCATACCAATCAAACCGGCAACAATCATCCAAAAAGTTGCACCCGGACCACCGATAGAAATGGCTACCGCCACTCCCGCAATATTACCTAAGCCAACTGTGGCCGAAAGAGCAGCAGTCAAGGCTTGGAAATGTGAAACTTCACCTTCATGATTTTCTACGCGAATGGTGTCAGGATTATCACCTTCGGCATCAGTAGATACATTTTTAGAAACTTCAACTTTGCCTCCTTTTTCTAGTTCATCATATTTACCTCTTACAATATTAACTGAAGTTAAAAATCCACGGATATTAATAAACTTAAAGTAGATCGTAAAAAAAACAGCGCTCCCCACTAGGATAATTAAGACCCAAGGAATATTTACACCGCCAAAAGGAATTTCCTTAAAAATTAACTCAACAAACCATCCGGTATAATCACCGAAGACTTGATTGATTTTTTCATCTATACCTGTTGCAAAGGCAGGAGTTACTAATAAGGTCAATGCAAAAAGAGTGATTAATTTTTTCATAATATTGAAGTCTAAATATAAACACTATTTT
>Ga0114957_1005612_pt1 | contig 10328 bp, 6 predicted proteins | sample BantaG_FD_87175 | JGI IMG/M metagenome (GOLD analysis project Ga0114957, IMG submission 87175) | Marine algal microbial communities from Bantry Bay, Ireland - BantryBay_4 metaG | ecosystem: Host-associated > Algae > Red algae > Unclassified | place: Bantry Bay, Ireland | collected 2014-11-21 | reverse complement strand
TGCCTTATTCGCAGTAATAACGTGCTTGCCGTTCTTGATGGCGGCCATTATCAGATCGAGTGCAGGCTGCTCCCCACCAAGCATTTCGCAGACAATATCGATAGCAGGATCGTTGACGATTTCTGCTGGATCGTCAGCCGAAGCGATACCCAGCGAGGAAGCGATGTTTTTGCCCTGAGAGCGAATACTGGCCGTTTTAACCACAATCTGTCGGCCTGCTCGGCGCTCTATTTCGGCGCTATTTCGCACAAGAATCGAAGCGACGCCCTGCCCAACGGTGCCAAAGCCGAGCAGTCCTATATTGACCGGGTTCAAAATGATTTCTCCAACGTGAGCAACAGCGACCCCATCGCCCAAAGATGAGCGGTATTATACGAGCCACAGACTACCAATGCATGCGCATTAGCGATACCTCTATCAATTAACAGGTGTGATGTCGGAATCAAGGACCCGAGCACGTGAAAATACAACTTGAAACCAGCGAATTGAATCTGATCAGCCACTACGGTCCAGGCTCGATCAGTGTTAATGGCGTTGCCTATGGCAGCAATATTTTAATCACCGCATGGGGCGTGACGGAAAATTGGTTTAGCGGCGATATCAGCGAACTGACGCTATCGCATTTCAGTTCATTGTGGCAGCACAGCGACACAACCGAACAACCGGAGATAGTGCTGCTTGGCACGGGCAAAGACCATATTTTTCCCGATATGGCATTGCTGGCCGAATTGAAGCATCAGAATATTGCTTTAGAGGTTATGAATACCCGTGCAGCGTGCAGAACCTACAGTGTTTTGGTGGGTGAGCACCGCGCGGTTGCAGCGGCGCTGATACAGTTCGAATAATTGTCGAACAACCACCGCTAGGCCATAAACAAATTTTCGGCTGTGTACCCACTGCCTTCAAGAATTCGGCGCAGGCGTTTCAGCGCTTCCATCTGTATTTGTCGAACCCGTTCACGAGTGACGCCGAGCTCCTGACCAACTTCCTCAAGCGTTGACTTTTCATGGCCGTGTAAGCCAAAGCGTCGCACCAAAACTTCACGTTGCTTGGATTCAAGCTTCTCGAGCCATTCATTAATATTGGAGTTAACGCGCTCGTCTTGCAGCAGCATAGACGGATCAACGTTGTTCTCATCTGGAATAATGTCGAGTAGTGGTCGTTCACCGTCTTTACCAATCGCTACATCGACCGATGTCACTCTGTCTCGCAAACCAAGCAATCGCTTGACATCGGCCACCGGCCGCTCAACGGTTGCCGCAATATCTTCGGCTGTTGGTTCTCTATCGAGAGATTGTTGCAAACGTCGCTCAGCCTTGATGTACACGTTCATTTCTTTAACGACATGTATCGGCAGCCGGATGGTACGTGTTTGATTCATCAATCCACGTTCGATGGTTTGTCGAATCCACCACGTAGCGTAGGTTGAAAATCGAAAACCCCGTTCCGGATCAAATTTTTCAACCGAGTGAATCAGGCCGAGATTACCCTCTTCTATGAGATCGAGCAGCGCAAGACCACGGTTCATGTATCGCCGTGCAATTTTCACAACGAGACGCAAGTTGCATTCGATCATTTTGGCGCGAGATTTATCGCAACCTGCCTGTGCCTTGCGCGTATAGAATTTTTCTTCGTCGGCCGTCAGCAGCTCTGAAAATTCAATTTCCTTCAGGTACAAACGCGTGGCGTCCATCTCCTTACGGCTGGCATCGCGCAGCTTGCTCGCGGTGATTTGCTCTTCCGGCTCCTGCTCAGCCTCTTCGGCTTGCTCAGCGTCGTCGACGATGGCGTTTTCATTTGTGCTTTCGGCATCGTTTTCCGACTCTTCCCAGCCCGAACGCTCTTCATTTGCCATTACTTCTTTCTCCAAAAATCCGGACAGTCTCAACCCGGGGCATTATTAATCGGTATTTCGTTAGTTTAAAGTAACTTACGCCAATATGCTCGTGTAATTTAGCGTATTTACATTTGTTAGTTGAATTCTTCAAATCACGCCTAACTCACCGCAGTGGAAGGAATTTCATCGGATCCAACGGGTTGCCGTCTTCGCGCACTTCAAACCGCAATACCGATTCTCGGTTTGCGTTCCAACCCAGACTCGCAATCGGATCGCCGGCTACGACATGATCGTCTTCCGCAACGAATAATTGGTCTGCGTGCGAATACGTTGTCATTAAGCTGTCGCTGTGGCGAACGATGATTAAATTTCCGCCACCGCTGAGATCACGGCCCGAATACACCACGGTGCCTGCCATCGCAGCGCGAATGTCCTGCCCCGGTACCCCAGCAATATCGACGCCCTGGCCGCCGACTTCCTGAGGTGCAAATTCGCGCGCAATCTGACCTTCTGTTGGCCAGGACCACTCTCCCACGTACTGCTGTAATTCACCCTGCATCGCCGCGCGGCTGTCTGCCACTGGCGTATAGTCAAGATCATCTGGTATGACCTCTTCGGTAAATTGGCCGTTTTCCACAACGACTCGTTCGCTAGACCATGAAGTCGCAGGAATTTCCTTAATAACGCGATTGTCGATGGCCTGCGGCATCTGTGCACTGGCGACCGGTCCGAGATCATCTTCGATAATCGTTTCGACTGGTTGACGATGAACGATCTCAGGGTTAGCCCGCGTCGGATTCACCTGCACCTCGCTACTGGCCATGGTTGACGGCACCGGTGTGACAGCAGTGGCCTGACGACGATCAATGATTCGCGGCTGAATTGCCGGTGCGTAAGCGGCACGCGCCCGAACATCATTCGACAACGATGTACCCGGCCTGACATTAATTCGCAATCCAGCGGTTATAGACGATTGCAATCCAGGATTGAGTGATTCGAGTTCGGCGGGTGTGAGTTGGTAACGATGTGCAATGGACTCTACCGTCTCACCAGCTTGAACAACATACATATTTGAGTGCAACTGCAGTGACTGCAGTCGGGATTCAACATCGGGTACCGATGCGCACGATGCCAGCAGCAACGTGAACGCAACAATACCAAATAGACTTGATGTTTTGCTCATGGATCGATTCAATTTGATCGCTTCAATCAGGTAGCGTATGCCACGCCATACTTGTTTTCCGGGCAAGCCGGGGTTGTCCCAACAACCGCGCAGACAGTTCGAAATCGTTTTTTGTGGCCAACGGTTTTTATCCGCTTTTAGCCTGTTATGCCGAGGTTATTTGTGCGTAAGACGCCAATTGTCCGACGCGAGTAACCTTGGTCGATCTGCTGCAAAGAAAAAGTATAGTTGGCAAATTACAACTTGCCAGAAAGAAATGGCACGAATTTAACGTCGCTCAGTTCGCGTTGCTCGAAGCCTGTTTTTAGCCTGGTTATAACCGTCAGGGTTTGTTGTCTTTGCTGGTTACCAACCGGCACTATCATGCGTCCTCCAATAGCCAGCTGTTCCAGTAATGGTTCGGGAACCGATGCCGGAGCGGCGGTTACGATAATCGCTTCATAGGGTCCATTGCTGGCCCAACCCCAACTGCCATCACTATGGCGAGTATTGACATTGCGATATTCAAGCGCACGAAATCGATGACGTGCTTTGTCGAGCAAATTTCGAATCCGTTCAACAGTGAACACCGTGTCAACCAATTGCGACAATATCGCTGCCTGATAACCTGAGCCAGTACCGACTTCAAGTACTTTTCGCACCGGCCCCTGCTCCAAAAGCACCTCTGTCATGCGCGCCACAACATAGGGTTGCGAAATGGTTTGTCCATCACCAATCGGCAATGCCGAATCCTCGTAGGCTCGGCTTGCCATCGCTTCATCGACAAAAAGATGACGCGGCACAGTTGCCATGGTTGCCAGTACCGCTTCATTTTCAATTCCACGCGCTCGTAATCGGTCTCGCATGCGATTACGCGTGCGTTGAGACGTCATACCGATACCGTTTATCTGAACGGGACTTAGAATCACGGCAACTGCTCCAGCCATTGTGCCAGCGGTTGAACTGACGAAACTCGGGTTAAATCTATCGTCAACGGTGTGACCGAAACAAAATCGTGCGAAACCGCATGAAAATCCGTTCCATCACTTTGATCATCGATATCACCGGCTGCGCCAATCCAGTAAAACGTCTCCCCTTTCGGTGATGCGTGTTTTATCGCGTTCGCCGCAGGGTGCCTTGTTCCAAGACGCGTGCTGCGAATTCCGCGTATTTGGCTTATCGGTAAATCCGGAACGTTGACATTTAAGAGCGTATCGGGCGCCAACGGTGATTGATGCAGATTAACCACCAACTTCTCCGCTATCGCAGCTGCGGTATCATAGTGTTTCGGTTCATGACTCGCCATGGATACAGCCATAGCTGGTTTACCCAGAAATCGCCCTTCCATCGCGGCCGCAACTGTGCCGGAGTACAACACATCATCTCCCATGTTTGGACCATCATTGATACCGCTGACAACACTATCCATTGGTTTTTCAAGCATCCCGCTCAACGCAATATTCACGCAGTCTGCCGGCGTACCATCAACGGAGAAGACAGTATTGCCGCGCTTGGTAACCCGCACGGGACGTCGTAACGTCAGTGAATTGCTGGCTCCGCTGCAGTTATGATCAGGGCCAACAATGATTGCCTCACCCAGTCGATTCATCGCTGTTTGTAGCGCAACTATGCCTGGCGACTGAAAGCCGTCGTCGTTTGCAACTAGAATGCGCATAAGAAAACAAAAAATCGCTGAATTGTGATTATCAAGAGTAAATTTAGTCCGCGCTGGTGGTTACGCAACCCCCATTTGCAAACCATCGCCGCAGCCAAACTGTTTCAACCGCCAAAGGTGGACAGTCAACGTGAACGCCTGGAGCTCAATGACGGCGATTTTTTGGACATCAATTGGAGTCACAAAACGACGGGCCCGCTAGTTTGCCTGTTTCATGGTTTAGCCGGCAGCATTCAAAGTAGCTATGCCAGAGGTGCTTTTCACCTGCTTGAACAAGCCGGGATGCGTCCTGTGTTCATGCATTGGCGAGGTTGCGGCGGCGAACCCAATCGGTTAGCCCGGTCTTATCACTCCGGCGAAACCGGCGATATCGCCACGTTGATTCAAATTGCCAGCGAACGATTCCCTCACGAACGCGTCTATGCGATCGGTTATTCGCTGGGCGCAAACGCACTGCTTAAGTACGTTGGAGAAACCAGTGACGCCGGTGCACTTAGCGGAGCGATTGCAGTCTGTCCGCCATTGGTTCTGAGCGTAGGAGCCGACAAACTCAACACTGGCGTAACCCGAGGCTACCAGAGACATCTCCTGAGCCTGATGCGTCAGCAACACGAATCCAAGCGAAACCAGTTTCCCCATCTGAATTTACCGATTGCGTCGGAGGAACTGGTTAACTTCTGGTTATTCGACGACAAACTCACTGCCCCTCTGCATGGATTCGAAAATGTTCATGACTACTACACGAAGTGCAGCGCTCGACAGTATTTAAAAAACATAACAACCAATACCCACATTGTTTACGCACTCGATGATCCGTTTTTTACCGAAGCAGTTTTGCCCAATGAACACGAACTAAGCGAGCACGTCACCCTCGAATTGTCCGACTATGGTGGTCACGTTGGTTTTATTGGAGACAGGACTGCGTTTCGCTGGATTGACCAGCATGTGTGTAACCTGGTGCGCCAATTCGATAGCACTGCCCAAAACCGTTGAGGGCATGCCGCACTTCGTGCGTGGCCTGCTCAAGGTGCTCTAAAAATGTGCTCTGGTTCAATGTCTGCAAACAGTGAACCCCCGCCTTGACCTGCGAAAGCGTGATTCACGCTACAGAATATGCCGTTCTCGCCGCTTTTTCGTGACGACCACGTGGTTTTTCGGTAGACCGGAATCACGTTCGCGCCGATCAGCGAGGACGAACAGAGTTAATGGGAAGTTCGAACAAGAAAAAAGCATTACGACGCTTGCCCGTCGTCGAATTGCTCGAACCAAGAGTGATGTACTCAGCGGATTCGTTGTCGGCTCTTGGCAACGCCCTCATCGACGAGCAACACAGTGAATCTTTGACCATTGATGATCTGATCGCACTTGGCGATCTGCAAGCGACGGTTCCTGTGCACGATGCGCCGCTGGAAGTCGTGTTTGTAGACAGCCGCGTACCTGAGCTGCAATTACTGATCGATGACTTAGCGCAACAAAGCGACAAGAACTTCAGTGTTGTGGTCATTGACGAACTTGCAAGCGGTTTCGACGTGGTCAATGAAACACTGCACGCAATGCAATCGGTTGATGCTGTTCATTTCGTCTCACACAACCTCGGAACCGGCGTTCGCCTTGGTGCCGATCTTCTCGATACGAACACGTTGAGTGAACACGCAGTATCGATCGCGGCCTGGTCCAATGCATTGAGCCCAACCGGCGACTTGCTTATTTACGGGTGCGACATTGGTTCAGCAACGGACGGACTGGCACTGATGACTCAACTGGCTACATTGACCAATGCAGACGTAGCCATCAGTGACGATAACACCGGGCATGCCGATAAAAGCGGCGACTGGGATCTTGAAAAATACACAGGTGCTATTGAGACCGCAACACTTGTCAGCCCGACCTTCCAGACCCAATGGCAACACAATCTGAACAGTTGGGATAATAATATTCTGACCGTGGATTATCGTTTCGACAAGTTAAATCCTGACCCCAGTCGCTATACGTCTATTGACGCTCTGATACAGCATGCGCAAACCAGCGGCGACACCAATATTTCATTGCGTGAAGCGATAACAGCCGCCAATGCAACCGCAAGCCCGCTTGGCGTTACGCTTTCTCTTACTAGCGCTGGCGGCACTTATGAATTGACTGAACTCGGCAGTGGCGAAGCGCTATCGGCAACCGGCGATCTAGACATTAAACGCAGCATGAATCTGGTTGGTCTTGATGAGGCCAGCACAAAAATCCAGGCGTTTGCCGATTTTACAACTCCTGGCAATGACATGCGTTTACTCGATATACACGACGGAGCAATCGTTGAGCTCCAGGATTTGACATTAAGTGGTGGGCGCAGTTTTGACAATGGCGGTGCATTGCGGATAAGTTCCGGTACTGTGACTCTCACCGACGTAACGGTGTACGACAACAAAGTGAGCTCTGCCTCTGGCGGTGGTATTTCGGTATCGAATGCAATACTAAACCTGATTGATTCAACGGTTGAAAACAACACGTCCACTATCAGTGGTGGTGGGTTAAACGTATTGAGCGGCGCTACGGCCAACATAATCAACGGATCAAATATCGTAGATAACCACGCGGATGGAAGTGGCGGAGGTGTTTATACCACAGCCCTGGTTAACATAAAAAATTCCACTGTTGGTGAGAACGAGGCGCAAAACGGAGCAGGTCTTTTTATTGCAGCCGGACTTGCTGATGTTGTGCATTCCACTATGAATGATAACGCGGCGACGTATAACGGCGGTGCTGCCTATGTACTGGGCAACCTGAATATTCGAGGTTCGTCAATTGTCGATAACAACACTGCTGGCGAACGAGGTGGTGCTGTATTCGTTGAAACAGAAGCAACCATCCGCAGTTCAACTCTGTCGAATAATACTGCAACGATTGACGGTGGTGGCGTACACATGGACTTGGCCACATTAACCGTTGTTGACGCCAACTTTGTTTTAAACACGGCCGAATCAGGGGTTGGTGGTGCTATCAATACCTCCGGTACGCTAAACATTAGCAATTCATTACTTGAAGAGAACCATGCGGTTAAAGGTGGTGGCATTCAGTATTACAATGGCAGCTTGAACAACGGCGCTAACGTAAACAATACGTTCTACAACAACAAAGCGAGCAACGATGGCGCTGCTATATACCTGGTAAATGGCGCGTATGTCGATGTAGTCAATGCAACCATTGTCAACAATACTGCCACTGGCGGAGGTGGTGCGGCCTATCAGGATGGTACCGGAGCTCTCGCGCTTTCAAACTCCATCGTTAGTCAGAACATATCAGGCAGCGGGCTACAGTTAGAGGGCTCAAATTACTCGACAGGCTTTAACGTCATCACCAATGCAGGTGCCGAGACTGACTTCAACTTCGCGCACTCAGATGTAGTCGACCGTGGGCCACAGTTTGTGGTGCAAACTAATCTGGATACGAATCTGATTGCAAAGTACGGCAGTCATGCGCGTCATTTTTCACCGCTATCAGGTAGCGATGCGATCGATGCTGGTGGTGGCAATCCTCACACCGATGCCTACGGTGTAGCAAGCAATGGTTTTGTGGATGCCGGCGCAGTAGAATTTATTCAGGACGTGCCGGTGCCGCAGAATCATCCATCATATGCTGGCAACAAGATCTATTTTATAAACAATGACGATAATTCGATATGGCGAATTAATCAGGACGGCCGGGCAATTCAGCAGGTAATGGAACCACGCACTTACCCTGGAAATGGGACTGTATTTGAGCTCATCGATATTGCATTCGACCCCGTATCGCGTCACCTGGCCATTCTTGCCCATTCTCCAACAACACCTGATCCGGTTTATCAATTAGCGTTTGCTAATGCCGACGGCGTTGTACAACAAGAAGCCTATATTGCAGTGGAAAATCCGCCCGCAGATGAAGACCAGCACTCCGCATCGGCATTGTCCATTAGCCCTCGAGCAGATGGCGTTTCCAATAGCATGTTGTATGCAACGATTATTAATCTTAATGACGGCAAACACCGCATAATGGAACTGGCCATGGATCATACAGTAGACCCTGTCGATCAGAGCATCTCCCTCGTGCCAAATTTTTTCGAGACCAATGTAGCCTTTACCATTCCGGACCCAATTGTCCCTGGAACCATACAATCGTTAGATGCACATGCAGATACATTCAGTCCCGATGAAGAAATTTTTGTGTGGTCCGATACCACCAGCGATGAACCACACTTCACGTACTACGACAGAAACGATACATCACCAACCGCGGTAACACACGACGATGCAATTCAATTTTCATCCAACGTACGAGGCGCTGCCTATACAACCGATATGGGTGGCAAGCTGTATGTCATTTACAACAATACGATTCTGAAGAAAACAGCGACTGATGGCACTGATACCTATGACGACCTGGCGCTCAGATTTGGCGGAGGAACGGGATTCGATGATGTTGAATATAGCGAAATGAATGAATCAGTCTGGATAGTGGACGACCTGGGTTACATTGCATCCTATGACCAGGATTTAAACCTGCAAAACGATTACGAAATGCCGGCGTTGCTGAAACCGGGCACGCTGACACTTGCAGCTTTTACCATTACCAACACGCCGCCGCGTATAACAACAAACGAAATTCTGGAGGTACAGGAAGGCGCTGCAAGTTTTTTTAACGCAAGTATTCTTGATACCACCGATCAATCTGACACAAATCCAAGCCCGGCTACTGACATTGTTTACACCATCGCTAATCCCGGCGCCGCAAACCCAATGCTGACTAACGGTCAATTAAACAAGGTTGGAACCGCCTCACCGCTGGGTATCGGCGACACCTTTACTCAAGCAGATGTCGACGCAGGTAACGTGCTTTCCTACACACACAATGGTTCAGAAACATTACAAGATTGGTTCCTGGTGACTGTGAACGACAGCAGCAATGTGACTGAAGGTAAAACTGTTGTGTTTAACATTCAGGTTAACCCAGAGAACGACATACCGATTATCGATGCCGAACCCATCGTTGCGCTGCTTCTCGAAAATGCACCTGCCACACCGATAGTTTCGTTCACGATAACCGATGCGGAAAACGATGCAATAAGCTTTTCGGTTAATACCGACGCCACAAGCGGCATGCCAAGCCCTTATGTCAGCTGGACGACCGATGCAAGCGGTGTAACAACCATCAGCACGGTTCAAGATCTCGATTATGAAACCAACCCTTCATTCGATATCTACATTGTTGCAAACGATGGTTCCAGTGATGCTGTCCCGGAGGTCTTCACCGTACCAGTGAATCCTGTCAATGAAGCACCAACTGTCGGAGCGCTAATGAATCCACCGGCCATTATTGAAACTCTCGCATACACTTTTTCAATTCCAGCCAGTGCATTCAATGACGTCGACAGCGCCAACCTGACTTACACCGTAACCAAGGCTGACGGCTCAGCACTTGAAAGCTGGATGGTTTATAACCCGGTGACCAAGGCCATTGAGATTGATGCTGCCGACACCACTGATGCTCGGGCTGGTCAAACATACAGTTTGATGGTTACCGCCCACGACGATGGCACACCGAGTTTATCGTCTCCACCGGTAGCGCTGAACATTGCTTTTCTGGATGTGAATCAGCCTCCGACCAGCCTCGAACTTGCGCACCCCGGCACG
>Ga0114957_1005609_pt1 | contig 10333 bp, 5 predicted proteins | sample BantaG_FD_87175 | JGI IMG/M metagenome (GOLD analysis project Ga0114957, IMG submission 87175) | Marine algal microbial communities from Bantry Bay, Ireland - BantryBay_4 metaG | ecosystem: Host-associated > Algae > Red algae > Unclassified | place: Bantry Bay, Ireland | collected 2014-11-21 | reverse complement strand
TACCTGATAAAAACCGATGCCAACGGCAACACGCAATGGGAAAAAAACTTGGGCGGTGGTGATGCAGATTGGGCAAATGCCATTGTGTCTGCACCCGATGGCGGGTATGTGCTGGCGGGCGGTACGCGCAGTTGGGGAGCGGGCGGCAACGATGTTTACTTCCTAAAAACCGATGCCAATGGCAATATTCAATGGGAAAAAACCTTCGGAGGCAGCGATAGTGATTGGGCTAATGCCGTTACGCCTGTCTCTGATGGCGGCTATGTGTTAGCAGGTTATACCTACGGGCAAGGGGCAGGCGGCAGCGATGCCTATTTGATAAAAACTGATAGCAATGGAAACGCTCAATGGGAAAAAACCTTTGGCGGTAGCGGCTACGATGAAGCTAATGCCATCCAAGCAACGGACGACTGCGGATATATCGCTGTGGGCAGCTACGATGGCGATGGTTTTTATCTCATTAAGACTGATGGCGGAGGGAATGTGAATTGATATTTTGTATTAAAAATACAAAAATAGAATGACCTTTTGAGAGGTAGGAAACATGTTTGTTTAAGAAAATGAGCATATGACACCACAGTCAAGCTCTTTATATATCAAAAATTAATTACTGTAAATCACTAAACTATGAAAACCGAACAATTTACCTTATGTCCTGATGTAGTCAACGTCATTGACGATTTAAAAAATCACCTTGCAGGCAAAGAGTTTATCATCTCAGATATTATTGATGATAAAGGACATCAATATGTAGATTTGATACAAGAAGGTGGAGGAGTTTTGGGTATTGCATTATTGGGCTACACTTATGTTATGGAACAAATGGGCATCCGCTTCCTGAGTTTGGGAGGTACTTCTGCCGGAGCCATCAATTCGCTTTTGATTGCGGCATGTGCCAAGCCCGACGAACCAAAGTCAATGTTGTTGCTTGATATATTAGCCAATAAAGATCTTAGTGACTTTGAAGATGGGGACTCAGATGCAAAAGAATTTATGAAGGCTTTGGTTTCCAAGGAAGCCGGATTGCTGAAACTGGTGTTCAAAGGCAGTCAGGTTATAGATAATTTTCAGGAACAAATGGGCTTAAATCCCGGAAAAGAATTTCACAACTGGCTGACCGAAACGCTTGCCTCTTTTGGTATTTATAATAATCAGCATTTGGAAGAAAGAATGAATGATTTGCCGGATAATATTCGATTCAGAGCAGATAGAAAGGATTTGATCAATGACCCGACAGTTAGAATAAAAAGTAATCTGGCAATTATTGCAGCCGAAATCAACACCGAAACAAAAATCGAATTTCCCAGAATGAGAGAGCTGTTTTATGCCAATACAGATAATGTGAATCCGGCAGATTATGTCAGAGCTTCTATGTCCATACCTTTATTTTACCAGCCTTATGCGATAGAAAATTTGCCTAATGGTGAGGAAAGCATCACCAACTGGAAACGAATTGCTTATCATAGGGGTGGTCCGCCCAAAAAGGCAGTTTTCGTTGACGGTGGCGTGATGTCCAATTTTCCAATTGATGTTTTTCATCGCGTGGGATTGCCCACAAGACCTACATTTGGAGTCAAACTCGGTTTGGAAAGAGTCAGCAATAATAATATAACCGGTATATCAAAACTGATTGCTTGTTGCTTTGATGCAGCCAGAAATCTGAGAGATTTTGAATTTATCAGTAAAAACCCTGACTACAAAAACTTAGTGACTTTTATTGATATTGGTCAACACAATTGGTTGAATTTTGAAATATCCGATGAAGATAAAATTGACTTATTCAAACGAGGCGCACAGGCAGCCAAATCTTTTCTCGAACAATTTAATTGGGAAGAGTACAAAAACATTCGAGATTCCACCAAAAACTTTGCGTTCATCAAGGGCTTGCGTCAGGGTATTGAAAAATTGGATGAAATAAAGAGGTCGAAATTCTCATCTGATGATATAAATACACTCGAAAAACGGCTGTTGACCATCGGTGATGCCATATCACTTCATGGTCTATGGATAGATGATAATACCAAGTATCTCAACGTAGAAAAAAATGCCCTAAAAAAACTGGGCATTAAAACGACCATAGTATCAAGCACCGAAAAAGCAAAACAACTTTTGACCTCCTCTGCATCCGATTTTGATTTTATCATTTCAGATATTAGTCGAGATAGCAATCAAATTGAAGGATTAGAATTTGCTAATTGGGTGAATAATGTCTATCCGAAATTCAGTCGAAAAATCATTTTATATGTTTTTGATAATGATGATTCAAGAGGTGTGCCGCCTTACTCATTCGGTATCACGGATTCGGTGGTGGAATTGATTCATTTAATTCTGGATCTTAATCAGAGAGGGTAAGGTGCTAAATTTCAATATAAATAGACATAACTAATTTTAAACATTAATCATAATTTTTCAAACATAAAACAACTATTATGAGTATTCGAGCTTATGCCGAAAGGAACAAAAGTATTGTTGGTACACCCATTGGAGGGCTAAGAGGTATCAGCGATGGTGGCATCTATCAATTCTATACCAAAGGTGTCATTTACCAACATCACAGAAAAGGAACATTGGGCTTTATCCCTAATGGACCCATATTAGAAACATGGTGGTTAGGTGGTTATGAGCATGGCTACTATGGCTACCCGACCAGTGCTGCTGAAAGTAGTATTCGACTCAATGATATACCCTTTGAAGGAGGACGTATCAGTACGTCAAGTTCAAGTGGTAGCTTTTCCGTTTTGGTCTATAACACACAACTGATTACGCCATTCGGTTATAACGGAAGAGGACGAAGCCGACAAGTAAACAGATTAATTGAGGTACTTAAAAAAGATTCTCCTGATGTCATTTGCCTTAATGAAGTATTTAAGGATAGTGAACGTGACAAAATATCAGCACATTTGCGTAGCACCCACCCGTATAGAGTAGATGCGCCGGATGAGGGGGGACCGCTCGAAGATGGGGGCTTATTATTACTCTCCAAGCATAGAATTATCCAAAAAGATCAAATTATTTTCAGGGTAAATGACGGTGAAGACCATTGGGCAAATAAGGGTATCATTCATGCGAGAGTAGCAATAAATGGACGTACTTCTTCTCCTAATTTATTAGATATTTATGTAACTCACCTTCAAGCAGGCAGTTATCAAAATGTTAGACTGCATCAGGCTAGAATCGGTGCGTCTTTCATCGCAGGTAAGAGCCTTAAAAAGACTCCGGGGCTTTTTGTCGGAGATTTTAATCTGGATTTTAACTCCAAATCTTATGCTAATGATTTTAGCTATCCAGTTGATTCGTGGCAATTTTATAAATTTTTTAATGGAACAAATGATAAAGGAATTACCTCTGATAGCGGTGCAAGAAAATACGAATCAGGCTCACTTCCTATCAATCACCCGACTAGAGGGGTAAATGGCAAACGTATAGATGCTATATTCAAATATCCCTCTTCTACTGCCAATTTTTCAGTGGGTAAAGTCACTGTAAAACGTTATGAGTTGATTGAAAATTCAGGCATTGATTTATCCGATCATTACGGCGTAATGTATTCAGGACATTTACAGAGGGTAAGTCTAAATTTCAATCGGAATATTATTATCAGAGGCATTACCATTCATCTATCGAAATTACACTGTTTAGATACTACGAGCGGATCGGGAGAGGATGAAATTAAACTTCTTATCAGATTAGGTATAAATGGTCGTAGGCAGGCAGAAGGTCCCTATGTCAAGATAGGAGATATGGACGACGGAGAAACGAGACAAATTAATAACCGCTCATTAAGTGCTTATGATAATAATGGTATCAGTAGAATAAGATGTTCGGTCAGGGTAAAAGAGATGGACGATTTCTCTTCGGATGATTTGGTAGGTGATACAGCAATTGAGTTGACGCGAGAGGAACTTTTGCTCCATGCCAAGTATAATCCGACCGACAGAAGAATGAATGTCCGACATCCCATTGCGGTACCATTAATGCGTGGTGACGGTTCGCGGTATGTTGCCTATTTTACTTATGATTTACATACGATTACGAGGTAAATAAAGATTATAAATAAGATTTTTAAATTTTGACAAGTATTTGATAGTCACATTTGTAGGTGAGAGTGGGGACTTGAATTGAGGACTACAACTTGTTATTCTATTAATATTTTAAAATAAAAATATCATGCAATTAGATAGTAAATTAGTCGAAAATTCGACGGTATATGAAAAGCTAAAAGCTGCTTTATTAAACATGGATAACGAACACATTGATGATTCCGAATTTGAGAAAGATTTAGAAAATGAAATCGAAAAAGTCGGACAACTTCCTGTGAAAGATGCCATTGCCGAAATTGCCAATAAAGCAGTCACCATGAACTTATGTTGGGATGGTGTCCACGATTTCCTTATTGAGACTTTTGATATTTCTACAGAAGAAATAGATGAAATCCTTGCCACATCGGGTAATCAAGCAATCGCACTGGCAATGAGTCGTGACCAAAAAACATCTGCAAAGGTATTGAAGCAACTCAGCCAATCTGACGATGAATTGGTACTTAATGCCGTCGCAGGACATAGTGCTGTCGAAGAAGATGTACTCAAAGAACTGGCAAAATCCAATTCTGAACAAGTGCGTGTCGGCGTGGCTGCAAATAGCAATACCCCCAAAAATATCTTAAAACAACTGGCAAAAGATAAAGGCGAGGAAGTCATCAAATCTCTGGCAACCAATCCTAATCTGGAAAAAGAGGAGATAGCTCAACTCGCACAGCACGAAAAAGATATAGTCAAACGCTATCTGGCAAGGAATCCAAGTTGTCCTACTGAAGTTTTAGAGGAATTAGCTACGACCGAACAGCCCGATATTGTTCGTCGCCTTGAAGGTAGAAAAAGAAAGATGAAAGAGAACATAGATGATAATTCAGAGGAGGCAATAGTTTGATACCTATCAACCACCTTAGAACTCATATTTTTTTAGTATAAAATCACTCATTTTTTAACTTTAATTAAAAATTACATCATGAAAAAATCAAAAATAAAATTCATCGAACCCAATTATAACGAAAGTAAAAAACAATTACAAAAACCTCAATTTCCCAAATCAGACAAAGTGAATTTCCGAGATGAAATGGGAGCGTTTGCACGTATGAAATTAGAGGAAGTTGCAAGTAGCATGGGGGGAGTTAGTCTCGAAAATTTAAAATCCTTTGGCATAAGTGCAAGAGACTTAAAAATGCACAGAACGGAATTATTGAATGCAACGAGAGCCATCATAACGGAAGGAAAAACTAACGACGAATTGCTCGGTGCGGCAATAGCCTACTCAAGTGCGCTCAAGTTTTCAGGGCTATCAGAAATTATAGAGGGCATTGCGATGGATACAGATGAGGACTACTATTTGAGAGGATTAGCAATCGAATCATTGGGGCGTCTCAATAATGAAATCTCACTACGTTGTCTCAGAGATTGCGTCCATGACCCTCATCCGCTTTTGCGAAGAAAATCAATAGAAGCACTTGGCATTATTGGCAATGAGAAAGATGCCAAACTATTAGACAACATTCGCCGTAGCGAAATTAATCTTGATGTAAAGCACCGCATCAACTCTTCGATAAAAAAATTGAACCCTTCGTCGAAGATAAAAATGATAGAGAGGAAAAAAAGCAAAAAAACACTTATTGAGCAGGAGTCCATCGAAAGACAAATCGGCAAAGTAAACATCAACCAACCTCAAACCATGAGGATGTACAAAAACAGTGCTTCTTTTGGCGGAAGAGACCTTGTCGGTGAAAGGCTATCCAACAAGCGAAAACTCAAGACAAACGATAGAATTACCTATGAGCAATTGCACAAAAAAGGGGATAAAACATTGCTTAGAATCATCAGCAATACTCCTCAAAACGTGTCGTCAAATGGTACTTATGCTAAAGTACATACTATCAATGAATTCCAAAAAATAGCTGAACTTCCGACTAATAAGTTGAGGGTTGGCAAAAACCTCTCTTTGCACCATAAAAACCGAAAGGCTGTACCTAAATGGATAACTGACTCAACTGCCTCACCAATCATCTTATCCGTCAGCACTACCGGAAAAACAATATGGAAAGATGGTGATTTTGGCTTAAACATAAGGTTTTGGTGTCCTGCCAAACAAAGCATCCCCTTCCTGAAAGTACTCATCAAAATGCCCAATGCAGATTGGAAAGAACTTGTATTTGCAGTAAGTGAAGCAGAGCAACGACAGGGCTTGAAAAGAATAAAAGGATTCTTATCCAGAGAGACGGGCGAAGCTGAAATTAAAGTATCTATATACAGCAATGCAGGGGGCAAACATGATTATTTTAAAAATTTATTGATTTTACCGCCCAACCCTATTTCAGTCAGTGTTGTACCACAGACCAGAGGAGCGAGTGGCGACGGACCGGCACATTATAATGCCTCGGAAAATAGATTTTATTGTTATGCCAGATGTAGATTTTTCAACGGTTATCCTCATACTGTAACAGTAAATAGAAATGTAACTTGTCGTGTTACAGATGGTGGAAATCATGTCGATACCTTCAGTTTTAATATCGGTTCATTCACCGTTGCGCCAAATTCGAGCAGAACTATAAATATTTACACCACCCATGGATCCAGCTCGGATATTTATGATGTTTTCAGAGCTTACGGAGATGTGACAATGGAGTTCACCTTTGACACCTCCGAAGAAAATGTATCAAGTCGCAACGTATGGGCGGCAATGGCACAAATTAAACTTGCCCTCAACTTCGTCGGAGATATACCTTGGTCAGACCAACTTGCCATTCAATCCATTACCGAAAATGAAGCAAGTTCCATTCTCGAGCAGCAAGGACTTTACATCAGTGAAACCAGAATATTTGGTTTGCCCTCCAACGACTCTGACTGGTCAAGATACAGAGATATAAGATTAGAAGAGGCTAAAGGTGGTGGTTGTTCCTTTGACAGTGATGAAGCAGATGATCTGCGAGACGACTGGAGTTCGCCTACTGACTGGTTGGATGTATGGGTGGTCGAGTCGTTTTCCGGACCTCCTTGTACCGCTAGTATCGCCGGATTTTCTCCGGTTGACGGACCCACTTCAAAGGGCGGAGATAAGTCCGGTCTTCTTGTAAGAAGAAACGGAAGAGACTTAGAAAGCGATAGAGGAAGAATGCTCACAGGAGTAATTATTGCACACGAGGTAGGTCACTTTTTAGGACTTGACCACACTCGGGATACTCGTAATTTTATGCTCGCAACGGTTAGTTCCAACGCTACAAATATAAGTCATGCACAATTCAGAACAATGGCAAGGCATGGATTTGTAGAGAGATTCGTGCCGCAGGAAATGGCTTGACAGCGTTCTTAAATCTTATGTTTAACTGAATATTCCTGAGAAAACATTTGTTTGGACAGCGGCTCGCGTTCTGTGAGTCGCTTCTTTTTAATCCAAAAAAACACAAAAGCGCAAACTACCCCGAAAATAAAGCCGTGATGTGGTTTTTATACCACAGGCGTAATAGTTTGCGCCAGAGAAATGTTCCCGCAGATGCCTCCAAGCTATGCGGGACATTTCTTATATTTGTTTTTTATTAACTTTAATTCAAAATCACTACATATATTTTACTGTAAAACTCACTACTATGAAAAAGAAAATCACATCACACCTTACCATTATAACTTTGTGTCTGCTGCCATTTACTGGTTGGGCGCAGAATGATACTTTGTCCTTGATTATAATAGGTGGTCAGCCTCTAAATGACTCACTACCCGACTTGATTATTTCTAATCTTGAAGCCAGAATTCTGATAAATCCCGATACCGATCTTCTTAGCATCACTTATATATATGGTATTACAAATATAGGCAATGCCAACATTCCTATCAACGCAAATGGCATAGGTCTAAGATTATCTGTTTCGGAAGATCAAATACAGAGTGATGATGATATTTTAATAAGTATCGCCCCTATCACTGAAAGGATACCTCCAGGAGAAACGATTGTAGCAGCGGTTGCGACGACAGCAGTTTTTAACCCACAAACGACCCCTTACTTAACGATGAAAGTAGATAGAAGTAATTTTATACAGGAAATAGATGAAAGCAATAATTTTGCGTCGGTACGCTTTTTTGAACCACAACCAATTCCTCTTATTCCCGATACTATTAATAGTCAACTCATCATCGAGTATAGTAAATTGACCGAAGCAGAACTCACCCAAATTCACGAAATCCTCCTGGATTTTGACGGAGTACAAATTGATAGGTGCAATTGCAAACGCTCTATTGTTGTCTGGAAATTTCGTAGCCCCAAAACAGTGGAAGACGCTATAAAAGAGTTAAAAAGAAAGCTGCCAGAAATCTTCGGCAAAACAGAAAATGCGGAAACGAAGGCGGTTGCGGACGGCAACGAGCTTATTGATTTAAAAGTAGAGCGTCAACTGAACGGTTTTGAATTGGAGCCAAACTCAACACCGACAACAGCCGCTAGAGAAGTAGTGGTTTATATGATTGATTCCGGTTTAGATACCACTCGGTTGAGTGAAGATGAACTCAGGCATCTTCCCAGGGCATCATTTCAACTTTGTACCGATATTGTCAGTCGGGGCTTCAATTATCAATTTCCACCCAAGGTTACAGCCGATTTTAATGACGAAAATTGTCATGGTACATTCGGGTATCACGCCATTACGAAGGGTGTATCCGACAGCATTAAAGTTGTACCTCTCAAGGTATTCAATAAGAAAGGAGAAGGTACTCTCTTCGGAATCATCTGCGCGATATATCATGCGATTGATAACGGGGCAGATATTATCAACATCAGTGCCGGATATCAAGGCAAGAAGAATGCTATATTGGAAGCTGCCATAAAAGAAGCAGATAACTTGGGTATATTCATCGTTGCCGCGGCGGGAAACAACGGTGAAAATCTAGATAACGTAGAAACACGTTACTATCCTGCTGCATTTGGAGGAGAAGATAAATTTGAGCATTTTATTTCAGTAGCGTCCATAAATGCCGAAAAAAAGGAACTCAGCGATGACTCTAATTACGGCAAATCCTATATTACGATGGCTGCTCCGGGCGAAGGAATATGTGGAAAAAATCATAAAGGAAATCCGGTGATAACAAGCGGTACATCTATGGCAGCATTTTATGTAACCCGGGAGTTGGCAATTTACATGTCAAAGCAAAATCGCGGAGATGCTAATCGACTTACCAAAGACAGATTTTTGGAAAGTCAACAAAAGTTAGATTCTCCGAAAGATGAAACCACTTCGGGAGTCTATCTTGATGTAAAGTACGAGAGGTGTTCTATTATTTTCAAATGGATAGGACAATTGTTTTCCAATTAATTTAAGTAACGAGCAAAAATGAAAAATCCAACTTTCGGTTTTTGAATGAGACTGAAAGTTGGACTTTATTCAATCTGCATAAATCTCAATATATGCGTTTATTCATTTCAACCACTATCTTACTCATTATTTGTTGTCAATCATATACCCAATCAATTGACAATTATGTTAGTTATAAAACACAAGACGATTCTTGTAAATGTAATGTTGGCAGTGATGACTTCTCCCAAGATACCTTAGTCACTGCTATCCAAAACGGAATAGATGACCCTTATTTATTGGCTTGTACCTATCATTGCCTCGGTGTATATCATTATAATTATAGCGAAAATTATCTCGAAGCCACTGCCGCTTACAAAGCTGCGATAGATATACGTGAACGGCGTCACGACCCACTTACCGCCAAATCCTATCGAAATTTGGGGTTTACTTATAAAGACTCTTACCATCCCGATAAAGCTATAAAAGCATTTATAAAGGCAATGGATTTGTGCGATGACTATCAAAATGGGATTATGACAAATCTTTACCTGAGTAGAGCTTATAGAGAAACAGGTGAATATGAAAAAGCCCTTCAATATGCTCATATTGCATTTAATATAAGTAACTCCAAGTTCGATAAAGGGCAATCTCACAATGACCTTGCAATTCTACACAAGGAAATGAATAGCTCGGCAAGCCTTTCATTTGGAGCCAAACACGCTCAACAAGCCATTCAACTATTCGACGAAGCGCAAGTTTCAAATGCTTTAGCTAAATCATATATAAATTTTGCTAACGTATCAGAATTGAGCAAGGAGTATGAAAAATCTATCAATGCCTATCGAAAAGCATTGGAAGTTTACACAGAAGATGACCTATTCAACTATGCTAAAATACTCAATAATATTGGCTTAGTCCTCAACAAACAACATAAGTATAACGAAGCCATAACACTAATTAATAAATCCCTGCAAATCAGACAAGAATATCATGGAAATGTATCTTATC
>Ga0114957_1005608_pt1 | contig 10334 bp, 1 predicted proteins | sample BantaG_FD_87175 | JGI IMG/M metagenome (GOLD analysis project Ga0114957, IMG submission 87175) | Marine algal microbial communities from Bantry Bay, Ireland - BantryBay_4 metaG | ecosystem: Host-associated > Algae > Red algae > Unclassified | place: Bantry Bay, Ireland | collected 2014-11-21 | reverse complement strand
TATACAATTTTATTTCAGTCTTTGTGGCATTAATCAATAATGATAAGTTGTTGATGACTCAATCTGCCGTTACTATCAATATAGACTTGGTAGATACCTGATCTTAAATGACTGACATCAAGCCTTGCATCGCTATTTATATTGAGGTCTACAGATTGCACCATCACTTGTCTCGCTAACTGATCATATATAGTAATGATTGCATCGCTATCAATCGAGCCATCGCTCTCTACACTTACCATTACTGTCTCCACTGCTGGATTAGGATAGACGTTCAGACTCCAATCAGACTTTGATACCAGTAAGTTAGAAAGCATCAATCCTGCATCGACAAAGTACTGAATTGGATTAGTGGTCATGTTAAGTATTGCAGTCATTCCGTTTTCATTTACATCCGAATCTTCCTCGTCTCCAATAAAGAATTGACTCTCACTGAACTCATATCCCATAGGTTCGACAAACCTGATGATGTAGCGATTCTCATCAAGGTCTACGAAAGTATAATTTCCTAATTTATCTGTGAATACATGTTTAATGAAATTGCCATCATCATCTAGCAACTCTACTCTGATCTCTTCAAAGCCAATTTCGTTGAAATCTTGACTTCCATTTTCATTTTCGTCAAACCAAGCTCTACCGGCAATCAATGCATGAGTTTGATATACACCTGCATCGATATCAAAATTACTTATACCATGATCTATTGTAAATGTTGCTGTCAGTCCAGATTGATTAGAGTCATTGTTCAGAGTCATATCTCCCCCAACTATCTGAGTGGTAATTGCTACTCCACCACTCAATTTAAATCTAATGAAGTAGTCACCAGGTTGTATGTCGTCAAATCTATATCCGCCATTAGCATCACTAATCATAGAGGTTAAGAATACTCCTGATGACCGATACAGTTCAACCTCAACATTAGCAAATCCGGCTTCTGATACCTCTTGGATTCCATTCTGATTACCATCTTCCCATACATAGTTTCCTATACTCGCAGGCAAATAGATTCCTGCATCAATGTCCAGTTCTTGGATGCCACTTGCGACTGTAAATATGTTAGTCGACCCAGGCGCAATCTCACTAGTTACATCGGAGTCTAAACCATCACTATTACCTTGATTAGGTCTCACAAATCTGTATACTTCATCACTAGGTGTAAATACAATATAGTATTTACCAGTAGAGACTTCATTGAATCCATATTTACCATCTATGCCATTTCTTGTTTCTGTAATTGTCGTTTGTACTAAAGTGCCATCTTCTGTAAAGAGATCTACTTGTACATTATTGAGACCTGGATCACTCGAATCTTGAACATTATTACCATTGAGATCAATAAAAACTTGATCTCCCAATAGAGAAGTAGTACCAACTCCAGGCGTGTAAAGACCAATGTCTAGATTCATATTGAGTTCTCCACTTACTATTGCAAAAAGAGATGTTGAATTAGTATTAGGATTAATGTTACTATCAAAAGCATCATTCCCTCCCACTCCTACTTGAGTTACTTCTAAATGAGTTGGTGGGTTGACTCGTAGGTTATAAATTCCTGGTCTAACTCCACTAAAAGTAAATGTTCCAGGTCTACCATTTGCATCAGAAGATTCGACAATCTCATGTATCACTCCATTTTTATCAACTAACGTAATCTCTACTCCATCAATTCCTGCTTCATTTTGATCTTGAATCCCATTATGATTCTCATCATTCCAAACATAATCCCCAATAAAGCCTTCAAAGTAGTACCCGTAATTGACACCTGCATATTCCTCACCCGATAATACAGAAATGATATCGGTAGTTGTCACACCATTACTTTCTGTAACATCAGAGTCTAAGAACTCAGTTGAAGCTGCAAATGATTCAGTAACAACAGTGCTTGCAAGAGAAGCAAATTGAACGTAGTAGTCTCCAGGATTAATCACATTAAATGTATAGTATCCTGAAACGTCGTCTGGAGAATTCATGGTTTCAATTTGGTCAACTAGTGTTCCATCACTAAGATAGAGTGAGACATTTACACCATTCATAAGTTGCTCGGTAAGATCTAACTGACCGTCTCCATTCCTATCTTCCCAAACGAATCCAGTAACAGTTGAAGACATATTTTCGCTAATGTCACCAAAGAGACCGATGTCCAATGTTGTTAAAGAATCGCCAGATTGCATTGTAAATAACGCAGAGCTTCCGTTGATTCCAGAAAATAAAATAATATCGGAATCAATATCGTCACTAGACACATCATCGGCAGTATACTCAGTCCCTTCTGGAATAAGTGTACCGATTCTATAATTATCAGGTGGGATTCCTTCAAATTGATACTCACCGTTTTCATCTGTTGTGGATGTAGCTGTTGCCATTCCAACACCATTATTTAATATAACGACAACATTGGCAACACCCGCTTCTTCATTCAATTCTCCATCTTCTTGGATGCCATTCATATCTTCATCGTTCCATGCCCTACCACTAATAGTCACAAAATCATAGACTCCAAGAGTAAAATCAATTTCAGTTGTTACTTCTTCAACAATAAACTCAGCCTTATATGTGCCATTCATGCTTTCACTGAAATCTGAATCTCTTTCTTCATTGCTCCCTACATTTTGAAGTGTCAATCCAGCAAAAGAAGAAATACTTAACTCATACGTATCAGCAATTAATTCTAAATTATCGATTGTGAAGTCAGATACTTCTGTCATTACCTCCATAAAGAATACCATACCTGTTGTTTTACTTACCACAGTGACCATAATCTCGTCAGCAGTATATGGTGTATTCTCTATATTGACACCATCACCATTTATATCTTCAAAGATTTGGGTATTGATTGATACACTAGTTAAATTCACTTCAAGGCCAATCACACCGATATCAATATTCATAATCGTTTGATCTGATTGCACTGAGTATTCTCCAGTACTAATGATAGCAGACCCAGTATTAATAATGTCACTGTCTATTGTAGGATCACTTCCTTGTAGTCCCGCAGTAGTAGTATAGAGAGTCGTATTCAGCTCTGTTCCGATTGTATACAGACCAGGAGTTAAATTGTCAAATCTGTATCCTGTGTTAGTACTAATCTCTGATTGTACTATTGTACCATTTTGCATGAGCAATATCTCAATACCTACAAGACTTCCGTCATCGAGATTTCTTATCCCGTCTTCGTTTTCGTCAAGCCAAACCAATCCTGAGATGGAACCACTCTTGAATATTCCGGCATCATGATCCACTAACATTCCTTGAGTATCAATTGTAAATAATTCGCTGAACACATTTGCATTACCATCTAATGCAAAATCAGAATCAATGGCATCATCCATTCCTAAATCTGGCTGCGTGAGGAGGTAGTCAATTGGTAATTCCAATTCAACATAATAATCTCCAGCAGATACGTCCAAAAATGTATAGTCACCTGATGTAGAACTACTAACAGTCGCAACAGCTGCTCCAGTAGTAGCATTGATAAGATTAAGCATTACACCTTCTACACCGATATCTCCATTTTGTATTCCATCAAAATCCAGATCTTCAAATATAGTCCCTTGGACTGTAGCAGCGATTGGAGTTTCAATCTGTTCTATTAATCCAGCATCTAATCCTCCTCGGCTATCTCCAGACTCGACGAAGAGATTGTTCGTAGTAACGAGAGTGCCTATTGTATTCTGAAATTCACTATCAATCGTATCATCACTCCCTACATTCATTGCAGTAAGTATAAAGTTATTAGACAAACTAAGAGAAACAAAGTAGAAACCAGGTGGAATAAGATCAAACTCATAGCCTGTGCCTTCTGACGTCACAGTTGACACAATCTCCAATGTTTCTAAGTTAATTAATGAAACTGGTTGGTCAGTGATAATTGGTTCGTCAACTCCTCTTAATCCATCTTCATTGAGGTCATTCCAAATAAGACCGCTAATATTGATAAATCTCCACATTCCACTATCAACATTAGTAACATCCATGTCTTGACTTACTGTGATGGTCTCACTTGTCGCCATATCACCTATTAATGAAAAGTCAACATCTATGTCTTCATTGTTTCCAATTCCAATCTCTGAGAGATTATAGATTTCTGGGAGTTGATATTGGACAGTATATGTTCCTAATGGTATTTCAGTAAATAAATATTGACCTAATTCATTAGTTAATTGAGTATCAAAGATCACACCTTGATCATTTACAAGATTCACTGAGATAAACTGAATTCCTGGATCACCGTCTTGGATATTATTAGCAAACAGATCTTCAAATATGAGGCCTGAGATAGAGCCATTAGCATTATTATTAATTAATCCAATGTCCACATGTTCTTTGACTGTGTCAGAAAAAATAAATTGATTGCTTGTAGTTCCAACATTTTCATTAATATTTAGAATATCGCTATCTAGACTTGTATCACTTCCAATATAAACTTGAGTAAACTTAAAGTTATCTTTGAGCAGGTACTGAACACTATATAGTCCTGGAACAACTGATCCAAAGAAGTAGCCTTCTTCAGTTGTTACAACCGTTGCAACCACTTCTTGATTTGAATTTAACAAGTTGACTTCTTCACCAACTAAAGCACTATCCTCAGAACCTCTTATTCCATCTTTATTACTATCTTCCCAAACTCTTCCACTTATCTCACCTAACCCAAAGAGTCCCGCGTCAAAGTCAAGATCGGTTTGATTAGCACTCAATGTAAAGTCAACTTGATAAAGATTAGATACGATACCAAAGTCTGAATCTACTAAATCATTAGCACCAACATTTGTCGGAGACAATTCTCTTGTAGTTATCATTCTAATAATGTAGGATCCTTCAACTAGACTATCAAAATTATAATTTCCTGTGTTATCTGTAACAGTAGATGCTATCACATTTTCTGCTGAATCAAAAAGTATCAAATCGACACCTTCTTCACCTTCGTCTCCATCAGACTGCAGACCATCAGCTGTAACATCAGTAAAGACTGTACCTGATACTGAATAGATTTCAGAATCCAATGGGGTGATACCAAGATCAATATGACCAACTACATTTCCAGAGTTGATAAAGAGATTAGTAGTTGTGCCATCAGTTCCATTGATATTGACGATATCACTATCTAACGTATTGTCACTTCCAACTTGAGCTAATGTAAACTTACCATCGCCTTCTACTGTAGTTGAGATATTATAAATATCTGGGAGTAAATTTGCAAAATGATACATGCCATTATCGTCAGTTACCATCTCTGTGCTGCCAGCAGTTGAATTGAGAGATACAACATAACCTGAAAGCAAAAGGTCATCCTCTCCTCTGAGTCCATCACCATTAAAGTCAAACCACACAATACCACTTATTTCTCCTAATCTATACAGACCAAGGTCATAAGTTTGAATCGCATTAAATCCATTAATGAATGTTGATATTTCTGCAATCATATCAGTAGTTGTAAAATCAGAATCTATTGAATCGTCTGTCCCTACGTTTGCAGTACTTGTATTGAATGAGTTTGTATTGATTTGAAGAGTGTAGTTTCCGAAATCAAGGTTATCAAAGAAGTAAGAGCCGTCTGCAGCTGTAAGTTGTGTCTGTATAACTGAATCATCTGAGTCTAATAGCATAACCTCAATGCCTCCTATCCCTAAATCATTAATCGATACCCCATCTGCGTAATTGTCTTCAAATAGAGTTCCAGTCAAAGTACCAAAAGTTGGAGCATTAGGATCTACAACAAGTCCAGCGTCTACATTCGATACTACGGTTCCAGATTCAATAAAGATGTTTTTAGTACTACTTCCTACATTTGTCATCAACTCGATATCTGAATCTAATGTAGCATCATTTCCAATCTTGGCAGGAGAGAATATTAAAGTACCATTGTTCTCTATCATGATATTGTATGTACCTGGTCTCAGGTTGCTAGCTGTGTACATTCCATCTGTAAGTGTCAGTACTTGATCTGCGACATCACCTCTCAATATTACTGTATAGTCATTAGTCAAGAGTTCATTGTCTTCTCTGATTCCATTTAAATTTTCATCTATCCACACAAGACCAGAGATAGTTCCGTACTTGAAAAAACCACCGTCTATATTCTCTACAATCTGTCCAAAAGAAATCTCAACAGTAACTGTTGGAATATTATTAATCAATTCAAAATCTGAATCGTTTGTATCATTACTTTCAGAGGTAGTTACATTAGATTCAGTCAAGTTGTAGCTATCTTCTAGGTCAAGCGTGACTGTATAGACATCATTTGGCAAATTGGTAAGTGTATAGTTTCCATCTTGATCAGTAAGTGTTGTGAACACTATTCCTAGTTGACCAATTGCATTTACTATAATACTGTCTAAACCAAAATCTTCATCTTCAAAATAGCCATTTCCACTTACATCATCAAAGACATTACCATTAATCGCTCCACTATTAAATACTAACCCAACATCAATATCTGACACTATCGCACCAGACAGGCTTGTGAAAGTCTCTGTAGTTCCTTGACCATTACCCTCTGTGATGTCACTATTAATTGTATCATTGGATGGATTTACCTGAGTGTAATCAGATCCAATACTGAGTGCTTGTAGATAGTAATCACCTGGGGTTAGCAAGTCAAATGTATAGAAACCGTCACTACCTAAATCTGTTGAATTCGCAGTGATTGTTTCCGCAATGAGAGAGCCGTCACTCTTGTAAAGTTGAATCGTTACACCATTTACTCCAGGTTCGTTAGCATCTTGAAGTCCATCTTCGTTAAGATCAAACCATACATAATCTCCAATTGAGACAGACTCAAAGTATCCAGCCGAGATTGAAGAATCACCATTTGCTATCACTGCAAAACAATCTGTAGTATTTAATCCAAACTCACTCGTGATATCATTATTACCAGACTCGAGTGTTGTCTCAGAGTCTTGAGTAATGTAGTTTTCTGAAGTTCCAAACTCTATATAGTATTCACCAACAGGCACTTTCGTAAATGCATAACTTCCTTGATCATCTGTCTGGAGAGTTTGAATGAAATCACCTAGGCATGAAAAAAGTGAAACTTCGACTCCACTCAAAATTTCATCGTTAAGACTCGAGTTATCGCCATTGTTATCGATAAATGTGTTTCCACTTATACTTCCAGTAATAGCTGTAATTCCTAGATTTTTGATTGTATTACTCTCTAATAAGAATGGAATTGTCATTGCTGATCCATTGAGAATTGTCAGTGAGTTACCTAGATCTCCCTCTACTACTAAAGTTGGTTCGAAGACGGCATTATCAAACCCACTTAGCCAAACTGAATAAGTATCACTTTCTAATTCTTTAAATTCATATGTTCCATCTACTCCCGAGAGTGTCGTACCTATTAAGTTATCATCTCCGTCAAATAGAACAACTGGCCAAGAAGAGATGAGTGGTTCCCCATCCTCTAGAATACCATTGCAATTGCTATCCGTCCACACGATACCAGTGATATCGAACTCAGCTATGAATCCAAAATCAAACGTATCGATGTTTGAAGATCCTGAGAGATAAAATATATCTGATCTCAATCCATTCATAAATTCTGAAAAACTTGAAGTAAATGAAGGCACGAAGTTGCCATCATAATCAACTTCAATTTGGTAAAACCCATCATCTAAGTTTCCAAATCTATAATTACCATTTACATCAGTCTGGGTTGTAGCGAGTAAGTTATTTTCGTCATCTACAAGATTGACTGTCACAGATGGAATTCCTTCTTCTTCAGAATCAAAGATTCCATTCTGATTATGGTCTACAAAGACTGCATCACCTACACTGTTAGGTTGACAATCACCCAATACAAATTGTCTGCAACATTGACCTTGACTTCCATTAGGTGATACCTCATCTACGCATATCTCATAGAGACCATTGGCGGTTGTATCCTGTACTATGATTCCGACGATGCCAGTACCATTTTGATTATCCAATAATTCAAATCCATCAGGCACCATCCAATTGTATTGAGAAGAAGTCTGTACGTCATCCATAAAGAAAATCACACAGAGGTGATCTGGGCATATCGTATAAGGTGCTCGATATCTTACAAGAATTCTGACATCTTCTATTACGATATTCGAAGGAGCACCACCATTATTCTGAAGTTGAATATTGACACTAAAGTCATCTGATCTGAGATTATCAACGGTAAGAGGTCCACCAAGTAAGTCATAAGTGTCACCATATCTCCAAGATTTTGTAGTGGCTGGCCAATTACTTCCTTGGGACAGATTATTGGCTACATTGATACTCTCTCCAGTAGAAGTGATATAATTGATAATGTCATCAAATAGATTACCACCATCTGCTCTTCCTCTGATAATGATACTCACTCCTTGCAATTCACTTCCTTCAGGAATATCGATATTGAATCTATCGACAGTCAGGAGTGAAGATAATTCTCCAGGTCCTAGCTCCATAGATACATTATTGGAGTTGATTGTCCACTGACTGTTATCCTCAGATTGAGAATAAAGAGCACCGCTACGAACGATAATGTCTTCAGACACTTCATTGGCGACTTTAATAGTACAATCTGACTGTCCAAATAAAGGCAGTACAAATAGGAAGACTACGATAGTATATATAAATTTCATTAGTTAAGATTTAATTCTTAGTGATGAAATTCTACTCTCTCTCTTCAGGTGGTTTTATCGGTTTTATTCGTTAAAGAACAAACCATTGCACAAATATATAATAAATATTTATATATCAATATTTATTTAATATATAATTTTTATATGCAATCTAAGTCGTCGAGAAGATCTATGGGTTGTGATTGTAAATAGTGAATGCTCTGTACAGGAATAATCTTCTAATGGAGATGATATAAGGTCTCAATTGAGCTGTTCTACACTAATTCGATTAAAGCTAAATTATAAGATGTGATCTATTGAAGTGAATTATAAATATTTTATGCAGAATTTGAAAAAAGGAGACCAATTGATTAGCCTCCTCCTTTTAAGAGTTTAAAATTATTTTACGGTTCTATCACCTTTAATTTTTCCACCTGAAGTTTTTACATCCATAAACTTTCCATTAGGGGCTCTTTTTACTAAGAGTCTAGTCTTTGGATTGAAAACTTGACTCCGATTACGGACAGCTCCCTTACGAGCCTAGTCACGAATAGGCTTAATTTTTGCCATGATAATCAAATTTTGACGAAAGCTCAATTCAAAACTAAGGCGAACTTTCATTTAGCCCAAGGATTAAATGGTGCAAAATTTGCTACCTTAGCGGGAGAAAGAAAAGTGTATAAAATATTTCTTTCCCGCCGAAACCTCATTCCCGTAGTTTCGGTTTTTTATATCTGTGTGATATCAAAAGCATAATTGTAATCAATTAATTTCCTTTCACCCTCGTTCTCTAACCATGCTTTTTCTTTATGACTAAATTTAATCACATCACTTGTGTTCATCTTTGAAAAATTAGAGCAAACTAAATCTAATATTTCAATTTCTTCATCGCTAAAAACATCAGCATTAAATTGTTTCTCTGGAGCTATATTAAATCGAAAACCAAACACATTTTCAGAAAAAGCTACATTTTCAATTATAATATCTTTTTTATTAAACATGAATTCATAAATGCTATTATAGTTGTTAGGAACAGGTCCCATTTTAATTGCTTTGTAACGAACTCCACTCATTGAAAAACAATTCTTTCTATAGGCTAAAAAATCAGAATAAAATAACAGCTTATTTAAAACCGTTTTCCAAGGATTTATTCTCTCTGAGAAAAACTTAACCATCTCTGTAAATTTCGTAAAATCGGGTTTTACATATCCAGTTATTGAATCTGGTAGTTTACTTCCTAACAAATAATCTTCCATCTTTAATGAAAATGAATTCTTCTTAATATTCAAGATTATCTTGTCAACCCATTCAGTAATATCAAATTTTTCTTTTGGAGCAAGAGTATCACATAGGTCAACCATATCCCTAAATTTTCTTGGATCTACAACCAGCTGAATTAACTTTCCATTTGAAATAGATGGAACCTCTCCATTTTCATAATTTCTATAGCTATTAATTCCAAATCCTAATATTTCAGACATTTTTGTCGATGACAAATTATACTTATTACGAATTGACTTAATTTCAGATGGAAATGGCAAATTATATTTATCTCTATATTGGTTATGAACCTGAAGCAGATTCAATTCATCTAATTCGGTTGATGTAAATTCTTCACCAGATGTTTCACAAACATATGAATGACTAAAATAACTGAACTCTTCCTTTCTAAAAGTAAGAGAACTCTTTCTTCTTGTCAAAGACATATCTTTTCCTGTAATCGGACTCTTCATAATTATTATTTTAAAGGATAATTCATTGGAT
>Ga0114957_1005607_pt1 | contig 10338 bp, 10 predicted proteins | sample BantaG_FD_87175 | JGI IMG/M metagenome (GOLD analysis project Ga0114957, IMG submission 87175) | Marine algal microbial communities from Bantry Bay, Ireland - BantryBay_4 metaG | ecosystem: Host-associated > Algae > Red algae > Unclassified | place: Bantry Bay, Ireland | collected 2014-11-21 | reverse complement strand
GACCAGAAAGAAACCGCAGGCCTAGCAAGGCTAAGCAGAGGATTTCTTGACCTGAACAAAATTTAAAAATGAATGAAAATGGTGAGTAATTTAGGGCATTATTTGATGGAATTGGTATTACTCGCTTCATCAGTACTATAAGATGATCTGACTTCCTAACCCTCATGGCCAAACCTTACAGTTGGGTTACTAAACTCATTTTAGCAAGCGTTAGGACCTCCCAAGTTCATACATTAACTTTTGTGAGCATGCTGTAGGTCGACGTTCCCGTGGACGAGCAGGATCTCATCTTTTAACGATTCCCTCTTTTTGCCCTCCCATTCCTATTAAAACAGTCGACTTACACAATTTAATTCTTTTTCGGGATTATACCTGTTCACCTCAACGGTTCCAGCCGACTCACTTAAACTATTTGTGCTTAACCCATTTTGTTACCTCCATGAGCCCAGATAATTCTTTCTCCTGCATGGCTAATACTTGGGAGTGAAAGGTCTTTCACCTTTCAAGTTAAATGCATGCTTCTTGGCACGCGCGAGGAAGAACTCTTTAATTGAATATCTGGGTTTTAGACTATTCCTTTGACTTCTATTTACTGAAATTAGAAAATTTTATTAACTCATTTCAGTAAAGGCTACATATGTTTAAATTTTTTGTGTCTATTTTCTTTTCAGTATTTATATTAAGTTGTGCAACAAGCAATAATGAAAAAAAAACAGTTCTTGCATCTTCACACCCTAGCGGGGATATTTGTAATGCCCTCTCTATGCAGCAGCCCATTAAATTTTTAAATACACCCATAGGTGGAAAGCACGACTTAATTATTCCAATTTATATCGAAAAAAATCATGAGCTTAAACATATTTATGCTAGCGGAATATATAAACCCATTGAGTTTTATGGCTCTGGATTTCCTGGAAACTTACCTGCAATGACTCATCGGCCTTGCGGCGAATTTTTATCCAGTGCAGATGAGGCAGCAAACTACTGCCATATTAGAGTTCTCTTTAAACCCATCGAGAGGAAAAGATATCAGCAACAACTTGTTTTTAATTATAAAATAAACGGCCAAAACTGTTCTAAATCTGTAGACGTTCTTGCAGAAGGCTTTTAGTTTTGCCTATTAAAATATCTATTTTATCTATATTCTTAATTTCATGTGCAAATCAATCTGGAGATCAATCAAAATCAAGAAGTGAGCGTATGTTTAACCCCTGCTCTGCTTTTAAAGTTAGGTCTGCGAGCAATGATGTTAATTTAAGTTACAAAAGAAAATTTGATTACGGCCCCGTTTATATTGGTGACACGGCCTATGCAAATTTAGTTTTTTACACAAATAGTGATGAATATAGCGCTGCGAATATTGTCGGCCAATCTACATCAAGAGATTTTACGTTTGGCGGTTCATTTCCTGGAGTAAACCCAAGTTATGGTGGCTGTGGCTATGACTTAAAGCCTAATAGTTCGTGCAAGATCAACCTTCAGTTTAAGCCTAATTATGATATTCCTTACTCTGGTTTATTTATTATAACTTTTGAAGTTAAAGGTGGGATCTGTAAGCAAGTTATTGATTTAAATGGCTTAGGAATGAAGAGGTTATAGGGTTTAAATATATCGAATTAATGATGTGATCTTGTTTTTATTTTACACGTTTTTTCAATCCAGTTTTTAGTTTTTATTAATTCATTTAAATCAATACCAGTTTTAACTTTCATGCCGTCAAACATATACACTAAATCTTCAGTTGCTAAGTTGCCACTTGCACCTTTCGCGTATGGGCAGCCACCTAGGCCGCCAATGCTCGTATCAAAAGTTCTTATACCTTGCTTATAACCTTCAAGAACATTGGCTAAAGCCACCCCTTTAGTGTTGTGCAAGTGAAGAGCAATTTGGCCGAGGTCTAGATTGGCTCTTTTTATTATCTTCATCAATTGCTCTATATCTTTAGGTGTCGCCACACCAATGGTATCACTTATAGCCACCTCATATACGCCCATGGCCAATAGCTTTTTAGTTAAGCTAACTACCTTAGCTGGTGATACCCTCCCCTCATAAGGGCAACCAAAGGCAGTGCTAAGATAGCCACGCACTTTTATTTTATTTTTAGTGGCTAAACTCATTACAGCTTTAAAACGCTTAAAACTATCATTGATCGAACAATTAATATTTATTTTTGAAAATTTCTCACTACTTGCAGCAAATATGGCTATGTCTTTTATTGGTGTTTCAAGAGCATTTAGCATACCTTTTTCATTGGGAACTAAGGCTGAGTATATAGTTTTACTTTTTTTATTTTTATAAAGCTTATTTATAAGCTCCTCAGAGCCTTTCATTTGTGGGATCCACTTTGGACTGACGAAGGCGCCCACCTCAATATGTTTAATATTTGATTTTTCTAATTTTTTAATTAAATTAAATTTTTGTGTATTAGTTAGTTTCTTTTTTTCATTTTGCAGACCATCTCGCGGCCCAACTTCTACAATTTTAATTTTATTCATGACTGGGCCTCAAAATCTAAATCTACAAGTTTTTGCTTAAGGTTTACTTGATCACTATCATTACAAAGAACTTCTTTTACAACACAGTCAGCTGGAGCTTTTAAACTGTATTCCATTTTCATAGCTTCCATAACTAGAATTAAATCACCTTTTTTAAGAGCGTCACTTTTTTTAACTTTAATACTCAGTATTTTTCCAGGCATTGGAGCAACTATATCTGTTGCAGCACCGCCACTTCCTGATTTAGAGCGTCTTTTAGACCCTTCTGATAAGTCTTGTATAAAAGTTTTCCCATTAAAGTGTAGCCATAGCTCTTGGCCCAATACTTGTGCCCAAACCTGGACTCTTTCACCATCAATATTGAGGATTAAGTTTTTCATTTTGTCTCCTCATACCAAGGGTTTTTCAACTCCCCTTCTTGAATTGTATTAACTGACATTTGTTTTTTTAATGCTGATATAATTAATTTTTCTTTTTCGGATTCCTCTTCCTTTTCAAGGGCTTTAGGAAAATTCTTTTCTAAAAACTGAGTTGTCATCTCTCCGCTTACAAATTCTTCATGTTGGAGAACTTCTAGTAGATATGGGATATTCGTTTTTAAACCAAACACAATAGTTTCTTTTAAAGTTTGAATCATTTTTTTAATGGCGCGAGGCCTTGATTCATCATGAACAATAATTTTGGCAATCATTGAGTCATAGTTAGTTGTAATAGTGTCGCCCTCTTCAAAACCCACTTCAAACCTTCTGCCTGGGCCGTAGGGCCATTGGCAAAATCCAATCTTACCAACACTTGGCACCCCACCTAAATAAGGGTCCTCAGCGTATAAGCGGCACTCAATAGCGTGACCATGTGGAGTTAAATCATTTTGATTCCAGAATACACTTTGGTCATTGGCCGCCATTATTTGTGATTTAACTAAATCAATACCCATCACCATTTCAGTTACAGGGTGCTCCACCTGTAAACGAGTATTCATTTCCAAAAAATAGTAATTATCGTCTTCAACTAAAAACTCAACAGTACCAGCACCTAAATATTTAGCTTTTTCAGCAACACTCACTGCTGACTTATGAATTTTATCTCTAAGACCTGCACTTATATTACCTAATGACTCTTCAATTACTTTTTGATGCCTTCTTTGCACTGAACATTCACGCTCAAATAAGTGAAATACTTTTCCTGTGCAATCACCAAATACCTGCACTTCAATATGCTTAGAGTTACCTAGGTATTTTTCTAAAAATAAGCGGTCTGAGCCAAAAGCATTAATACCTTCTCGTCTTGCTGATTCAATGGCCATTTTAGATTCTGAAGCATTATGTGCCACCTTTAATCCACGTCCGCCGCCGCCGCCGGCAGCTTTAACCATTACTGGGTAGCCAATCTTATCCATTTCTTTAAGTAGTGTTTCCTCACTTTGATCTTCCCCGTTATACCCTGGTATTACTGGGCACTCAGTGGTTTTGACCAAATTTTTTGCAGAAATTTTATCACCGAATAAACTTATAGCCTCAGGTGTCGGACCAATAAATATTATTTTATTATCCACACAAGCTTGTGCAAATTCTGCATTTTCAGACAAGAAGCCAAAACCAGGGTGTATGGCATCAGCTCCTGCAGCCTTTGCCCCATCAATTACCTTTTCAATATTCATATAACTATTAGCTATTGGCGCACCACCAATACATATAACTTCGTCACTTAGTCTGTAGGCTATAGTATTCTCATCAGCCTCAGAGTGTAGTAATACTGTTGCTATCCCGAGCTCTTGGCAGGCTCTAATAATTCTAACCGCCACTTCGCCACGATTTGCAATGGCTATTTTCTCTATATTATTCAATTTACTTCCTCCAGCCAACTTGGTTTTCTTTTTTCAAAAAAACTAGCCAAGCCTTCTTGCCCTTCGGCGCTCACGCGCCTGGCAGAAATTACTTTTGTAGTTATTGATTTAAATTTTTCAAAATTTTCTTCATCAATTTTTCTAATTAGTTTTTTAGTTTCTCTGACGGCTTGGGGGCCGTTTTTATTTGTCCTACTTAATACTTTACTTACATACTCATCACATTCTTCTTTATTACCTGAGTATTCAACTAAACCGGAAAACAAGGCCTCTTTACTACCAAATAATTTTGCCGTTAACATATACTCATTAGCTTTATTATAATTCATTTTAGATAAAACAAAGGGGCTAATCACAGCCGGGGCTAAACCTAATTTAACTTCACTAAAGCAAAACTTGGTATCTTCATGAACTATACCGATATCGCAAATGGCAGCTAAGCCTGTAGCCCCGCCCATTACGTAACCATGGAAATAGCCAATAACTGGAACTTCGCAAGTCAACCCTGCATTAAACATATCAAATAATTTTTCAGAGTCTTTAATGTTTTCATCTAGTGAAAACTCCACCATAGACTTCATCCAACTAAGGTCTGCACCAGCACAAAAACAATCACCGGCACCGTGTAAATATACAGCACTAATATCACTTAATTTATTAACTTCTAAAAATGCACTGGTAATTAAATTAATCATATCCGGATCAAAAGCATTTTTTTTATCTGGACGATTTAATTTAATATGAAAAATTTTATTTTCAATTTTAGTTTCAACAACGCTCATTTACTACATCCTATAAATAGCTTTAGTTTTTTCTGGCCAGTCTGCATTTAAACTAGCTTTAATTCCTAATGCTATATGTTTACGAGTGTCTTTCGGGTCAATAATCCCATCATCCCAAATGCGTGCACTAGAATAATAGGCCGAACTTTCTTTACCGTACTTTTCTAAAATTGGCGCTTTAAATTTTTCTTGGTCTTCGCTGCTCATTGTTTCATTTCGCTTAGCAAATTGATCCATCTTAACTGTTAATAAAACATTGGCTGCTTGCTCGCCACCCATAACTGAAATTTTAGCATTTGGCCACATCCACATTTGCCTGGGCTGAAATGCTCGACCACACATACCGTAGTTACCTGCACCATACGATCCGCCAACAACAACTGTGAACTTTGGAACTCTGGCATTGCTAACTGCCGTTACTAATTTTGCACCATGTTTTGCAATACCTTCGTTTTCATATTTTTGACCGACCATGAAGCCTGTAATATTTTGTAAAAATACTAACGGAATTTTCCTTTGATCACACAATTCAACAAAGTGTGCAGCCTTCAAAGCACTTTCGCTAAATAAAACTCCGTTATTTGCTACTATGCCCACTGGGTAACCCCAAATATGTGCAAAGCCTGTAACCATACTCGTCGCATAGTTTTCTTTGAATTCGTGGAACTCACTACTATCAACCATTCGTGCAATTAATTCTTTAACATCAAATGGCCTTTTTGGGTCTTTAGACACAACCCCGTAAATTTCACTGGGGTCATAACTTGGCTCTTGTACTGGCTTCGTTTTTAATTTCGTTTTTGGCATTTTATTTAAATTTGCAACGATATCGCGAGTGATCTCTAATGCATGTTCATCATCTTCAGCCATATGATCAGTAACTCCACTCACGCGGCAATGAACATCTGCCCCGCCAAGATCCTGTGCCGAAACAACTTCACCGGTTGCCGCTTTTACAAGTGGCGGACCACCTAGAAAGATAGTTCCATTTCCTTTAACAATTACATTTTCATCACTCATGGCCGGAACATAAGCTCCGCCAGCTGTACAGCTACCCATTACCACTGCAATTTGCGAAATACCTTTAGCCGACATTTGTGCTTGGTTATAAAATATTCTTCCAAAATGATCTCGGTCAGGGAACACCTCATCTTGCATAGGCAAATAAGCACCACCACTATCTACTAAGTAAATACAGGGTAAACCATTTTCAAGAGCTACTTCTTGAGCACGTAAATGTTTTTTTACTGTCATTGGAAAGTAAGTACCACCTTTTACTGTGGCATCATTCGCAACAATAATGCATTCTTGCCCATGAATCACTCCGATACCTGTAACCACGCCCGCTCCCGGGGCCTTACCATCGTACATTCCACCGGCTGCAAATGTTGAAAACTCTAAAAAACTACTTCCATTATCAATGAGTAAGTCAATTCTCTCGCGCGCTGTGAGCTTACCTCTTGATTTGTGCTTTTCTACGTATTTCTCACCACCACCCAAAGACACTTTCTTTTTCTCAGTGTTAAGTTCCTCAACTAATGAGGACATATAAGCTTTGTTTTCATTAAAAACTTCAGATGATGTATCAATACTCGATTCAATAAATGCCAAAATTTAAACTCCATTATTTTGAGATAAAAAAAATTATTTTTAGTACCCAGAGCAGTTTTCAGCCTCTTACACTAGGTTAGTAGATCATATTATGAGTTACTCGGTGAATCTACCCAATTAATAACAATTCGTCACTCCTTTGAATGGGAATTATGTAGCCTGAAAACTCAGCAGGCTCTAGCTATATATGCCATTCCATAGGGCTAGATGCGCCATATAAACAGTATTCAGACTGGTTTTAAATGAGAAAGCCCCTTATATTATTCCCTGGAGTCACTTACATTTGATTATTTTTGATATGACTCAAGCTAAGGATTTAATTATGCGCTATATTAATTTATTCATTTTAGTAATTTTTCTCTCCGTAACTTGGAGCTGGGTTCAAAAAGATCAAAATGTATCTGAGCTAGTCCATGCTGAAATTCAAGAAGATTTACAGCAATTGATTGCCACATACATAAAAAAACAACTTCCAAATTCTAAAAATATCGATTTCAAAAATATTTGGAGTGAAACACTGAGCGAAGGAAAAGTGAAAGCTCATTTTGATTACTCTTTTGATGATACTACTGTTGATGTGGGTGATGCCGGCATTGCGGTTAAAGGCTATGCTGTTTTACACAGAAAGGCCACAAATGATCAAAAAACAGATGTTTGGACGCTCGAAGAAATCCAAATTCTAAATAATCATGTTACATTTAAAGAGGGCCTTACATTAACTCGAGAATCTTTAAATGAAGAAGACCTTCCTGACGGTGAGATAACTCCAAAAGATGAAAATTAATTTTGAGCGAGCAACACTTACCTAATAAATTTATTCAAATCGATGAACAAGGTTATTTTCATTTTGGTGAAAACCGAGTTTCAGACCCTAAAGATGGTTTTAGCCTTTTTAGTAATTTAAAAATTTTAGAAAGTGGGCATTTTGTAACTCAAAGTGAAGGTCAAGCTGTATTAGTAGAAGCCTTTGATGAGCCATTTATTGCCTTAGGTATTACAAAAAAAGATAATCAGTGGCAAATCACACTCCCTTATAATTTTACTAGTGCTATTGATATAAGTTCTTTTTCCTTAGATGAGTGGGACCGCTTTCATGGCAACACCACTAGTGGCATTCCTTTTGTATTATCAAGAAGCGCACAAGCTAGTTTTTTTAATCTTGTCGATGAATATGATGATGATAGCATTGTTATCAACGGAGAGAGGCTGCAAACTGGCCCTTGGTTAAACCCAAACCCAGATACAATTAACGAAAGCTTTTGGACAAACATTTACAACACAGAGGATCCCGGCTGGGACTTAAAAATTCCTCACCCTGCCCTTGAATCTACAATGAACCAAATTAAATTAAGTAAATGCCGAATACTTAACCTGGGTTGCGGAACAGGAACTGATGCCAATTACTTAGCAAGCCTCGGTCATATTGTTACAGGTGTTGATATGAGCCCTGAAGCTATAAAACGAGCTAATGAAAAATACTCTCATGTTAAAAATTTAAATTTCGTACAAAAAGATATTTTTGATGTAACCCCTGAAGAGCTCGGAAAATTTGATTTAATTTTTGAACATACACTATACTGCGCCATCTCACCTGAAAGACGCAATAAACTCACACAAGTTTGGAAAAAAATGTTAAGTGATAATGGACAACTGTTAGGAATATTTTTCAGTATGAATAAAAGAATAGGCCCTCCATTTGGCGGCAGTGAGTGGGAAATTAAAAAAAGATTAAAAAAAGATTATCGCTTTTTATATTGGACACGTTGTAAAAAATCTCCCGGTAAGCGCCTAGGAAAAGAGCTTATTGTTTTCGCTGAAAGGCATTAATTAACTTCCTTAAGCTCTTTAAATAGCCATTAGCTATAGTGATGCAGGTCCTAAGTCTAGTTCCTAAATATATAAACAAATTAACACTAAAACCTAATATTATGTATTTATGATTTATTTAAGTTAGCTCTTAGCTAATTTATAAATAAATTATTGATTTTTATATCAAGGGGTTATTATGAAAGTAATTATTTTAATTTCAATTTTATTTTTCTCTATAATTTCATTTTCTGAAACACTTCCAAATTGGGCACCTGAAAACAAACTTTCTTATGTATATTTAACTTGGGAGCATGAAGACACCAGTAACCATATGACTGTTAATTATCATAGCTCATTAAACTATGAAATAGCGCAAGTACTTTATAGTACCAAGCCACAGTACGGCGTAGTGAGCAATTATGAATTTAAAAAATTTGGCGAAACTAAATGGCTAGATGGCCTTGTCCGCGCCTTTCATAATATTACAATCACAGATCTTAAACCAGATACAACTTATTACTTTGTGGTTGGCGATATGAAAACAGGGTTTTCTAAAGAGCATAAATTTAGAACACTTCCTGCTGATAGCTCTCGAGTTCGTTTTGTTACTGGTGGAGATATGGGGCATGCCGACTCACTAGCTGACATGCTAAAAGTGGCCGCAAAAACTGACCCACACTTTGCAGCTATTGGTGGTGATATCTCTTATGCCAATGGTAAGATAAAAAACTTCAATCGCTGGGATAAGTGGTTTAAAATGTGGACTGAAAATATGGTGACTAGTGAAAATTACTTGATCCCAATGGTACTGGCTCTAGGTAACCATGAAGTGAATATTTTTGCTAATGACCCTGAAGGCAAAGCACCTTTTTATTTTACTTTATTTAAGCAAACACCAACACCGAGTTCATATTTTCATAAGCGCTTTGGTGATCATACAATCATCTATTTTTTAGATACAGGCCATATTAGCTACTATGGTGGAGCACAAAAAAAATGGATGGAAAGAACAATGAAAAAATATAAACATATTAAAAACCAATTCTCGGTTTACCATATTGGTTTATATCCAAGCCACAGGAAGTATAAAGGCATTCAACATGCACTTGCCAGATCTAATTGGATTAAACTTTTTGATAAATATGAAATTGATTTAGCTTTTGAAAATCATGACCATACATTTAAAGTCACCCATCCTCTTAAAGATGGAAAAATCGTAAGAAAAGGTGATGGACGTATTTATTTAGGCGATGGCTGCTGGGGCAAAACTCCGCGCAAAGCTCACCCCAATCGCTGGTACTTAAAAGAAGCAATTGCAATCCCACATGTTTGGAATGTCACAGCTAGTGGCTACAGATATACATATGAAGCTATTGATGAAGACTCTCAGTCTTTTTATAGTGGTCGAGAGTAAAAAAAGCGGGACCTTACACCTTTAGAGTGTAAGGCCCCATACGAGATTAGGTAAAAGTAAGCCGGATTCTGTTGAGGCTTTATTTCCCGAAGAATAAAACCATGGACAGTCATTCATCTGAGATAATTATTACTAATTACCTTATGCAGTCTACCCGGAGGCTTAAATGCTGGCCGCACCAATAACCTCCCTATTTGACCTGGCTCCCCGTAGAGTTTAGCTGCTTTCACTCCATCCACTCCCAAAGGCTCTCACGTTCTTTAAGCCTAAGATCAATGCTCTGGACATTCTCTCTGTTCCACTGGTCCTCACCTCGCGGTGGAGGGGTGTTACCCCTTACGGTGCCATTCGGAGTCCGGACTTTCCTCTCCTAACCCCGAAGGG
>Ga0114957_1005605_pt1 | contig 10346 bp, 7 predicted proteins | sample BantaG_FD_87175 | JGI IMG/M metagenome (GOLD analysis project Ga0114957, IMG submission 87175) | Marine algal microbial communities from Bantry Bay, Ireland - BantryBay_4 metaG | ecosystem: Host-associated > Algae > Red algae > Unclassified | place: Bantry Bay, Ireland | collected 2014-11-21 | reverse complement strand
CCTTTTTATATAAAACCACTTCAATATTCATTCGTTCAAATGATTTTAAAACAATCCAATCTGTTTCTAACGCCTCTATTTCTTCATCAGTAAAATCATTAAATACATTTGAATAGTAAATGTATTCCTGTTGTTGAAAATTTTTCTCTGAGAATTTTCTATTATCATCCTTTAGATCTAAAAATTTAAAAGATTGAATATTGGGAAAAGTAGAACCTATTGCTTCCACAGGAATTTTATTATCATCAATAAATTGAAGCATCTTTTTTCGAAGTTCGAAGTAAGGTTGAACGGCTAAAGTAGTATCCCAATTCTGCGCAATTTGTCTAGGATATACCCAGAAATTTCCAAGCGATAATCCTAGAAAAGCGATTAGAAATAAAACCTTTCGCAATGGCCTTGTTTCTGAATATTTAAAAATAAAATATAGTACGAGAGAATTAAAAATTAATATTATTGGAAAAAGATAGCGATGGCCAGAAAGCATTTTATGAATCACCATTGGAGGCATTAGAAAAATAACAAGAAGAATTAACAAGACCATTAGCTGCCATGATTTTTGATCAAACTTTATCTTTTTTCTAAAGATTTTAAAACTAATAAAAAACAACACTAACCATAAAAATACTCTTCCAAAATCTAAGAGTCTCCAACCCAATACCAATATATTTTTAATAACACCTGTGGCATCCATCTTATCAAAAGAGGGACTCCAAGGAGAATTTTCATGATAACCAATCCAACCCGTATGATAATAATGACTGATTAAAAAACAAATCCCAAGGATTCCACCAAGAGCATATGGAAGTGTTTTATAAAAAAGATTAAGAAAGGAAACTTTATTTTTTTCTATCCAAATATAATTTATAAAATCAAAAATAAATAAAGCGGCAACCGTCATCATTCCTCTCGTACTCATCAAACAAAGTCCAAGTACTCCAATTAATAAATGAATTTTCTTCTGATTAAGAATGCCATAAAAACTCATTAAAAAAAATAGTACCACTAAAATATCAGGAGATACAAATGCTGCATGCCCTGCTAAGCATGGATCAAAAACATGTAACAAAACAAATGCGGAAAGGAAAAGGGAATTTTTAAAAAAATATTTCCCCAACAGGTTTAGATAAAAAATGATCCCCATTAAAAATGGTAACATCGCAAAATGGCTGACTGCAAGTGTTTTTCCAAATATCTTCCAAACCAAAGCGATATAAATTCCAAAAGTAGGAGGGTGGCCACTATCCATACTTTCAGGTAAAAAAAAGGAGGAAAAATTATTTTCTAAATAAAAATGAGGATGGATAGATCCAAATTGAACGGTATCCCAAAAAAAGCAATTCTCTTTAACCAAAAAGGTTAACACAATTGCTAATAAATATACAATTATTAATATCCGTTGATTAGATAGAATTGATCTCAAATTAGATGGCCTTAGATTCGAAAATAAATAAATTTGAATACATCAGTTTTTTTTTAGTACTTGAGAAAAAAAAGTAAATATAAAATGAAAAACTTACTTAAAAAGTATTTTCAAATTTTATGGCAAAAAAACAAGTTCTCTGCGTCTGTGCAAATTCAACAACGCAAGTTATATCTTCAATATCAACAATGGTTTAATGAGGGGAAATTAATTGATATTGATAACACAGGTTTTAGAAACTTCTCCCAATTTGAAGAAGATGGGAAGCTTCTTTTTCTTTTTGCCGCAATAGGAATGACCTGTAAGAGTTTTGTTGAAATTGGAGCTGATGATGGCGTAAATAGTAATTGTGCTAATCTATATTTTAATTTTGACTGGCGAGGCCTTTTTATTGATGGTAATCCTAAATCAATTGATCGAGGAAGGTATTTTTATAATAAATATCCACACCCTTGGTTTTATAAACCAAAGTTTCGCCAAGCCAAAGTAACCAGAGAAAATATAAACGAAATTCTTTCGCAAGAAGGTTTTACTGGTGAGATAGGTTTGCTATCAATTGATATTGACGGCAATGACTATTGGATATGGGATAAAATAAATGTTATTAACCCACAAGTAGTTGTTATCGAAACTCATGTTGAATTTGGAATGAATAATATTATTGTTCCTTACGATCCTGATTATGTGTATCCAGGTAAGCATCCAGTTTACCATGGTGCTTCGCCCGTGGCGATGGAAAAATTAGGCAAGAAGAAAGGTTATCGTTTGGTAGGTGCTAATGAACTTGGGTTTAATTTCATTTTTGTAAGAGAAGATTTAATAAAAGATCTAGTGCCTGCAAAAAAAGTTGAAGATGTTTTAAAACATCCTTCGGTAAAAGAATGTTATGAAAAATTTAAGCCTATTGAGGATTGGGAATATGTAGAAGGTTGATGGTTATACTTAACATAATCTAACTAATAGGCTTTTTAAAGTATTTTAAATAACAATAATATTACATTTGATTTGATTTAGAGGGATGTGTTTCTAAGTTCGGACTACCCACAGTACGAAGTTGTTTTTTAAAAAGAATATCTCCTTGGTACTTCTTTTGTTTCGAATTGGTGTAATTCTTAGCTTAGGTTTTTATTTTTTTTATAAAAAAATTGGTGCGTTCTCCTTCCAATTCTTATCCCAAATTTATATTTTCAACCAGGGTCTACCCTTAAAATAGCTCGAACCTTTATTGTTAAAGGTTCGAGCTATTTTTTTGGATAAAAATTACCCCAACATCACAATGTTCCAAACTTCCATTCTCTGTAGGATCAGGATCAGGGTCGGCAGGGTCATCTCCCTCCGCAATATCCATACATACATAAAGCTTACTTGGGAGATTACAGCTAGATATATTAATCCCATTCCATTCTGCAATTTCATTATCAGATCCACATCCAGCATTGAATCCGCAAACTATACCATAATAACCTGTAACTCCATTGCATTCATTAGGAATTACTGGAGGATTAATCGTATTACTACCATCAAAATTCTCAAACCAAATCTGTCAGTAACTAGTTGTACAAGATAATACAAAGAAGAATTAAAAGAAAGTTGATTTTTTTCATTAAGCCTAAATTCACATTGAATTAGTTAATATATATTTTTTACAATTAGGTAATTTCTAGCAATAAATTTGGTATTTTTGCTTTCAATTGCGGTATATAAGAGAGAATAAAACAGTTTGATTTACGCTAAAAAAAATTGTAACATCAATTCGATTTTTATTTTAAATAAAAATCCTCTGTTCTATATTATGGGTGGGATTTAAATAAGAAAATATTGGTTGACCAATTTTAACAAACAAATATAATATAAATATTCGTCTTCTATTCATTTTTTATTTTAAAAATTTTGAAAATAAAAACGTCGAAAAAATTCTATTTCTTCCTTGTTTTCTGCGTTATTTTCACCGAAAATCTATGATATATATATTTATTTAGAATTATTAAAAAATAGCTCTAATAAATAGGGTTTTACATTTTTTTCTAATATTTTCCCTAATTCGAATACACAGGTATTTTTTTTATACAAAACCACACAGACTGGTAGACCAATAATAACAGAACCATATGTTAGAAAATTTTACATCACTCAAAGAAGAATCGGTTGTAGACAAAATCATAAAACAAATCCGAGAGCTTATTACTTCAGGTCAAATAGAATCTGGAGAAAGACTGCCTGCGGAAAGAAAATTAGCTAAAAAATTAGGAGTTGGCAGAACTCATGTTCGTGATGCTATTCGAAAATTAGAATTTTATGGTATTCTAAAAACACTTCCTCAGAGTGGAACAGTTGTCGCTGGAATGGGAATTACTGCTTTGGAAGGATTAATTACTGATGTCTTAAAATTAGAAAAAAGTGATTTCACTTCTCTGGTTGAAACTAGGTTAATTTTAGAAACCAATGCTGCTGAACTCGCAGCACTTCGAAGAACAGATGAAGATATTGTAGAATTAAAAAAAGCTATTTCTGCATTTGAATTAAAGATAAAAAATAATGAAATCGCAGTAGAAGAAGATTTAATGTTTCATCTTAAAATTGCAGAAGCAAGCAAAAACAAAGTTTTAAATTCATTGATGCTTGTTATTACACCCGACATCATCAATAACTTTATCACCTACAATGTTTGTAATAAACAAACTGAACTTAAAGCATTTCAAGAACATAAAAATATACTCGAATGTATCATTAAAAAAGATGGTGCTGCTGCTAAGGCTTTGATGTCAGAACATCTTCAAGATGTTTCTCATTTTAGTAAAATAGCTTAGCGCATTTTTAATTATTAGAGTTAATTATGAATGACAATTTTGTCCCGATAGCTATCGGGATGAATGAATCGAAAACCTTGTATTCATTTGGTTTAAAAATTCCCTATACAAAACTCAATAGAATAATTTCTATTATTTAAAAGCATTAAGGAACACTAAAAGAATAACTTATTTTTTTAGTGTTCCTTAAGATTAAAATATTTTTAATGAAAAAACTATTTCCAATTTTATTTTTCCTTTCCTTTTTTTTATCACTTCCTCTTACTGCTCAATTGATATTAAATGCGGATGGGCAAAATAATACTTATGAATTAATTACTGCTAAGTTAGCACCCAATTATAATCCAATAGAAGTTCCTGATTGTGGCCATACCAGTTTTGGAAGACATATCGACGAAATATTTGACGATGAATTAAATGAATATGTTTTTCGTTTTTTTATTCATACAGATGAAGATGATGACCGTTGTATAAATTTTGATCGACAAAGAAATGAAATAAAAACTTATAATCAATCTCCAGATTCTTTACTAGGAGTACAGGACGAAATCGTTGAATATAAATGGAAATTTAAATTACCCGAAGGATTTCAATCTTCTTCTAAGTTCACACATATTCATCAATTAAAAGCAGTAGGTGGAACAGAGTCTTCCATGCCGTTAATTACATTGACTACTCGCAAAGGATCGCCCGATGAACTTGAATTAAGATATGCTGAATCGCTATCACAAGAGACTTTACATGAAGTCAATATAGCTCCATTTATAGATACCTGGTGTGAAGCAACTGAAACTGTCACTTATGGGGAATCAGGTACTTATGAAATGATTATAAAAAGAGTCTCTGATAATGCTATCTTATTTTCGTATAACAATGACAATATCCGAATGTGGAAAACACAAGCGGACTTCATTCGCCCTAAGTGGGGAATATACAGAAGCTTAGTTTTTGTAGAAGACTTAAGAAATGAAGAAGTTTTATTTGCCAATTTTTCAATTTCAGAATTGTCATTAAATTCTGTAGCTGTTAAATCTCCTTTGCGAAATGAAATTCAATTCTATCCAAATCCTTTTAATGAATTTGTTCGAATTGATGGAATAAGTGAGGATGTATCTTTTGAAATACTTGATTCAAGTGGAGGAAAAATATGGGAAGGAAAAACTAAAAATAATCAGATTAATTTATCTCATTTGCCTAAAGCTATTTACTTCGTCAATCTATATTTTGATGATAAAATTATCTCAAAAAGATTAATCAAAAAATAAGGTAACTATTTAGGAGTCAGGGGCGAGGAGCGAGGAGTCAGGTGATATGGTTTCTACGATTTATCGGACTCACTATAAATAAATCGTAGAAACCATAACACCTGACTCCTCGCTCCTCGCCCCTGACTCCTAAATAGTTTCGATAAATTTTTGAAATCGTTGTCCAAATTCCAAATAAACATCGTATTCTTTTTGAGGGTTCGATTCCTGATCTGCAAGATGAAAAACTTTCCCCATATGTGGTTCTATCGCAATAAATCCTTGATAATTCGATTTTTTTAAATCAGAAAAAATCAGATCTAATTGTGCTTGTCCTTCCCCAGCAAAAGTATATTCAGGTTCTCCATCCTCTCCATGCATAATCCCATCTTTAACATGAATATGAGCAATCGCATGTTTTACTTTTTGATAAAATTCAAAAGACTTTTGCCAAGGATGTGGTTCAGCTTTTGAACGATCTCTTTGAAAAATAGGATTCCCCGTATCGAACACCAATCGCAGATCAGGGACTTCCTCCAAAAGTCGCAAAGTATGTTCTGCTGAAAATCCGCCCCAGTTCATACAGTTTTCATGTAAGGCTTCCAATCCAGCATCTTTAAATCGAGCAACAATTTCTCGTAACCTACGAAAGCGTTCTTTTTCCTTCTGATCTTCGTTCCATGGATTTTGAGCATACGACATAATCCGAGCATATCGAACACCTAATCTTTGCATTCGAGGAATACACCTTTTTACTTCTTCTAATGTAATCTCCCAATCAGAATCAATGGTCTTGGACCAACTTCCGATCAAAGTTCCAAATTCTGCAACTTTAAGATCAGCAGCTTCTATTTTTTCACAAGCCTTTTCAAATTCGGTATCAGAAATTTCGTGAATATTTTTCTCCCCAATTGTCCTCGCAGATAAATATTCCCAGCCTAGTGCTTTTGTCACTTGAATTTGTCGATCCAAATCATTGGATGCCTCATCTGTAAATCCTGTAAGTATCATGTTATTAATGAATAATTAAAAATTGATAATGAATAATTTTCAGAATACTTAGTCATAAATGCTTAAATCAATCCAATCTCCTCCACTCTTCGCACTTCGATAAATCGCATCTATTAACCGAACGGAACGCATTGCTTCTTCTCCTGTAATTAAAGGTAAACGTCCAGCTTCAATTGATTGCACAACATCTTCAAAATTTCGTTGATGCCCCATAAAATTAATGGCTTTGGGATCATTGGCACCTAGTCCTGTTTTACTCGACTGCATCAAATTCTTTTCTATGTAAATGTCTTGTTTATTTTTTTCTTTAAAATCCCAAACTCGAAATCCATCGTCTTGTAAAAAAACAGAACCGTCACTTCCACATAACTGTATTTCAGCGGGATGCCCCGTTGAAGACCAACAAGATGTCGATCCTTGAATCGTTCCTCGTGCTCCGTTTTCAAATTCTAAAATCACCACAGCAGTATCTTCTACTTCAATATTTTCATGGGTCAATAAAGCCAAGGATGCCGAAAGTCTTTTTACATTTCCTACCAAGTGTAACAACAAATCAATAGTATGAATGGATTGATTCATCAATGCTCCTCCCCCATCAAGTGCCACCGTTCCACGCCATGTAGCAGAATCATAATAAGCTTGATCTCGGTACCACTTAATTTGAGCATCACATAATGATAACGTACCAAATCGTCCTTGCTCAACTGCTTCTTTTAATGCGGTTACCGCAGGATTAAATCTTCGATTAAAAATACCTGAAAGAATAACATTCTCTTCTTTGGCTACATCAATCATTTGTTGGATTCTTGCAGGAGTAACCTCTAATGGCTTTTCACAGATGATATGTTTTTTTGCTCGTGCTGCTGCTATCGTAGGTTCCAAATGTGCTCCAGAAGGTGTTGCAATCGTAACTATATCAATGGAGTCATCTGCTAAAAAACTATCCAAATTGGAATAGGATTTACAATGGAATTGTTCGCCTAGTGCTTTTGCTTTTTGTGGATTACGAGCATAGATGGCACCGAGTTTTCCCTCTTCCATACTTTGAATGGCTTGTGCATGAAAAGTTGCTATCATTCCTCCGCCTATGATTCCAAATGTTTGCATTTATTAGATTTAATATTGATTTTTTTGATTTTTTTTGACGCAGACTTTTTATGACTTGCTTATGATTTACGCTAACGGTGATATGACTTTTCTCAGGCTTTTTTATTTTCCGTTGGAAAATGTGCTGTGTCGTTAAAATTTTCCAAAGGAAAATTTAGATAATCAGCGAAAAGTCATATCACCATTAGCGTAAATCATAAGCAAGTCATAAAAAGTCTGCGTCAAAAAAAATCAAAATTACGTTTAAGAATTTTATTCTCTCTTTTCTTTTTTATAAAAACTAAAAACACCAATCACCGCCAATAAACTTACGCCTAAAATTCCAACTAACCCAAAACGTTGTTCATAAATATTACTACTATTATATTTCCCAACCAATGCCCAATAAGAAGCAAAAAACGCAATACCAGTAGCAATTCCCATCAGTATATTTATCAATAATCTTTTCTTAGGTAATTCATCGCCCAAGGCTTTTTTGGAATTCATTAAAAGGAAAAATACTAAGTAGGCAATCGGTAACATTGTAGTTGCAATAACTGATGCTGGAACCACTAAAGCAGTCTTTACTGTCCCTGCCCAAATAACTGGAGAAAATAAACCTGTCAAAGCGGGAATGGATGCACCCATCAAAAATAATCGACGTTGACCTGGTTGTCCAAGTGCTTCGCTCACCGCATATCCATTCATCATCATATGCACTAACATCGTACTCAATGCCATCGCTAAAATTCCAATTCCAAAAATCCATTGCGACCAATTTCCTAAAAACGGAGTCAATGCTTTGGCTAAATCGTTAGCATTTCTTTTGGCCAACATCACACTTAAATCTTTATCGACTTGGGGTGCGTTATTTCGTAGTTGTGTTATTTTATTTTTATCAAAAGAAGAAAAACCAATATGCTCCGCTTGAAGTCTTTTATCCAAAACTTGATGATAAGCAGACTCATTAACAATGCCGTCTTTCTTTGCATGAAATTGGGAAGCAGTAGATATAATCAAACACGAAGCACCTAAAATAAAAGGAATTAATAATCCTAAAAATAAATCATATCGAGCCAATTCACGATGGTTCTTATTCCATTTTTTTTTCATTAAAGAATAAGGTAGTAGAAAAGTCATGTTAATTCCTACGGCAGTTCCAAATGCTCCAATGATAATATTTCGTTGGCTGTTGGAAATATAGTCTTTCCAAAAATCACTATAAACACCTGCCTCTGCAAGATAGGTTTGATAAGAATCAGTAGGGCGAAATAATGCTGAAAAATCTGGAACCAATCCTAACAATAAAGCACTCCAATCAATTGCTTGGCTCCACATCAATTTGACCACAACGCCCATAAATGCCAATACAATAATCGCCACTAAACTTTTGATGACTGAATCTATAATTTTAGAAGCTTTGCCGTCTCCTGAAAAAAGCCAAATTAAAAACATACTAATTACAAAGAAAACAGCGGTAATCAAATAGGAATTAATTCCTCCACCACCAAGATTACCTTGTACCGCATCAGCACCTAAAGCAAATTGTGCGGAACAAAAAACTACATTCGCTACAATGGTTGCGATCAACCATCCCCAAGCTAACAATGGAGATACATTTTTCTTGGCTAGTTCAAATGGACGGTCTTCAAATTTATCTTTACTTAAAGTTACATAGCTAATCGCAGAGAGCATGATGATTCCACAAAGCATTGCCAAAGGTTGTAACCATAAAAACTGATACCCTCCGATGACTCCCAAATATAACGCTCCTACCAAGGTTCCTCCTCCAAGTGTCACGGCGGCTTGTATCCATCCTGGCCCACTCATTCGAGTATATAAAGATAATTTTTGGAAAAAACTTTTTGTAGTGATTTCTTTTAACCTTTGGTCATCGTTCATTTTGTTTTGTCTTGATTGAGAGCTAAAGATCGAAAAAAAGAAGCAATCTTTTTAATTATTCAGCAAAGCTGAATTTTGTTTATTTTTCAACGCAGAGACGGGGAGGCGCAGAGGATTTTAAATTTTTCGATGAAAAATTCTCTGCGCCTCCCCGTCTCTGCGTTGAAAAATTTATTGGCGTAAGCCAATACAAAAAGTACAGGTAAAATCAGTTGATGGGAAAAAATTATTTACTCTTTACCGTTACATAATTTTCATCATTAAGTGGTTCTCCTTTATTCCAACGGTAAGCTACCAAATGTCCTCCTTTTGCAACACTATAATCTAAACAACAAACAGATGCACTCTGCAATTGTGGAACTTCTGCTTTTAACCAATAGTGACCTATAAAAACTGGAATGTTCGATTTGGAATAATAAAAATTATTAGCCCATTCTTGAGGGATAGGTTTATCAGAAAATGAGGCACCTAGACCATATTCTTTGAAGTTTAATCCTTGAGGAGATTTCCACCATTGGATACGCATTGATGTTCTTTTATGTCCATCTTTATCATGAAAAAATTGTCCCTTGGGTAATTCTTTTTCAATTCCTTTCAGCAATATTTCGATGGATTCATATTCCCAATTTCCTTTGACTGCTGAAGCTTGCAAAAATGAAGGGGTCAATAAATTTCCTTGAAGTGCATTTTTTACTTTAGCAAGATGGTCAGGATGCCAACAGGCATGAATAACTCTTAAGTCGCCCAAGTCCAACCAAACAGGTAACCGCATCATCCATTCCAAATACATCTGCCATTCTTCATAATAAGTTTTAAATGCATCTTCGGTAGCTTGTTGTTGATGGCGATTTTTTTTATGATGTGGTCGGAGGT
>Ga0114957_1005604_pt1 | contig 10347 bp, 4 predicted proteins | sample BantaG_FD_87175 | JGI IMG/M metagenome (GOLD analysis project Ga0114957, IMG submission 87175) | Marine algal microbial communities from Bantry Bay, Ireland - BantryBay_4 metaG | ecosystem: Host-associated > Algae > Red algae > Unclassified | place: Bantry Bay, Ireland | collected 2014-11-21 | reverse complement strand
CTTTTTTCCATATCTTGCAGTGGGTGTTTAAGGTGTTTGTGAATTTTGATTTTGTACCTTAAAGTTACAAATTCCCTTAAACTCCCGTTTTTATTGCAGCAGGTAATTTGTCACGCACTCAATAAAATTCCAATAGATTTTTTATTACCCTTCAAAGATAGAGGACATTAACAAGCCAACATAAGCCCCAAAAAAAGTTTCAATGTAAATAATCAAATCTTTTAGCATATCAAAATCAAACGCATTTTGAAAAGCGTATAAAGAGATTAGCAAAATAAGTAAAGGAACATGAGCATAAATCAAAACCGATGTAATTGTTTTATATAACGGGTTAAGTTCCAGCTCTACTTCTTCCGTTTCATGTATATTTCTTTTGTTGGCAATTACATATTTGATTAGAGCAGTTAAATAAATAGCCTTAATTGGAGCAAGTATTTTAATTAATTCTCCAAACTCAGTGGGTAGTAATCCTTTTATAATATAAAATATAATCAAGGATAAAAACAACCCAATAGTTGAGAAAAATATAAAACGGGCTATTCTTATTTGGAATTGCTTTTCATTCATGGCTTATTTACTTTGTTTATGATTGCTCGTTTTATTTCCGATTTCATTTTCCTAGAATAGTCTAGTAAATATTTTTGATATTCTTCCGTTTCCATATCCTCATATCCCGTATGCCTACGAGGTGCAACAAAAATACCAGATCCATATTTCCCTTCTAGACTATAATTCATTTTCACTTCTTCTTTTTCCTGGGTAAGAGAGATTTCAAACTTGATGGTTTCAAAATAACAAAATAGACCACAATCATCTAAAATTTCTGCTTTTACGTTTACAACCTGAACACCAATATCGTTACCTTCCTCATAATCAGTACACTTAGCAACGCGCCAATAAGAATTTTTACTCACATAATATTCTTTTAAATGATCAATGATAACCATCTTCACTTCGTCTAGTTTAGCCTCTACTCGATCTGATTCCAACGTAACCATATTATTCAATCGAATTGTTAAACTATCATTAATGGGTGCTCGTATATTCCTTGGGGAATACACTTTTTTAACTCCATTCTTGGTTTTCAACACTATACTAACTCGATCATTCTTTGATTGATTAATAGAGGTAATGGAAATCATTACAGAATCTTTGGGGACCTCCATAATATGGAGAAACTTATTGTAAAGCTTCAATCCTACCTCCTCGCTTCTATTCGAAATATTAGTGGTATCTAAACTATAGACCAATTGTTTCCACGCTGAAAGATCCGCTATTTTCAATTTTAGTTTAATTAATTTAGGATGTACCTCCAGAGTATCATACATGAAATAGTTTGACAATTTAGTATAAGTCAGCCAATCTTTATACTGTTGTTCTTGCTGTCGAAAAAAAGGCTCATCCGCTAGCAAGCCTCTTTTCTTTTTAGTATTTTGGGAATATCCAATTTGGCCGCACAGGAAAATAAGGATAGCTAACAAGGCTAATTTATTATATAAATAATCTATTTTCATTTTTTCATTTTTTTAGTTCGCAGGTTTACCAATTGGTACAAAGGCAGCCCATTTTGAAGGATGGCTTAAGTCTTCGTTATCAGATTTCAACATTTTCCTTTGCGCTTTTGCTAAAGACAAATATCTATTATCTCCGTCAATAAGATTTTTATATAAATAAAACATCAGGTTCTCCGTAGAGCCATCATCCACTTGCCACAGGGATGCCATTATGCTTGAAGCACCGGCCAAGGTAAATGATCTAGCCAGTGTCGCATACTCCATACCTGCACGACCTACACCAGATTCACAAGCAGACAATACCACCATCTCTGTACCATCCAAAGGTAGTTCCATCGCATCTATTACCGTCATTGTTTTATGATTAGCAAACTCTAAAATACTCTCTTCCGGTTTTTGCGTGTTCAACTTACCATGAGTTGCCAAATGTACGTATTTGCAGTCTTTGACCTTTTTCTCCAAATTTTCAATAGTCGCTTTATTACCAACAAAGTAATTATCTGTATGAACTAATGAATTTATTTTTTCCACCTCCTTTCTTGCACCTGCCAAATCACCATTAGGATCTCCCATCAAAACAAATCGATCTGAAGTGCGCTCTCTTGTCTTCATCAAAAGATTTAACAAAGACATGGAAGTGATATAACCTATGTTATAATCTTCAACGGCATATGCTTCTTTGTTTTTCCCTTGCTTATTAATTAATGCGGCAAAAGGAACATAGTATAATTGTTTGGCAGGAACAACATAAACATTTTCGTATCCTCCCAGATATTTTTCCACTGGTCGTAATAATATTTCGTATAAGTCAGCTAAGCTTTTATTTAATTGCTCATTTTTTTTCGGTTCCAGGTCCTGGATATATTCAATGTCGTACTTTGCTAAATCAGTAAGCAAATCAGAAACCTCTTCACATTTTTTCATCAGTACTTCTTCATCAACAATGATCTCCGCCATTTTAACTGACTTTTTTGTAAGTACTTGAATAAAAAGCCTTTTTTTAGTTGGTAAGTATTGTAAAACCACTTCATCTTCTTTAAACTTATTCCTCATTGAATAAAGATTTAAAGGTTTTACTTCCAATAATTGATATAGACCTGGTTCCTCTCTTTCTAACTGGGCCAACATACGAGAATGTTTTTTCCGTAAAGCTTCTAATTTCGTTTTATTCGTAATCGTATCTAGACTTGACATTTGTAAGGATTGCTCTCCCAACACCAAGAAAGAATTTTCGTCTTTGGCCATTAATTTCTCAATCTGATTAATTTCTTTTTCCGTCTCTTTAATACCCTTGATCGCTTTTCCTTTTTTACTATTTTCAGGCAATGCATTCAAAACGATATCCGCTTCCGCTCTTACTTGATTCGCGTTTTGATAAATGAATGCTTCTTCTTTATTAAAATTATTTATTAAAAAAGACATAGGATCAGCTCCTCCCCCATCATAGATCAGTAAACCTAAATCGGTTCCTACATAAATCCTTCCATTCGCATCGGTTTCAACAGCATTGACGTGTCTTCCTCCAGAACTACCGTACTTAACATCCTCTGGTAATATCCAATTCAAACGATCCGGATAAAACCAATTATTCGTATTGCTATTAAAAGCGACCACCCCGGATGCACAACCGAACAACCAGATATCTTCACCTATATTCACTCCTTTAGTTCCCAGAAAAAGGGAGGGATGATCTTTTTTTAGAGCTAGATAAGAAGGGTCTTTCAGGTTACTAAAACTTTCCATTCGCCCATTTTTATCACGTGCAAAACCAGCATTAGTCCCAATCACTGCCAGATTTTTGCCCACCGAGGTATAAGAATTCATAAACCAATTAAGGTTTAATTCATTAGAATTAATACGCTCAAATTTTTCTTCCTTTGGATTCCATTTTAATAACCCTCCCGCCATACTAATTCCATTATAGTAAATATGACTTTCGCTCGAACCAACTACAAATAAATCGCCTTCTATCGTTTCAATAATTTCATCAATATGATAGGTTCTGGATGGAAATTCTTTTGACGTCTGTAAAAAGTTAAACTCCTGTAATTCTTTTCCCTCCCGATATCTAAAAACACTGCCTCCTGCGGCCACCCAGATAGTACCATCAGCTGTAACTTTTAAATCATGAACGGAGCTTTCAGAAAATATCCTTTCTTCTTGATAAGGATAGGCCCCAAATAATTCTTCTTTTTCATACTGTCCGGATGAATCAAACTTAAACCGAACGATCTCGTTACTGATATTGCAAACTAATTGATTATTGGCATCTAAAGCGAGATGGTCGGTAGTACCGAAATACAAAAGACTATTAATTTCTTGATCCGGATCATTATGAAGCAGGTATTTTAAATCATCTCCGTCCGTTATGAAAGTAACCCCTAGCTCATTGCTGGTGAGTAAATTCGTTATTTTACCTCTGTATACCTGAGCTTGATTTATCTCAAAAACAAAAATATCATTATTGGAAATAGTAGTAAAACTATTACCATTTTTATCCGAAGAAATCGCTTTGGCTATTCCATCAGCTAAGGGTAAGGTAAAGTATTCAAAATGATCTTCATGATACAATGAAAAGCCCTGATCGGTCAATACACCAACGGCGCTTTTCTCTTCATTGATCGGGATATTTGCTAGTTCATATATCTTGGAAGTTTTTAAAATATTACCTCTGAGAGGAATCGAAATATGTTCTTGAAAAATACCTTGCTCTTCATTTTTAGATTCTAATCGATAAACAACATTATTATGCAAGGTGAAAATTCTACCACTCGTGTTAAATATAGCATCATCAACTGATTGATCTAAAATCTGATTTGTTTTAATCTGGCCATTTTCCTGATCAAAATAGTTAACAAACAATCCTTCGTCGGTTCCTACTAAAACCAAGTCATAATCAGTCAAATTATTTCTTCTAATAAATTTTACACCTCTACCTTTTATTTTTGTTGCCGGCGATAACTGCTCTTCTGTAAGCCAAACCAATCCGTTGGTTGTACCTATTAATATTTTCGTTCCAACCTTGCCAAGATGTTCGATATTTAAGGAAGGAAGACCATCCGAATCCATCCATCGTTTCACTATTTTCCCGCTATAATCATCATTAATTTTTATTAATCCATTGGCAGTACCTAAATAAAGATGGGCATCATCATCTTCGACGATTGACAAAATATTTGAAGAAGTCTTTACTTTAGAACTTGATAAACCAGATTCGAAAGCCCTGGTAAGTTCATTATAAGCAAACCACTCCCAATACCCTTTTCTCAAAACAGAAATACCCTTATTTGTTCCGACGACTACCTCCCCGTTTTTTCTATAAAAAACAACATTTACATCCAAATTATTGATTAGATCATTAGGCACTAAATCTGCATATCCAAACTTTTTCCAGTAACCTTTGTTTTGTAAAAAAGAACGAGGTAACCAATACGAACTCTCCAACAATTCTATTGGATTAGTTTTAATTTTGTTAAAGAAGGAAACCATCTGTTGCCGTGTTCTTTTGTCATTTTCTTCAACTATTGCATTTTCCAACCAATCTTGCATTTCTGTCCAGTTTTTCCAAGCATCATTATCTATTCCTCGCTCTCTAATCAAATAAAGTAAATCGTAATAAAGAGCAGCAACTTTTAAAGCATGTTGATTACTTTTTCGAGTCATGGTGTTTTGCGCAACCCACTCAAACAAAGTAGTTAATATCTCTATTCCTTCTGGTCCATAAGAAGCAGAATTTGTAATGTTTTCAACGAGATATGTTGCTAATTCTAACCCTTTCTCCTGCCATGCCACTCTTTTACTAGGTGCCCCATCATTTCCCCAGAACACTTCAGATGATAATTGATCATAGTCTGCTCTCAATTGATCATAAGTAATATCTTTAAGTTCCAATCCTGGTACCTCTAGAGAATTAAGACTACTGATATTTCTCACTTTTTCGTTCAACCCTAGTAATTCTTGAAATGCTTTCGATACCTTGACGGCGATCTCGGCCCCTCCATCTTCTCCATTTTCTCCATAGGAAACAACCTCATCAATTTCTCCGTCTGCATCATAAGAAACACTGATTCCTCCAATTCCTATCATAGCGATATCAGTTGGTTTTCCTTTTGTATTGTACTTAAAACTTAAGTCTTCACCAGACGAAGTAAGCAATTTAGATATATCTTTGTGACTATAAACTAGTTTCACCCATTCTCCTGCAGAATTACCAATCCTGGTTAGTCTTCCTTCCTCATCGTAATCGATAGCTATATAGGCTTTACCCATTTCAATTCGGGACACTACACCAAATTCTGGATGATCATACCTTCTAACAATACTACCATTTGGGTAAACAATCGTAGCCATATTTTTTTCAATGTCTACTTCTACCTTTGTTGAACCTTTCCACGCATTTCGTCTAGCATAATTGTACCAATTAATATATCGAAAACTATTTGAAATACTACCAGATCGTTCATAGCTTGTTTCATAATAACGATTATGATCCCCTAATTTACCATATGCATCGGCTTCAAGACCTTTGTTATATTCTTCAGGAGCTCTTTCCTTGCAAAGCTGAGAATATCGGATAGCATTTATATTATGACTTTTCCATTTCGTACTCAAGTGAGCCGCTCTCCTTAACCTTAGTCCATCATAGGGTGATCGATTAACATAACGATTAAAAAGCTTTGTCGCTCTTTTTTGTGAAAAATCATCATCATCAAATTTCGTATTCAATGAAAATAAAACATTATAATCATCTGGATCAAAAGATAAAAGACTATCATAATGTAATCCCGCAGATACCATCTCATTCTGTGCTTGATATAACTGAGCCATGTATTTATGATAGGTAAAAGGGTTACCTCCTAATTCGTAGTAGGTAGCGAGATATTGCTTACCTTCTGTTACCTCTTCGGGAGAAACTTTATTCTTTAGTGCTTTATCCAAAATATTGGCAGCTGCTTCAAAGTAATAAGAAATTAAATCATAATGAGAACCGTCCTTTGTAATTTCTTGTTCTGCTCTAATCAACCATTCTTCAGCAAGTTGCCAGTTTTCTGTTCTATAAATAATACTTCTTATATTTTGAAATGGAAAAGCGGCACCTGGATTTTCATCAATCGCTTTTTCATATACAGCTATCTTCTCTTTAGTAGTTCCTTTTAGATCCGCTAGCATTTCCCAATTTTTACCTACCCAAGGATATTGCTCAATTAAAGCTTCAACCGTTTTAGTGGCTATGATTGATTTGTTACTTTCCTCCTCCTCTTTTTTCTTTGTCCATTCTATATATTTTTCTACGGTAAATGAATTGGAGGGGTTTAATACCAGAGCTTCTTCCAAGGCTGCAATTGCTTTTCCTGTTTGATTATTCTGGTTATACACAATAGCTAATGCACGCATTAAGTAAGCAGAAGAAGGATATTGTTTTATTCCTTCTAACAGTATTTCTATTCCCATTTCCGTTTCTCCTAACGCTGGAAATATATCATCCGCGTAGGCATACATACTCTCTGATGCTAAATTTTTATTTCTAAACTGATTAATCAACTCTGCGCCTTTCAGTAATTCTTTTCCATTAACATAAGCACTCAGCAATCGTTGTGCATAGTTAACATTATCTGGCGATAGTTTGATGGCTTCTTTCAGGTGCTTTATCCCAAAACTATAACGCTTACTTGCGATCTCCAGACGACCATATAAATTTGATAACTCATGCCGATTTGGATGTTTTTGCAAAGCTATCTCTAATTCATTTCTGGCTCGCCCCAGGTCACCTGCATCTAACAAAACTTCAATCCAGGTTGTATAAAAATATAAATCTGTATCTGCAGAATTATATAATGCAGCTGCTTTTTTACAAATTTCTTTTGCTTCATCAAAACGAAGTAATTTTGCTAAACACCTGGCTTTTGAAGGTAGATTAAATCCATAGAAAGGATCTATTTGGAAAGATTTTTCAAAATACGGAATCGCTTCCTCATAACGGTATTGCCCTTCAAGTTCCTTCGCTAAATAACGGAATGCCATAGCATCTGCTGGTTGTTGTGTAATAAATAGCTTTAATGCTTCTATCTCATTCCAATTCTCAACTTGAGCGCTAGAGAACAAAGTAGAAAAATAGCTTTCAAAAATCGGGTTGTCTTTAAATTTTCCATTTTCAATCTCATTCATCAACCGTTTTCTAATCAGGTCATTTTCAGAAACAAGCACCGTCCATAACCATATTGACTGAAAGCTTATTGGTTTTAATTCAAATATCTTGTCGACTAACTCATAAGCAGCTTTATCGTCAATCTCTTCAATAGATCTAACAATATCTCCAATAGCATATATGTCAGTAACCCCGGAATACTTTTTAGATTTAAAATTTTTATAAACCTTTTGATAATAACCTTCATTATAGAATTCATCTAATTCCGCAACTAATGTTACTTGCTTTTTAAATTTTTCGTTGGTAGTCTTTAAAATATTTTCTACAGAATTATTGGATTGTTGTATCGTTAGCCAAGCGGTAGTCGCTAATGGATCAGGAGTAGCAGACTTTAAATTTTCTTTTATATCCTTTAAGGCTTTCTTTTTTTTACCATTTATAAAATCGTTAGACCAATTACTCATGTTAGCATATAAGCCTTCGGCTTTTGCTACTGGTATTATATTTTTTGGAGGATCTGATTTCGATTTTTTCTGAGGGGTCTCAACTGTGGTTATGGTAATATCCTCTTGAGGGTTAATATCTAATTTTGGGTTTTCTTTTGGTAAAACGGGCTGCTCTGCTTCTACCTCTTCTCTTTTCAAATCTGTCTTTAAGATTGGCCTAATATTCTCGGTCGATGCAACAACATCTGATTGCTTGACATTTTTATTAAGGGCTTCGGTTTTAATTGCAACAGCTCCCTTTTCAGTGAATATATCATTGTTTAGAGGTGGAGTAACTTTCGCCTCTTTTAATTTGGGCTTAAGCTTCGGCCTGGAAATAGGCGGTTTAGCTATTGTTATCTCTTCTTTTTTGTTAGGAAGATAAAATCCAACTTCTTTAAAATTTTTATTTGTTAAAGCTAAATATATTGGTTCTGCATCAACTGCTAATTTTTCCAAGTCAGCATTTGGACCAAACAATAAATTCAACCACTCCCCTTCCGAAAGTTTTTTGCTTTTTGAGCGTCGTAATCCATTTAGTGCAATTCCAATTATATCAATTCCTCTACCTCGTTTTGAACAAAGCACAAAACCATTTCTAGTTTCTGAAAATTTAGGATATTTTTTAATATCTGGATGAGATAAAACCCTTCCGTAATTATATTTACCATCCGAAATATTTTGTCCAAGACTAGATTGTAAAGCAACAATTGTCTGCATAATCGATCGATTAATATTATAATATTCAGCTTTTGATTTTATTTCCGGAATGGTAGAAACAAATTTCTGAACGCTTGATGGATCAACAGTTGGGTTTGGGTTTGGAGAAAAATATGTTTGACTCTCCCCAATAAATGGACAAGTCAAAATTAAGAACGTGAAGAAATAAATGTTTATTTTCATTGGAATTGGTTTTTAATTTGATGCTATTAAATTCCCTTTATAAAGTATTTGAATTATCACCTCTAACATCGTAGAATAAGATAGCGACAGAATTCAGACCAATATGTAGAGAATATTATTTAGATATTTATAAATCTGAATAATAACGATAGAAATCTCGGGGTAGCGTCTGACGACTTACCAAATAGTTTCTACTATCTTCTAAAAATTGTGTAACGTTGGGAAAGACTATTACGACTCACAAGTAGTCATAGATAAAATGTTTTCAATTGAAAATTTGAGCCAACATTAATTACACGTTTACCCAATTTGATCATTAGTGGTCAAATTACTATCTCTTCTGTTTATGTTTTTCGTATTTTCTCAGGTAGTTAAAATAGCTATTTTGTGATAACTAAACAAAATAGTGTATAAAATATGATTATACATTATTTGAAGGAACAAGATATTATTTTTTCTTTCAAATAAGGAAATAAGATTATAAAAAATATAAAATATACCCTAAATGGGGTACTTTTATATAGATAAAATTATACAATATTAATGCTTATTATTGTATAATTACACCCAGATCCTAAGTATCGACCCCACGCCTCCAATTACAAAATAAATACTTTTTGTTTTAAAAATCCTTGACAAACCAAAACTTAATCAATTGAAAATCAATTAAACACACTATTTATACTAATTTTTAGTATCTTTACAATATCAATAAACAGCATAAATATTGACATAAACAAACAATTAGTTTCACAACTCCTACCGCCAGAATCACACTCTACAAAGGAAAATCCCTTATCAATAATACCTATCCGGTAATGTTAATCATTACCCACAATAGCAGATCTTTTCGAATTGCTACGGGCTACAGAACGGAGGAAAAAAAGTGGGATAGCCGAGCTCGTGAATTTAAGCGAAGTATGGAAAATCATAAGATTAAGAATGCGGTCTTGAGAGAATTACTTTTGAAGGCAAGAAATGTCTTTGATGAAATTCGAAGAACGGATAAGGCTTTTTCTCCCCAACTTTTTAAGGATCTGTTTACCGGCAACAAAAAGCAAATGACGGTTTATGATTACATGCAGGAGTTGATTGATAATTTTAAAGATCGGGGTCAAGTAAATACTGCTCATGGGTATGTTGTTTTGAGAAATCAGTTATTCAAATTTTATGGTAAGGAATGAGGTACTATTCGCCTAAACTCTTCACCTTTTTTTGTGGAGGTACACGGCCATGGCTTGGGTCATATATTGGAATGCCCATACCTTCAGGTGTTTGCCAATTTGTTTTAGGTTGATGT
>Ga0114957_1005603_pt1 | contig 10352 bp, 6 predicted proteins | sample BantaG_FD_87175 | JGI IMG/M metagenome (GOLD analysis project Ga0114957, IMG submission 87175) | Marine algal microbial communities from Bantry Bay, Ireland - BantryBay_4 metaG | ecosystem: Host-associated > Algae > Red algae > Unclassified | place: Bantry Bay, Ireland | collected 2014-11-21 | reverse complement strand
CAACTAAAAATACTATTGATAAAGTAAAAGCATTACCATCTATTAAAAAAATAAATAAACTTGATGATGGTTTTTGGGATATAGAACCAACCGCTTTTGAAAGTTTATTTTTTAAGGTTGATTTTAAGCAGTTAACCAAAGCTTTCGATTATGCGTTTAATGAAGCAAACTTACCTGTAAAAAATAATTTGCGAAATACAAGGGCAGCTTTAGTAATACATAAAGGTAAATTGCTTAAAGAACAATATGGTAATGGTTTTACAGCAGCAACTCCTTTACTGGGTTGGAGCATTACCAAAAGTGTTACCAACACCCTTTGTGGTATTTTAGTAAAGGAAGGAAAACTTAAATTAAACGAACCAGTTAACATTGCAGCGTGGGCCAATGATGATCGATCTACCATAACTTTAAATCATCTACTTCAAATGAACTCTGGCTTATATTTTAAAGAAGTGTATAAAATACGTTCTTCAGTAAACGAAATGTTATGGTTAAATGAAGCTTGCGCGCAATATGCAATTCAACAAAAGTTGGTGCATCAACCAAGCACATTTTGGAACTATTCAAGCGGCTCTACTAACATAATTTCGCATCTTATAAAAAGTAAATTTAATAGCGTTGAGGCATACCTTCAATTTCCGCATAAAAAATTATTTGAACCCTTAGGCATGCACAGCGCTACTATGGAAACCGATGTGAGCAACACCTATATCGGCTCTTCATTTATGTATGCTACAGGTAGAGATTGGGCTAAGTTTGGTTTGTTGTATTTGCAAGATGGCGTTTGGAACGGCCAACGCATATTACCCGAAGGCTGGGTTACTTATTCTTCTAAAAGAAGTGAAGTATCGCAGTATGGAGCTTATGCTGCTCACTTTTGGAAAAATGCTACAGCACCAACAACAGCATTTGAAAACAATAAATATTGGCCCAACTTACCCGATGATTTGTATTATGCTAACGGCTACGAAGGGCAAAATATAGTTATTATCCCTTCAAAAGATTTGGTTGTTGTTAGATTAGGGCAAACCCGCCATAGAAAAAATTGGGATATGGGTTTGTTTGTAGAAGAAGTATTAAAAGCCATCTAAAAAAAAACCTCTTTAACTAAATAGCTAAAGAGGTTTATAAAATATTGTTTTATAAGATGTTAGATTTTACGTGTCCAAGTTCCTGAACAAGTATCTTCATTACCATCTAATGTTGTGGTATAAGTCCAAGTAATGGTATTAGCATCTTCACTTAAAACACCAGAGCCTTCCACTAAAAAAACACCATCGTCTGTTGTTATTTCAGATAATGCTAATGTAATAGTATTACCAGTAACACTAATAGCTGTAAATGCACTATAAGGGTCGAATGCTGCAAAGTTTACAACCTCTAATCCACCGGCATTTTCTCTAATGGTAGCTATATAAGTAAACTCTTGCCCCATATAAAAACTAGCACAGCTTTCGAGCGCATCCCATTCTGCAATAAAAGCAGTTGCAATTTCAGTTTCGCAGTTAAGTCCGGTAAAGCCATCTGGGCAATCACAAACACCTGTATTACAAGTACCACCATTTTGGCATGTTACATCAATACAAGCATCATCAACTTCGCAGTTAACTCCGCTAAAACCATCTAAGCAATCACAAACACCTGTAACGCAAGTACCACCATTTTGACATTCTAATACCTCACAGATTACGGTTTCACAGGTATCACCACTAAAGCCTAGTGGGCAATCGCAAGTTCCATCTTCATTACAAGTACCATCGTTTTGACATTCAACAGTAGCGCAAGGGTCTTGTACTTCATTTTCACAATTGCCACCTTCATAACCTGGTGGACATTCGCAAAAGCACTCGTCGCCCCGTGTTACATCTTCTCCACCGTTTAAACAAATTACGTTATCGCACGGTTCATCAACGCATCCTGTAAAAATAGCTACAGTAATGCTAAGAATAAATAATATTTTTTTCATATCAATTTAAAAATTTTTAGCCCACAAAAGTAATGGAAATAAATTTAACACTACCGTAGTATTAATGTTAAAGTTTTGTTTTTTATAAGATTAAAAATCAAGGACTTATAAAATCTAATTGGTATTGAACAAAGTTGTAATTTATTTGAGAGACTAAAATAGTTTGGTTGGTGCTAACTTGGCAACCATTGCCATTATTGTAAGTATAAGTTATTGGGTGTAAACCAAAATTAACTAAACTAGGGTTAAAGCTAGTAAATACAATGCCATTACCACTAAAAGTGCCACCAGCAGGGCTACCAGTTAGTTGAATTGGATTACCGTTGGCAATAAAGGCTGGTAAACCGCTAATGCTAGCGGTAGTAATATTGGTACAGCTACCATTTTCTTGTGTAGCTTGTGGGTTATAGTTAGCAGCACACGGGTTGGTACAACCGCTAACTCCATTGCTACTACAAGCTGTTATTTCACAAGGATTTATAGTAATGGTTTGCGCACATAAATCACTACGTGGTGCTCCAATACAGGCACGCACAGGTTCTTGGTTTAAAGCACTTTTTATCAATTGACAATCATTATAAGAAATAAAAATGCTTGGTATATTAACAATATTTGAACTACCCGTCATAGTTACTACTTCTGTTGCAGAAGTGGCTGTACAATCTGTTGTAAAGGGTTCGCAATTACATATTACAACCGCAATTGCTCCGCAGGCTTGTGCATTTTCTATTTTACTGGTAAAGGTGCAAATTCCTCTATCAACTAATGCAATGTTGCCATTTAAATTATTGCATTGGCTTGTATTGGGTTGGGCAGGAGGGCTTGGTTGACAAAAATCAGCAGTAGCACCATTGCCATCATTTACAATTATAATTTCGCCCTGTACACAAGGTAATATGGTTTCAATATCTACCCCAAAATCACTTGCATTATTTATACCAACTTCATAATTACCTGTTAAATAAAAAGGTTGTAATATTTCAAAAATACCCTTTTCAACTGTTAAGCCATCATCAAAGGCAGTTAAAGCTATTGGGCTACAATCACCATCTAAATTAACTAAAGTTAGGTATGGGTTGGCATTGGTGCCACTGCCTGTAACTAAATTTGCTGGTGAAAAACTAACGTTACCTATTGTACTCCCAACATTTAACTCCACCTCTGCAAAATTGTTATTTAAACATGTTACACTGTTAAGGTTAGCGGTAAGCTCTAAAGATGGTGCTACATTAAACGTTTTACTGGTACTATTACAATTACCACTGCTATTACTTGCGGTAAGTGATATGGTTAATTGCCCAGCAGTGCCCGACAAACGTAAAACCGGACTTGGATTGATAGAACTACCAATATTTACTTGCAAACCGTTGGTTGTCGCAAATGTCCAATTATAACTTTCAGGATTATTCAAAACTATTTCTTCAATAATAAATTCGCTATTGCTGCAAATCTTTATACTTTCGTTTTCATTTGCATACCTACTTCCCCCTTCTACTTTTAGCAAAAAATCACAGGTGGGTGTAAAATCACCAAGTGCGCTTTGTTTATAAATTTCTGCATTTGCCAATTGGTTCATAAAAATTGTTTGTTGATCTGAGAACGAGTTCATACAATCATCTACCAAATAATCCATAAAATTGTTAAATACAGCTGTGCCTCCGCAAGGGTTACTAACCGACTGAGAACAAGTGCCCGAAAAGCAGCTGTAATTAGAGTAGCATTGTGGTGGAGTGTCTGTAAATCCATCGCAATTTGTAGAACCGCAGTTACAAGATTCGCCGCCTTCTGGATTGCCTCCTCCATCGGTACAAAAGGTATGATCTAAACCATAAAAATGGCCTGCTTCGTGAACGGCAGTAAACCCAGAACGATATCTAAAAGTTGTGGCACAACTGTTTGGCCCTGCTTGACTGCAATAAACATCATCGGTGCCAAATGTACAGGCATCTACCAAAAATGAATTTTCTGCACCGCCACCACCTGGGTTACCATTTAAAGGAGCAATACCAAGTGGGCCTTCAAAATCTATCATATTTTGTACTACTATATTAAGGTAGCCACCCCAACCTGTAACATTACATGGGTTTGCAAATGGGCACGTATAAGCTCCATTAAAAGTTATAGCAGGTTCTCCATTTTGTAAGCCACTTGAAGCTACATGATTTCGATTAGCTATCTTAAAAATTATACAAGCTCCACCTGATGGGCTAGTGCTGCATCCCTCATCGTCTAAACCATTATAAGCCTTATTTAATGCTCTTATTTGAGCGTTGGCCAAACTTATTAAACAGGTTTGTTCTTGGGCTGTTGTACCAATACCGTTATCAAAATGTATAGCTACTGGTATTACCACATTACCGTTAGGGCAAGCTTGTGTATTTTTGTAACTACGGTTTGCAACTTCCTCTCTGCCTAAACGAGTTTGTTCTACTATTTTTAAATAGTTACTATCGTTTAAAATTTTGTTAGCTACAAAGTTATCTGCGCCACATCTTTTAACGTTAGAATAATTGTTTTGTGCAATTGTGTTATGTGTTACACTTAAAAATATAATTAAAATAACCAGTCTCATATAATCCTTTTTTCTTATTAATAAATACTTCAATGGTAATAAAGTAATTATTATTTAACACTAATAAATTTTAACAGTACAGCACACGACAATTTTAAACATTAAAAAAGATAGGTTCATAACAAGTGTTATTTTTTTATTTAGAATTGTAGTAGCGTTGAAAATAAATAAAACTGAGGTGTGGGTTTGTAAAAGCATCTTACAAAAAAAGCCACACTAAAAATAGTGTGGCTTTTTAATATTGTGCAATTAAAGAAAACTTATTTTTTTATGATTTTGTTGATCGAAAGTATTTCGTTATTTGAATAAAATTTTGAAATGTAAACACCTGCTTCTAAATGTTTCACACTAATTTTTGAAGCATTGTTTAACAAAGCGGCATCAATTAGTTGACCATTTATGTCATAAAGTTCATAACTAACAGAATTTGCATTTTGCGCTAAGCCTGCAACATAAATAAAGTCGGTAGTAGGGTTAGGGCTAAGTTTAAAATGGTTTTGCGCCGCTTCATTTATACTAATTACTTGGCCTATAGTTACTGAAACATTTGCCACTTTATTATCGGAGCCGCCACAATTAACGCCATAAGTAATTTCATACTTGCCGTTAGTTGAAAAGTTAGGTACATCAAAACTAAGTTCTCCATTTTCAATTTTTATATTATTAAAAAACTGTTTGTTGTAACTAACTAAATAGTATTGAGGGGTTTCGCAGGCTACAGTATCGTTTGCTGCAACGTTAAAAGAGTTACCTGTACTTGCTTCTAAAACCATGCCCATATCATCATCATTAATAATAGAATTTGTGGCGATTTCTACTGAGGCAGAATCTACAACTTTAAATGCATCAAAACCTGCATCAAAAATGGTTCTTGGTGAACCAGTAGCAGTTATAGAAAACTGCATGGTTTCGGTAAATTCAATTACATCTTTTATTGCGTAGTTATGAAAGTTCCATTGAGTGCCTGCTACCAAAGCATTTTGATCGGTATGTAAAGTAATTTCGTCGGTTCCATTACTTAAATTAAAAACAACTATATTGTCATCTAAATTGCCGGTGTAATCGTAATTGATGATATAAGAATAAAAGTTTAGGTAAGGGTTTTCCATTTGAGAAATATCAAATACTGGCGAGGTTAGTGTGCTGATACCAGAGGCATAATCGAAAGCTTCACTATTGCCGGTGACATAGCATTTAGTTCCTGTATCGGAATCAATATCACTTCCTAACGAAAACTGAATACCATAAGCATCGTATCTAATTGGGTCTACTAATTCCCAATTTCCACGCTCGTCGTTTTCGCTATTTTCAATAGCCCAGCCATAGTCTGAAGCAAAATCATCATATATACCTTTGTTTAAGTACAAGTTAAGTTCTTGATTAGTTTGTTTGGCACTTAAACTCATTTCAATTGGTATATAGCCCCAGCTACCGATAGTTACATTATACTCACCAATATAAATACTATCAATTTTAAATTCACCGTTTTCAGCAGTATACTCTAATTGTGTATCGCCAATAGTAAAAACTACAGCACCTTGTTTTAATTTATTACTATCATCAGCATCAAATAAATTACCAGTAACATTGTAAATTCTTGGCTGCTGTGTAAGTTCTGCAGTAACTTCTGTTGATTCACCAGGGGTAATTTTAACATCAGTTAAGGTAACTGCACTGTAACCAAACTTGCTTACTGTAATGGTAAATGTTTCCTCAGCTGCACTACCATATTTAAATACGCCATCAAAATCGCTAGTTGTGGTTTCATTACCAATTTTAACAGTAGCATCAAAAACGGGAGTCCCAGTTTCTGCATCTATAACAACACCATTTAAATAGGCCGCTTCTTTATATTCTGGTTTTAACACAAATAAACCTTCGCTTCCATCGCTTGCAATTATATTACCACTTGGTAAATAAGGGTAAACGCCCCAACAGCCACCAGAGCCACCACCAGATTGCGGTGAGGTATCGTAATTACCAACTTGTACCATATTAGCTGGATCTGAAACATTTGTAATAGTCACTCCATCGGTATAATAGGAAGTAATTACAAAATCTCCTTTAACAAAAGCGTTGTGGGGTATTACTCCTTGGCCAGGGCTTGATTGCCATTTATCTAATTCTTTAATATCGCTTGGGTCGGTTATATCCCAAGATACGATCCAAGTACCAGCAGTTTCATCCGTAGTAAACATTGTTTTAGCGTCATCGCTAATCCAACAGTTATGTGTGTAGCCATAAGTGCTAACTTTACCTAAAATTACTGGGTTACTTTTATCTTGTATATCTACAATGGCTTGTTCCCCATTTTGACCTTCAGAAGTATATAAAATATTATTGCGCGCATAGGCATCGTGTACGTAAGCAGCATTGTATTTACCTGCAAACTTGGGCTTTGTAGGATCTTCATTTAAATCGTACATTATACAACCGCCAACACCATTGTTGCCCCCAAGTATATACATTATACCCAACTCATCAATAAATACGTTGTGTGCTGTAGTAAAATTTTCTCCGCCTTCACCGGTAAAATTATAGGTTACGGTAGAGTCTGGTAGATACTGCAAATCTACAATTAAACAACCTGCACCAGTTTCGTTGGTTACATAAGCATAATGATCCCAAGTTTTAACATCGCGCCAAGTACTTGATGGGCCACTTATTCTGTCTACTTCAAGAGGCATTGTTGGCTCTGTAATGTCAACAATTGAAAAGGCATTATTTAAGCCTATTAGGGCATACTCTTTTCCTTCGTCTTCATAACCCCAAATATCGTTTAGAGTGATATTGTACTCAAGCTGGCTTAAAAGCTCCACATTATTGTGTTGTGCAAATGTATTACCAAGCACAAAAAATAATAGGGTAATAGTAGTATAAAAGAATCTCATGTTTATTGTTTTATTATTATTGTAAAATTAACAGAATATTTACTTTTAAGGATACAGTTTGCGGTTATTAACTTTTTTTTCAAGGCTTAACCACTAATCTGCCACGCATTTTTAAATAGTGGCCAGGGTAGCTGCAAATAAATGGATATGTTCCAATTTCGGGTGTAGTAAATTGCAGTACGGTGCTATCTGCTGGGCCTACTAATGCTGATGCTGCAATTACCGCTGAATCTTTAGGCACATATTGTTTAGCTTCGCCCGCTCGTATTGCTTTAACTCCTATTTCATCGGCTTTACCTTTTTGTGTGAAAATAATATTGTGTATCATCATCTTATCGGTTCCTTTATTAATTAGCTTTAGCTTAATGGTGCCTCCTGGTTTTGCGGTAATTACGTTGGGTTCAAAAGCCATCTCCATCATAGTATTACCAATGGCGAAAATGGTAGTATTAGTGGTTGCTTTTGTTGTATTGTTTTGTGTTGGTTTTGTATTTAGTGAAGTTGGTTGAGTATTGTTTTGGCAACTGACTATTAAAATAACAAGGCTAACAAAAATGAAAAATTGTTTACTCATAAAGCGCAAATATAAAGGTAATGATTAGTTATTTTGTTTACTTACAAAGTATTGACGCTTGTTTTTATTTTTTTTGAGCGTAATAGATGGTGCTTCTTAAACTATTGCGTTTTCTTCCACAAACTTTATTGCATTTACCCACTTGTAAAATGCTAAAAGCAGGTACGCAAAGAGCATCCAAGCGGGGGCATAATCTAACCGGATTAAGCCGTGTAGGTGATATCCAATTTTATAGTGCCACGGGCATTTACCAATTATTTGCTGCAAAGCAAAACCGGTAGCATATTCAATTACAAAAATGCTTGCGGTAATAGCGAGCAATTGTAACAACAAAGGCAGTTGTGATAATTTGTTGTAGCTTGCATTTAGCAAAAAGTAAGACAATCCGTAAATGGGAATCATCCAAAAATAAATTTTAGTGCGAAAGGTAAAGTCAATAGGTTGGCCAAAGTAAAATTGTTCTAAAGTATTGGTAAAAGCTCTAAAAACCACTTCAACAAAAATACCGAAGCCTGCAAAGGCAATAATTTTACTAAGCGGTCGCAATTAACGACATTTTAAAATTTCTTGTATTGGCGATGATATTATTTGTGTAGTTTTTCTTGTTAAAGCTGCTGTACTGAAAAAGCCCAAAGCGCCACCCTCAATATTAGTATCGGGGTTTTGCGGGGTAACATCGCCACCCGGGCCACCATTATTGGCTATTGTTGCTATTACGAAATAGTAGTTGTACATTACTTCGGTAATGTTGTACATTATACTTTTAACTTCTTGTATATTACCTTCTTCATCTTTTTCTAAAAAACAAGTATTAAAAAATGGAGTACAAGATTGTATGCCATCATTAAAATTATCGTCTTGTAAATAAATTTGATCGTCAGTAGATGATTGAGCAGTTTCACCTGTGGTTTCAAAACGGTTGTAATCAAACAGGTAGAAATTCTTTTCGTTTGGTATATCTGTAAATTGGTTAAAAATAAAATAATCTCCTTCTAAACAAGGGCTAAGCGTATCTCCACCTGCTGTTAATGGAAATGGCAAACCTACCAGCACATTATCGTAACTGGCTTTGTTGGGCATCAGCGATGTGGCTGTATAAGTTTCTCCATCAACTTCAACTGTAAGTTTGTAAGTGCTGCCGCTTTTGCCAATTAAGGTGTCATTCCGGTAATAGCCATTAGTTTCATAATTTAAAGGATAAACCTTGCCATCTTCTTCAACAGTAACAGTAGCATCTTTTATGGTTTGGCTTGCTTCATCATCAAAAACACTTTGCGTATTTCTAACATAAACCAAGTTGTTACCTGTTTCATCAAAAAGGTAAGCTTCAATAAAATACTTAGCATCGTTGTTGTCAATATCTACCTCAACAATTTTTTCACAAGCAAATAGGCCACAACAGAGCGTGGCAATAATTAAGCATCTTAAAAAATTCATCATACTAAAAACTAAAATTATAAGCTACGGATGGAACAATTTTAAACAAGGTTAGTTGGGTGGCTTGTACATCGTAAGGGTTATTTTCTGTGCCTGCAAAAGTAATAGAATAAGGGTTCTCTCGATTGTAGACGTTGTAAGCAGAAAAATTCCAGCTCGATCGCCATTTTTTAGGAACTTTTACCCGGTCGCCATTTTCATTTAACCGATATTTAAATTCTTTGTTTTTTATGGTTACACTCACATCCATACGGTGGTAGGCTGGTAAACGGGCATTGTTTCTAATTTCAAAATCAGAAACAGTAATTAGGGCATTTTCGCTGGCAGTATCGTTAATTATATTGGCAGGGTCTGATGAAATTGGCGCTTTACCACCAGGCCAGGTTACGGCATTGCCAGTGTAATAAACCCAACTTGTTGAAAGGTCAATACGTTCGGTTAATTGGTAAGAGGCCACTAAGCTTAAATCGTGTGTGCGATCTTGCCTTGCCGGAAACCAATCACTATAATTAATTTCTTCAAATTTCGATTCTGTTCTGGCCAGCGTATAACTTAACCAACCGGTAAACCGCCCTCTTTTTTTCTTTATGTAAAACTCCAGGCCATAAGCACGGCCTTCGCCATATAACAAATCGCCTTCAACGGTAGCATTTAAGCTTACTTGTGCGCCAGGTTTGTAATCAATAATATTATCTAAGGTACGGTAGTAAATTTCTGTTGAAAATTCGTATTGATTGTCAGCAAAGTTTTGAAAGTAACCCAAAGAAACCTGATCGGACAATTGAGGTTTTATGTTGTTACTACTCGGCAACCAAACATCAGTAGGCTGCGAGGAAGTAGTGTTAGACAGCAAATGAAGGTATTGAAAAGTGCGCGCATAAGCTGTTTTAATACTTACATTGTCACTAAACT
>Ga0114957_1005601_pt1 | contig 10353 bp, 6 predicted proteins | sample BantaG_FD_87175 | JGI IMG/M metagenome (GOLD analysis project Ga0114957, IMG submission 87175) | Marine algal microbial communities from Bantry Bay, Ireland - BantryBay_4 metaG | ecosystem: Host-associated > Algae > Red algae > Unclassified | place: Bantry Bay, Ireland | collected 2014-11-21 | reverse complement strand
CAAAAACATAAGTCCAGGATCGTTTACGATAATAAATCTTCAAAGCTGAGTAAGGACACTCCGCTTCTATAGGGCAACCATCAGTACATCGATCAGGTGCTCCTAATGGTGCATTTTCCTCTTTAAACCAACTCAGCGAACCAAAACTACTGATGTACTCACACTCAGATCCGATCCACCATCTAAGCATATCCATATCATGACATGACTTAGCTAAAATTATAGGATTTGTTTCTGACTCTTTTCTCCAGTTACCTCTTACAAAAGAGTGAGCCATGTGTACATGCTGTATCGGTTCAAAATGTTGAACACTAACCATTTTCCCGAGCACACCAGAATCAATTACTTCTTTTACCTTACGGTAATACGGGGAGTATCTCAATACATGGCAAACAGCCACTACGGCTTTATTCCTTTTCTGAGCATCGAGTATTTCTTTACATTCTTCCCAGGTCTGAGCGATTGGTTTTTCTAATAACAAATCGTAACCCATTTCTAACGCTTTCATGGCGGGACCGTGATGTAGATCATCTGGAGTGGTCACGATTATAAAATCAGCAAACTTAGGTCTATTAAAAACATGCTCCCACGTGACAAATTGGTCAGACTTAGAGATATTATGTTTCTTACTAAATTTATTAATTCTAAATGGAATAGGCTCCGCTACGCCTACGATATCCAGTTCGTCTGGGTACTTTAATGCATAGCCTCCATAAACATTTCCTCTCGCACCGGCGCCGCATACAATCGCGGTCATTTTCTTTTCTACTTTGAGATGACTGTTATCATCCTTCCATTCGTATTTTTTTTCTACTACATTTTCTAATGCTGTAGGACTAATCAGTGGTAAAAGTCCTAAGGATTTTATTGCGTCACGACGTTCCATATATATTTATTTAAGTCTGATATTCTATTTTCTCGTCTTTGAAAAATACAAAAAATAAAACCATTACCCCTGCTGCAAAGTAGGCAGGCCACATCCATATCGCTTTCCAGTTATAAACTCCTTCTGAGATCAAATGCTGATCTTTAATCATTCCAGCTAGATAAAATCCTACTAACATTCCTAATCCATAAGTTGCTAAAGTAATTAACCCTTGCGCTGCCGACTTTATATGTTCGCCCGCTTTAGAATCGGTATAGATCTGCCCCGTTACAAAAAAGAAATCATAACATATTCCATGTAATGCTATTCCTAAAATCAACATAAAACTAGTCTCTCCTGTATCCCCTAAAGCAAATAAGAGATATCTTAAAACCCAAGCTAACATCCCAATGACTAAAGTCCATTTTATTCCAAATTTTTTGAAGAAGATCGGGAGTAATAACATAAACAGTACTTCTGATCCTTGACCAATTGTCATTTTTCCGGTAGGATTAGTCATTCCCACGTCTACTAAAAATGGATTTGTCTGAGAGTAATAAAAAGCAAGTGGGATACATATTAAAATAGAAGAAAAAAAGAACACTAAAAAATTGCGATCCTTTAAAAGCTTTAATGCGTCGAGTCCTAAAATATCTGCAATTCCTTTTTTCTCCTTATCTGCGGTCGGTGGTGTTTTAGGTAGTGTAAAACTAAACAGGCCTAATACCAATGATGCAATCGCCCCCATAGCAAATGTATTACGTAACATTCCGCTAGCGATTCCCTCCTTACTATCCCAAAGAAAAACATAACTAATTACGAGACCTGCAACTATCCAACCCACAGTTCCCCATAATCGTATGTGTGCAAATTCCTGAGCGGGATCCGTCATTTGATTAAAAGAAACAGAATTTACTAATGCAAGCGTCGGCATATAAATGATCATATATCCGAGTACGTAAGGATAAAACGAACCAAAGCTCTCTGCTTGAAACAACATGTACATTAATCCAGCTCCTATCAGATGTAAAACGCCTAAAATTCTCTCGGCATTAAAATATCTATCCGCTATTAATCCGATAATAAATGGTGCTAGTATTGCACCCCAAGACTGAGTAGAATACGCCTGTCCTGTTTGTACTCCGTTTGCTGACAAGTTTGTTCCTAGAAAAGTACCCAAGGTTACAAACCATCCTCCCCAGATAAAAAACTCTAAGAACATCATGAGGCTTAGTTGAGTTTTGGTTGTTGTTTTCATTTTGATTTTAATTTTCTAATTATCCTTTTTAAAAATGTCAACCACGGAGTCTTAGAAGACATAGAGTTTATGGAGTATTGTTTTCTTATAAATATTTATAATGTCGAATCTAATTTTTCGTAATACTTGGAGACTAAGGATATTAGTGATTTAGAAATATTGGTCGTGTTAAAATTAATTAATAATCCTTTAGGCTTTTTAAACAACTTTAAATAAGTTAGTAGCTGAGCTTCATGAATGGGCATTAAAGAATTCATTGCTTTAAGCTCAACTACAACTAAATCTTCAACGATAAGATCTGCTTTATAAATTTTGTTAATAGCTTGTCCTTTATAATTTAGTTCAATGGGCACTTGAGACTTGAAATTAATTTTCAATCGGGACATTTCTATAATCATACATTCTTCATAAATAGATTCTAATAAACCGGGACCTAGTTCCTTATGCACCTCGATAGCACATCCTATAATCCCATAGCTTATTTCATCTACTAATCGCTGTGTTACTTTATCAGGATACTCAAACATTATTTTACTTTTAATTTAGAAGCTTATTGTTTTTACATCAAGGCATCGCAAAAATTAGATTTCCTTTTTTAGCTATTCTTTTATTCTCTTTTTCCTCTGTGTATCTATGATTTTATATTATTCTTATTTTTTACCACGGAGGCACAGAGAACATTGAGCTGTTTTTTAAAACTATTCTTAACTCAATATTGCTCTGTTTCTTTAATCATTAATTTAGTTATTACCACTAAATCGTGGAGATTATAGATTTCTTTTTTAACTATTCTTGTATTTACATATTTCCTCTGTTACATCTGTGTCTCTGTGGTTCATCCTTTCCTTTTTTACCACGGAGGCACGGAGAGCATAGAGCTGTTTTTTAAAACTATTCTTAACTCAATATTGCTCTGTTTCTTTATTCATTAATTTTAGTTATTACCACAAATCGTGGAGAATATAGATTTCTTTTTTAATTATTCTTGTATTTACATATTTCCTCTGTGACATCTGTGTCTCTGTGGTTCATCCTTTCCTTTTTTACCACGGAGGCACAGAGAATATAGAGCTGTTTTTTAAAACTATTCTTAACTCAATATTGCTCTGTTTCTTTATTTATTAATTTTAGTTATTACCACTCAATCGTGGAGAATATAGATTTCTTTTTTAACTATTATTGTATTTACATATTTCCTCTGTGACATCTGTGTCTCTGTGGTTCATCCTTTCCTTTTTTACCACGGAGGCACAGAGATCATAGAAACTTTTTTATACCATAAAGGAAAGAGTGCAATACCATCTGTTTTGAATTATTCATAACTCACTATTCTTTCTTTAACTCTATGATTTCATAGAGACCTTTGTATTTTTACTTATACTATTTATCCACACACCCTCTGTTTCATCGATTCTTGATAGCGTATAATTTTCCTGAAGTTTAATTTAAATCTCTCGGATTTTAATATTACGATACCATACTTTATCTCCATGATCTTGCAGAGCGATTTTTCCTTTCTTTGTTTTTGCAAAATGAGGCCAGTCTGCAAACTTACTTTTTGCAACCATTCTATCCCACTCTTCATCAAACATTGTAAAGTCCACTACGCGATGTCCATTTAACCAAAATTGTACTTCTAGATTATCGACAATTATACGTGCTTCATTCCATTGTCCAGCGGGTTTTACAGTTACTGGATCTGCCGCTTTCAGATCATAAAGATCTCCTGCTTGATGAGTAGGAAGTTTTGTATCAGGGTGACAGACATTATCAAGAACTTGCATTTCTATCGCGGTCTTATAGGCGTTATCAATCTCAGAATCTTCAACTACATTATAAAATATCCCTGAGTTACCACAATTGGAAATTTTCCAGTCTAAGGATAATTCAAAGTTTTCGTACTCTTTATTAGAAACGATATCTCCACCAGTTCCATTTGCTTTGGGATTGAAATGAATCGTACCATCTGGCGTTACTTGCCATTTAGAAGGAGACTCCATTTTACCTTTGTTATAATTATGCCACTCAGACATCGTCTGTCCATCAAATAATAAATCCCAACCTTCATTCTTTTCACTTGCTGTCAATGAATTTTCTTTAAACTCTACTGGGCTCGTCTTTACTATACCTAAATCATTCACCGGAATATTATTTAACGTATACCATGCTTCTGTGGCCCATAATGAATGGTTTTTATGACCCACATAATTATTACGCAATCTTATATATACAACATGGTTTTCTTTTAAACCGGGAATCTCCAAAAAGACTTTATTGCCTTGCTCATTTCTCGTTGCTGATTTTACCGGCAGGGACTGCTCATCCATTTTAGGTCCTCCATAATTTACTGTAGGCAGATAATACCATTGTTTAATTTCAAAATCTGCAGGATTCCAACCATCATCACCTGATAAGTTTTCCGTAAACTCTATTTCCACACCATTTGTTTTTGCCCTAACCGCCAGCATCTCAAAAGCAGCCTCTCCTGTCAGTTCCAGCTTCTGTAATCCATACCATAACTTCTGGGTCTGACCCCAGTTTCCGGGATTACCCACTCCACCTATATACAATGCTTTATCGGGTCCCCATTGCAATCTATTGATACCCGCCTCAAGGCCTTGGGTAAATCTAAAAACCGCTCCTTGTAATTGGCCAGCAACTTCTTCTACAAAAACTCGTTTTAAACCACCATGATAAACATCTCCATGTAGCATTTGATTTTTATAAGGACCAAAATTTATTCCTACCATTTGCGTAGGACTATTTCCGATTTCATCCTGCGGCAACCATACGACTGGCTTTACTTCATTAAGATTTGCAGTGCCTTCAAAATCTACATTACGTGATCCATACCAATCTCCTTTTCGTAAATGAATAATTTTAGAGGATGGTAACCAGTCACCTTCATTATCAGAAATAAATATATCTCCATTATATCCCTTACCGACTCCATTAGGTGTACGTAAACCATGGGCTAATCTTTCAAATTTGCCGGTCTCTATATTGACTCTTATTGCCGAACCTCTATCCTTTGGTTGGTCTACTACACTTGCCCCACCAGGTTGTATACCTGTTGCTAAATTGGCGTAAAGCCATCCATCCTTTTCTTCTAAGCCAAAACCAAATTCATGAAAATTTGCAGACACTCCCCAGTCATCACATAAGGTAATGTACTCGTCAATAATATCATCACCATCAGTATCGACCAGCTTAGTCATTTCCTGCTTTTGCATCACATAGATATCATCGTTTACCACTTTTAGACCTAGAGGCTCCGCTAATCCACTTGCGATTTTTTTATAGGTAATATCATTGTGATCTGCTTTATTTCTCTGATCAATGACATAAACATTTCCCGCCGCATCCCAAGTGGAAATAACTAGACGACCATCCGAAAGAAAATCTAATCCCCCTACTTTAGGAGTAAATACATCTGGTCTTGCCTGTGATAATTTAAAACTAGGATGCACCGATTCTAATTTTGCCTGATCACCTGGATTTTTACTAGAAACGGACATGGGGAGATTTAGGGTGCCGATAAGATCATGATCTTTTATATCATGGGATATCATCTCTGGTGGAATCACTTTCCATTCCGTCGCATTTTCTGGACGATAATTCCATGATAAAAACTTACCTCCCACTCCCTGAAAAAATTCTAAATAAAAAGGATAGAATCCCTTCTTGAGGAAATACTCAGATTCTTTATAAGATGTACCGTGGGGTCCATCGTGATTTAAAATTTCCTCATCTCCGAGTGTAACTCTTGTTCCGTCATCACTCCAAATTCTAAATTTATATTTTCCATCTTCTGGAATTTCTAAATACCCTTTTGCATCTAACGCAAAAAATTCTACTAAATCCCCAAAATCATTATCCGCGATGTTATCGAAGTTAGGCATGATGCCGGCCTGGAATGGTTTTTTATTTTTAAATGAAGGGATTTTATTGATACTTTCTGGAACTTTAAAAACACGTGTAACGGCTCCAGGAATTAAATCACCGATATTTACATCTACTCCCATTAAAGATTTTACATCACCAGAACCGCTTGCTCCCCCACCATTTTTAGGATCTCCTAACGTTAATATATACGTGACCATTTCTTTTATATCCGTTATAGAATACTCTGGATGTGCTGTCATCACCTGACTACCCCAGACACCTCCACCTCCTTTTTTTACCTTATTAATTAAGATTTCCATATTATCATCTGTATCTGCATACTTATTGGCTATAGCCAAATAAGAAGGACCTATCGTTTTTACTTTTTTATTATGACACGATTTACAATCTGATTTAGCAATCAGTCTAGCTCCAGGATGTAACTCATCTTTATCCTCATCCATATACTTGTTCTTCATAGGGTTTTCTACAACCGGTTTATCCATGAGTGTAATATAAAATTTAGTCTTCCCTCTGTTTAGTTGTAAATTACCTATCACATCTAAAGCCTCACTACTCTTTATTTTTTTAACTTCCTTAGAAATAATCTCCCAAACTCCATCCGTATCAATGTTTTCAGGGAGAACAATACTATTTACATTGGTTCTGAGGTATAATCTAAGTACGGACGGCATGGTCGTTTCAAAATCTCTTTGAAAAACAATCTGATTATTTTCACCTTCTAAGGCCTCTACCGTTTCCTTTATTTTTATGGTATAATCCTTTGCAACTAAATGATAAACCAATTGGGCCTGACCCTCAATAATCCGATGCCCTTTATAGTCAATAGTAGGAATGATCGTATCACCCGTGGGTCCAGTAACTAACCAAGGATTTTTAAACTGATTTTCAAAATAGGCATCTCCGATAGAGGTAGGTTGCGGACCATGAGCTGTGGTGTAAACTGCCCCATCAAAATTTACTCTTCCTTTCCAGATTTTATAGAGCGAGGCTTCTTGCGTGTGGTAAGCTGCCCATAAATCATCATGTAAAGCCATGGTAATCATACGCGGCTGCTCATCCAATACAGATCTAAAAACAAATGGCTCGTAGGGTCTAGAGCTAAAAACTGTTGTATCGTTTTGCTCTTCACTACATGAAAAAATAGAAATTAATACTAAAAGGAATATTGGAAATCTCATGCTTATATGCTTCACAGATTAGTTAGTTTTTCTAGATTCTAAATATACTCAACGTTTACACAATACTCAGCTAAAGATTTTGGGTTATTGTTGTAATTTTAGAGACTTATTAAAATATAAGGTATGAAATATTTAAAGTGGTTTGGTTTTCTAGTATTAGGATTATTATTGATTTATTTACTGTTATGTGTAGTCGGTCCTAAAAATATGAATACTACTAGAACCGCTACAATGCAGGCATCCCCAGCACAGACATATAATATGTATAACAATTTAGAGAAATGGAGTAAGTGGTCGCCGTGGTCTTTGAGAGACACGAGTATGGTGATAGATTACGGAAATAAAAAAGAAGGAGTCGGAGCAAGCTATAAATGGAAAGGAGATAATTCTGGATCTGGCTCTATGGAAATATTAGAATCTGTAAAAAATGAATCTATGAAGGCTAAAATGCATATGGATGATTATGATTCTAATTCCTTTATAGAATTTAAGAGTGTCCCTAATGGGAATAAAATAGATTTAACCTGGAGTATGGAAGATGAAAAAGATTTTCCATTTCTTTTGAGAGGGATGATTTTACTTACAGGTCAAAAAGGATCTTTAAAAAACGATTTTGATAAAGGGCTGAGTAATCTTAAAAAAATTGTTGAAGAACGAGCCAAAGGAATTTATAACGGTTATAAGATTAATCCTGTCCAAGTAGAAGAAAAACATTTTGCGATGAATCGTCAGATGGTGAAAATGGATAACATCCAGCAATTTCAGTTAACAAGCTTAGGATCCTTATACAGCAGCGCTCAGAAAAGTGCTATAGAAATAATAGGAAAACCCTGTGGCTTAATTTTTAAATGGGATGAATCCAATGGTCAAGCAGATATGGCTGCAGCTATTCAATTAAGCGAAGCGGTTAATATCAAAGATGCTAGTTCATGGACTTTACCTGCTGGAAATGCTCTGGAGATCGATTACTATGGCGATTATGAAAACTCTGCACTACCTCACTATGCCATGGAAGATTATCTTAAAGATTATGGACTATTAAATAATCCGCCTGTATTAGAAGAATATGTTACTGGTGCTAGTGAAGAAAAGGACCCAAACAAATGGTTAACTAAAATCACTTATTATATTGCTCAATAGGAAACTTATTATTCATTTATTATGTCTCCATTATGTATAATATCAATTAGTGGATCAGATAAAAGAACGTCTTTCGAGAATCAATCATTTTGCACAAAATGGTATTCCCTTTCTGTTTTTTACAGATTATGAATTAAATGAGATTAATGTTTATCCATTATCAGAGATTCCCGATCATATTAAATATGATATAAATGGGATCTCTAATCAAAAAAATCTTTCAGCATTTCCCGATGATTATCAGTGGAAAATAACCCCCATTGATAAAGAAATTTATCGGATCGGTTTTAGTCGAGTCATGAGAGAAATTTTATATGGAAATTCCTTTTTACTCAATCTTACGTATCCTTCTAAAATTGAAACAGATTTAAGTCTTGAACAAATTTTTAATCATAGTCAGGCTAGATATAAATTATTAATCAAAGATCAATTTACTTGTTTCTCTCCAGAGTCATTTATTAAAATAGAAGAGGGAATCATTTCTTCTTTTCCTATGAAGGGAACAATAGATGCCTCGACTGAAAATGCAGAAGAACAGATTTTAAATAATCCTAAAGAACTAGCGGAACATTATACAATCGTAGACTTGATCAGAAACGATATAAGTCAAGTGGCTAAAAAAGTAAGCGTAGACCGCTTTAGATATATCGACCGTATCCATACAAATGGTAAAGAGTTGCTTCAGGTAAGTTCTAAAATCACAGGTGTACTTCCAGAGAATTATCTCCAAACCTTAGGAGACATCATTTTTAAATTGCTCCCTGCTGGTAGTATATGTGGTGCCCCCAAACTAAAAACACTAGAGATAATAAATGAGTCGGAAATATCACCCCGTAAATATTACACAGGCGTGATGGGACTCTTTGACGGAAAAAGCCTAGACTGCGGAGTAATGATCAGAGCGATTTCTATGGATAACGATAAAATGTGGTATCACAGCGGTGGAGGTATGACACATATGAGTACATTAGATGAAGAATATAACGAACTGATAGATAAGATATATGTCCCTATTATTCGAGACGATACTGATTCAAGATGGAGAGATAAAAAATCTGTCTTATCATCATCAGAGGCTTAATTTTAGCAGAGCTACTTTATTTCCATCTCATCCGGAAATAGACTTATCTTCTTATATAAATATTCCAGCCTATTTTAAAAAAGGTCGAGTCAAGTGCAGAGTGTCTTACGACGAATGTATAGAATCCGTTTCTTATGAATTTTATTCCGCAAGGAATATAAGCTCGCTCCTAAAATTATCCTCAGACGATATCTCTTATTCTCATAAGTATGAAGATCGCTCCGAGTTACAAAAACTGTTTGAAAAGAGAGGCGATCATTCTGAAATACTTATAATAAAAAAAGGGTTGGTAACGGACTGCTTTTATTATAATGTGGCATTTTACAGTGATACCTGGTATACACCAAAAGAACCATTGCTCAAAGGTACGATGAGAGCCTATTTACTCGATCAGAAAAAAATAATTCCAAAAAATATTTCGTTGGAAGACATTCCTTCCTTCTCTAAAGTTTGTTTGTTTAATGCGCTTAATCCTTTTGGGGAAATAATTTTAGATCTAGATTGCCTTTTGTAATATTATGGTCGCAAAGATAAATTTGCGGACTTTAAAACTATATTGTACTTTATTTTAAAATAGTTGTTTAATTTGGGCACAATCCAGTTTTAATAACACACTTAAGAACGAATTCCTTTGTTTACAGATAAAAAGAACAGCGCAATAGTAGAACAAATCTTCAGGGATATTAGATCGGGCAAGAATGGAAGAGATCGCGTAATTACTGAATTGTACAAAAATCCAAAACTCCGATCTGGGATAAAGAGTACCATCTTCAAAATGGGTGGTACGGAAGAAAATTTTAAAGATATATTTCCCATTACCTTAATGAAATTTGTAAAGGCTGTTATCCAAAAACCTGACTTAATAATATCCTATGAATTAAATACCTATATATCAGGGATTGCTAAATATACTTACTTAGAT
>Ga0114957_1005597_pt1 | contig 10357 bp, 9 predicted proteins | sample BantaG_FD_87175 | JGI IMG/M metagenome (GOLD analysis project Ga0114957, IMG submission 87175) | Marine algal microbial communities from Bantry Bay, Ireland - BantryBay_4 metaG | ecosystem: Host-associated > Algae > Red algae > Unclassified | place: Bantry Bay, Ireland | collected 2014-11-21 | reverse complement strand
GATGAGGATGAATGTGAATCCAATTCAGCAGAAGTAATCATTAATGTTTTCGAATCGCTGAATATTGTTTTGCCAGATACGATAAACGCTGATTTTGGAACCGTGGTCAACTTGGAACCAATTATTAATTTTGATGAATCAACAATCAATTTCATATCATGGACACCCTCAACATTTATAGATTGTACGGACTGTCTGAACACAACTTATACGGTCAACCAATCTTCATTAGTTACACTAGAAATAATAGACAATAATGGATGTATAATTTTAGGAAATACTTTTATATCATTAAATGAAATCAGTACCGACATCTATATTCCAAATGCCATTTCACCCATTAATAAGGATGGTATTAATGACTTTTTGATTCCGTACAAAAAAGAATCAGATAACTATAAGATTATCTCATTCTCAGTCTACAATAGATGGGGTGGTCATATATTTGAAAGTCAAAATGCGCTCTTTAATGAAGAAACTACTGGATGGGATGGAACAATTAATGGGACTAAGGTGCAATCAGGTGTGTACGTTTATGATATTGTTATATCACTTCCAAATGGATCAATAATCAGACTTTCTAGTGATGTTACGGTATTATGATTCAACTGAATTTCATTCCCTGCGCCTTCTAGACTGTTCAATAAACTGTGTCATTTGCTTTTTCGCACCCTGGCCCTGAAGGGAAATTTTCCCATATGACACAGTTTACTGAACAGTCTTGCGCCTCTAGGCTATGAGCACGTAGGTAATTAACTGCATGCAGGTTCTATTTCGCATATGCATCTGGCGAATAGGTCAATTCATAACTATGTGTATAAATTTCAAATACAATTCCAAATGGGTCTTGCACGTAGCACATTTTAAAAGGTTTTTCATTCGGATAATATTCTCTTATTGGCATTCTTTGTTTTCCACCATACGATACGATTTTTTCTATCAGCTCCTCAATATTTGGGTCTTGTATACAAAAATGAAAAAGTCCAGTATTAAAAGGATTAAATTCAGGTGCTTCTTTTACTCCATTCGGAAAGCAAAACAATTCAATTCCAATTCCGTCTGAAGTGGCTAAATGAGCAATCTCAAATTCAGTCCAATCGTTTCCGAAAACGTCAATGCACATTTGACCAATAGCAGTTTCTTTGTCTTTTTTAATTTTGGAAGGTTTCATAATTATGTACCAACCCATTACTTCTGAATAGAATTTCACAGCTTCATCAATATTTGGAACTGTCATTCCAATATGTGAGAATGATTTTGGGTAATTTTTAAGTTCTGTCATAAGTAATAATTTTTTTTGTCGATATTGAATGTATTAAGTCGGTTTTGCAAGCTAGTTCTATAAGGAAAAGTTAGCATTTTCTCATTCCTTAATTTCAGCTAATTTATTAAATTTTACTCTTATTTTTCTGCTTTTCATAGCCTTTTTTTCCCCGCTCGCCTCACCCTTCAACAAAATAGCACGGACGCTGGCGATACCGCTCCTGCGGTAGTGCCTCGCATTCTGTAAAGCTCTGCTTTCTATTGCTTCAAGTCTTTTTTTGTAAAAAAATACTTTGCATCCAAAAAAAGAAAAATCGCTAACAATCGATTGCTTGCGGTTTTCTCATTTTACCAAACGAAGGCTGGAGCCTTCTTAATGCCTAGAACTGCCGCGGAGCGACAATTCTAGCGGCGCTAGTTTTTTTATTTTTAACTCTTCTTTAGAGGTGGATCCAGCGATCGATTAAAGCGAATTTTAACGGATGCAGGCCCAAGATTTAAAATGCACAACCCGTCAAGTTGGTCACAACAATCAGCTTTAGCTGCTGATGGCGAATGGGAAGCAATGATTACTTTGCAAAAAGAATTAGATGGTGGAAAAGTTAATGATAATAGCAACTCTTCTAATTCTAAATTTGAAAAAATGTTGATAAAAAAAGGTAAAAGAAAATAACCTTTTGTAGATATAACTAATCAAATAAAATTGGGAATGCATTGGAAAATATGTTCCCTTTTTTTTCATAAAACTATCGTATATTTTTTCTGTCAATTCTGGGCAGAGGCTTTTTGAATGCTAGGCACGACTTCGGAGAGGTCACGCCAGCAGGAGCGAGGATACCTTTCTCAATCCATATTCCCCCTGGGTTTCTTTCCTGTCGTTCTTTCATATTCATCAATATGTTCTCGTTCAATATCTTCTGCGCGTTCTCTACCTTGAATATTTTTCATAATAATTCTACCAAAGAAACGTAACCAACCTACAAAAGAATTTCCAATATTAACTTGCCTACGCATACGGTAGGAAGAATTATTTTCATCAATTGGATCTGAACTAATACCGTATTTATAGACGGAATCATCAACCTTATCTTTGATTTCGTAGAGGTGGTGAGGGTTAGGATTGCGCTTCTCGTTTCCGTGCCCTTTGAAACCTTTAAATTTTCGCTTTGCCATTGGTGTTAGAAATTACTTTTTCCACCCTTCTTTGTTGGAGTAAGTTTCGTAATTGTGGGAAGGATTATAGAGAAATTCTTTTTTTGTTTTTCTTTGATAAGCTTTTGCTGCGATGGAAAGGATAGGTTCAAAAGTAATATCCTTTGGCATTTCCGTAGGATTATTTAATACGGTTTCATAAGCTTCTTTTCCATTGGCAACAACACATGCACGGGCATATAGAAAACCGTCAACAGAAAAATGTTTTTCACTTCCTCCGATATTTTCTGCAATTGCTTGTTGGTCTAACTGATATAATTTTTCTGATAAAATATCCTCAAAAGAATAAATATGAGCAACAGGTAAGGAGGATAGTTTTTCGATGACAGGTTCAACGATTGTTTCTCCCTCTTTCTCCCAATCTAACAAAGCAATGATATTCCAAAATTCGTCTTCCTGTAATGGAATAAAATCTGGTTCACGGTTGACGGTGATTTCCAGTTCAGCTTCTCCATATTTTTCTTTCATGTCTTTGATGAAAGAAGGAGTTAGCTTATTAATTTTTATTTTAAAGGTTGATGACATTCGTCGCATTAAATTACTTTTCTAAAATATACTTTTTTATAAATATACTACATTTTGATTTAATTTGGCTCTGCTAACCATTGATTCATAAAACTATCCCACATTTTTTCTATCAATTCAAGCCAGAAGCTTTTTGAATGTTAGGCACATCCTCGGAGAACGGGCAGCTACAACAAGCCATATTTTCCAGCTTAGAGTTTTGAGGTTGTGTTTACCCTTCAAAATAAGAGCAGCTACAACAGTAGGAGGACAGGATATGGTTATTCCATTGTTGTGTTTACCCTTCAAAATAAGAGCAGCTACAACCCCAAAACCGTGTTTCGGTATCTGATAGCTTGTTGTGTTTACCGCTTGCCCCATCTCTACACCAACGCTGGCATTATCCGCTCCGCGGTAGTGCCACGCATTTTTCAAAGCTCCGCTTTCTATTGATTCAGTTATTTTCTTTTTGGAAAGATAAAAATTCGTACCGACAAAATAAGCAATCGCAAACAATAGATGACTTGCGACTTTGTTTTATATGACCAAGCGAAGGCGGGAGTCTTCTTAAGTGCCTAAAACTGCCGCAGAGCAACAATTCTAGCGACTAGTGGAAGTCACGCCAGCGGAAAACGAATTTATGTGCAGATGCAATTGGAAAATGACAAAGGGACAAGTCCTTGGAGTCAATCGAAAGTGGGATTATTTTGGAAGCAGAAGCGATTCAAAGTATTCACTCGTAAAACAAAACACTATTTAGAAACAACATCAACACAAAAAATAATTAGAACCCTCCCAATTGACTTTGGGAGGGTTCTTTTGTAGGTCGGATTCAGCCTAAGGCGGACAGGTTCCAAATCCGATTCCTATTCGCTTGCTGGGTTTGACTTAATATTTGGTGTTAATCGGGTTTGGAAACCCAACCTACGCTTCTTGCATTTCTGCTTGATACGCACTCACCAACGCCTTCTGAACATCAGGCGTCACCGCCATATATTCACAAAATTTTCGAGTGAATTTTGCCCGCCCTTGGGTAATGGATCGTAAGGTCGAAGAGTACTGATACATTTCTGCAATCGGTACTTTGGCTTTGATTTTTTGATAATGACCTTCGGCATCCATTCCCATAATCATGGCACGTCGCGTTTGTAAATCTCCCATCACGTCGCCCAGTACATCGCTTGAGCAAAGTACTTCTAATTCATAAATTGGTTCGAGTAATTGTGGGCGAGCTTCGTTAAATGAATTTTTAAATGCAGTCGTCGCTGCTAACATAAATGCCATATCGTTAGAATCTACGGGGTGCATTTTTCCATCATAAATAGATACTCGTATATCTTGGCAATAAGAACCTGTGAGTGGCCCTTCTTCCATTTTTGACATCACTCCTTTTTTGATAGCGTTGGAATATTTCGCATCTATGGAACCTCCGACAATGCACCAAAGGAAAACTAATTTTCCACCCCAAGGCAATTCATCTTCTTCTGTTTTTCTTACATTTAATCCTGCTGGAGCTGCCATACCTTCATAGTATGGTTCGATGCGCAGGTGGACTTCTCCAAACTGACCAGAACCTCCACTTTGTTTTTTATGTCGATAAACGTTACTCGCTTCCTTGGTAATCGTTTCCCGATAAGAAATTCTTGGACGAACAAATTCCATCGAAATATTATTCACTTTTTCGATTCGATATTTTGTGATGTCCAAATGTAATTGTCCTTGCCCGTGAATGATCGTTTGTTTTAAGGTAGCAGATTGTTCTACAATTAAGGTAGGATCTTCCGCAGCTATTTGATGTAAAGCTTTGACTAGTTTTTCCATATCCGCTTTGCTCGGTGGATTTACTGCAGTACGAATTCGAGGCTCTGGAAAATGAATTGGATCGATTCGCTTCGTCATTCCTTTTGCTCCCAAAGTATCATTCGTTAATGCTTCTTTTAATTTTACGGTAACGCCAATGTCTCCAGCTGATAATCCATCAATTGCATTTCTCGATTTTCCATTCACTTCATATAATTGTCCGAAGCGTTCTCCATTTCGAGTTCGAGCATTATGCAATTCTGTTCCACCTGATAATTTTCCTGAATATATTTTAAAATAGGAAACTGTTCCCACTCGTGGCTCTGACATGGTTTTATAAATAAAAACAGCAGGTTCGCCATTTGGATCGCAGGTTAAAGTATCTCCATCTTCCAACATCGCTGCTGGTCGATCGGCAGGTGACGGAGCAATATCATTGATGAATCCCATGATTCTACCACTTCCCATATTTCGAGTTGCAGAACAACAGAAAACTGGATAAATGCTTTGATTCGCCAAAGCGATGGTTAATCCTTTTGCCAAATCGGATTCATTTAAGTTGCCTTCTTCAAAGAATTTTTCCATCAAGCCTTCCTCATTTTCGGCAGCAGCTTCGACTAATTGATTATGAATTTCTTGTGCTTTTTCTTTTACGGAATCTGGAATCGGTTGTTTTTCAGGTTTGCCTCCTCCATCTGGGAAAACGTACATTGTCATGCGCAAACAATCAACAATAGAATTCAACCCGATGCCTGTATGTAATGGAAATTGAACTGGAATTACTTTGTTGCCAAATCGTTGTTTGGCTTGTTCTAAAGTGGTGTCATAATCGGCTTTGTCATGATCTAATTGATTGATGACAAACATGGTGGGCGTTTTAAATTTCTCAATATATTCCCACATCAATTCTGTTCCTACTTCAACTCCTCCTTTCGCATTCAAGATCATCAAAGCAGTATCAGCTACTTTCAAACTGGAAATAACTTCTCCGATAAAATCATCGAATCCCGGCGTGTCAATAATATTGATTTTACAATCTCTCCATTTTGCATGCATCAAGGAACTGAAAATTGAGTTTTTTCTTTCCATTTCGATGAATGTGTAATCAGATATGGTGTTTTGATCTTCTACCGTACCTCTACGTTTGATCGCACCTGATTCAAAAAGCATGGTTTCTGCAAAGGTGGTTTTACCGCACCCTGGATGTCCGAGCAGAACTACGTTCCGTATATTCTTCGTATCGTAAGCCATAGGTAAGTTGAGTTTTTGTAGGAATAGAAATAAACCTAAAAAAAGGAGGGAAAATTTTGAACGATTAGCTTGATGTGTAATAACTTATCAAGTTGGGAAAAAGTATAAAACAGGCGATTAGCATATACTAATCGCCTATTTCAATACCGACATATTTGTTCAAATTTTTTGTCCATTTTAGAAAGATGTTTTTTATTCCATGGTTGAAAAATATAATTTCGACTATTGTTGACAAAGTAGTCTGATGAAGTTAGGAAATAAATCTTAAATGGACAAAAATTTGTTGTTTTAAATGATTTTTGGAATTAAATTTTGTTTTACTTTTGGGGTATTTACCTCACAAAAAAAGCGAATCGCCTTTCGACAACTCGCTTTTTAAATCATGGTTATGTTGCTCCATTTTCAGAAACAACTTTTTTGCTTTTCGTTTTATGCTTTCACTTTGGTCATTGTATTATTAGAAAAAATAATTTTTAGCCCATGTAACTAGCAGCTTGTCCCATCCAATCATCCTTCTCGATTCTTCCTGGAAAAAACTGAATAGCATCTGTAATCAAACCAATTGATTCCTCACTCAACATACTCACTTGCTCGAAAGTATAAATGCCAACATCATTTAATTTCATTTCAATAAAAGGCCCAATGCCTTCTATTTTTTTCAAATCATCCTTTTCAGAAATATTAGCTCTTGGAATTTTTGTACCAAGCAGTTCTCCTATTTTTGCTTTTGCTCGCTCCCCTCTTTCTTGCGGGGACATTTCTCCATAGTCTTCTTCCAACACTTCCTGATCAAAAGTAGATGGAACTTCTTCAACTGGCACCTCACTCAAATCTAAAACTTCCTCGCCCGTTTCAATACCAATTCCTGTAGAACCAACTCCTCCTCCAATGATAACTGGATTAGAAGAACTCAAACCAGTTCTTTCAAGGTTACTCATTTCTTCTTTTAAGTTGGCATTTTCCAAAACTAACTTTTCCAACTTTTCTTCGATCAAAGACAACCGATCATCTTGTACTTCATCAATCATAGCAGACGAATCGTTCAATCCATTTTCACCTGCTGTTGATGTATCTACAACGGTATTCGGATCCATTATTACCGCACCTTCTTCTATTTCAGCTAGTTGATTAGCATAGTCCAAATTTTCTTTTTGCAATCGTTCTGCTTGTTCTCGAGCTGATCTTAATTCCGTTTGAAAGTGGGTGCGTTCATTCGTCAACCGAGTGATATCATCAGACATTTCGTGAGCACGAGCTTCCGAAATTTTTAACTCATCTTCTTTTTTCTCAAACTGCTCCACCAACAAGTCATATTGATTGCGAAGCGATTTTAGGCTCATTTCTTTTTCTGCCAATTCTCGTTTTAGTCTTTTGATTTTGCGACCTCTCGACCAAGCTCCAAACAAAAGTCCCAACAAAAAAGATACGCCTAAAAAAACCAATACCGCAATACTGTCTTCCGTATTCATTGCAGTAAAAAGGTCTGTCCAAAATGTTTTAAATTTTTCCATGATTATATATTGAGTATTACAGGTTATTCTATGATTAAGTTTATTCTTCGGTTTTTTGCTCGACCTTCAGGCGTTTTGTTAGTTGCCATTGGTTGTTTTTCACCTTTAGATTCAATCTTGATTTCCGTTTGAATGCCTATTTGATTGGCAATATAAAGTTTAGCACTATTCGCTCTTCGATATCCCAAATCTTTGTTGTGAGCATCTCCTCCAGTCTTATCTGCATGACCTATGATTTTTAAAATTTTGTCTGGATTCGATGTAAAAAAAGTTCTCATCGAATCAGCATAACTTAAAAATGCATCTCCTGGATTAAACTCATCAGAGTCACTTTCAAAGTTAGATTCTGAAAATGTCATATTCGTAAATGTAAATTGTACATCTGCTAAATTGGTATCGGTATTTTCTAAAATTTCAAAAATAATTGGCTCTGGTATTTCACTCCCAGATACCATTGAACGATCATAAGAAATTCGATCTGCTGGAATTCCTAAATCTATCAGCATATTTCCAATAGCTTGTGCACGAGCGTTTCCTAAATTATCAATGAAACCTACTTGAATATCACTTTCACTTTCTAAAAATTTTCCAGTAATTTTTAACTTTTTCTCCTCATGATCTATCATGTAAGAAACAATTTCATCAAGAAATGCCAAATTACTAGAATCGGTGGTAGGTTGAGAAATACCATTTTGGAAAGAGAATTGATTGTAGCCTTCCAATATATTTTCATCACCAAAAGAAAGGCTAAGATTTTTTAGACGCTCAGGAGCATTTGAGTCTATGACAACTTCTTGTGGAGCACAATGGTTTTTAATTTCACACACATAATAATAGCGTGCAACAGATGCCCACAGTCCAAATATCAGAATACCTAGCAAGAGTCTCATCTATACGGTGGTTTTATTTTTTTGAGAAAAAAGATTTGTAAATGTATTGTTTTTTTTCAAAATACTTCTACAAAATCCAAGGACATTTATTTGAATCGCTAATTTATTGAAAATCAGGGATTTACATAGTATTTTTTCGAAAAAAAAGGAGTCAGGCAAAATAGGAATATCCAATATCGAACAAGGAACAACTAATTTCCAAGTTCTCCCGAAGTTTGCTCTTAAGATAATTGGAAAATTGGTTACTCCTTGTTCGATATTCGATATTCAAAAAAAATGGGATTCAACGTCTATCGCTGAATCCCATTTCTATTTTTATAAAAAAAACTTACGCTGGAATCTCTTCAATTACCGCCGAAAGTCCCTTGTCAATCAAAGCATCTTTTTTAGGTCTTAATTCATTAAAGCTAGCCGTTTTTACAATTGCTTTTCCTTTAAAATGAATCAACATCGCACATTGCTCTGCTTGCTCAGGACTGTGTCGAAGCACATCAACAAAACAATCAATCACCCAATCAAATGTATTATGGTCGTCATTATAAACAACCAACTGTGATTGATTTCCAATCTCTTCTAAAATCTCTTCCAATACATCTACATCTGTCTCTTCTTGAGTATGAAATTTTATCATAGGACTATAATTATTTGATTCAAAAAAAAGCATTTCAAATATAAGAAATTATAATGAGAAAAAGCAAGTGTTTATTACAATTTTCTTATCATAAAAAATACAAAAAGCTGAACGACCCTTTTTGCAAAATCGTTCAGCTTTTTCTTAAAAAATTAAATTAACCAATTAATTCAACTTCGCCAAAGCAGCTTTTACTGCATCAAAGTTGGGCAAATCACCTGCTGACTCCAACACTTCCGCATACTGAATCATTCCTTCTTTATCAATAACAAATGCAGCACGTTTCGACACACCTTTCATATCCAAAACAAAATCTTCGTAAAATGAACCGTACGCTCGAGATACATTTTTATTAAAATCAGAAAGCAATTGGAAATTATAATTCTCTGCTTTTTTGAATTGCTCCAGAGTAAATAATGAATCAACTGAAATCGCTAAAACCTCTGCATCTAATCCTTCGTAAGTAGCAATATCATCTCGCATCGTACACAATTCAGTTGTACAAACACCTGTAAATGCCAAAGGGAAAAATAATAATACTACATTTTTACCTTTGTAATTTTCTAGTGATACTTCTGCTTTTTCAGTATTTCTTAAGGTAAAGTTTGGTGCTTTGTTGCCTACATTAATTTCCATTTTATTTTTATTTTTTTTATTAAAAAATGTTATTCTAATTTTTTTATCTAAACTTGCGCAAAGATAAGGAACGGTGAATAAATAAACTTACCATTTAGCTGTTTCTTTTGTTCTCATTTTTCACTTTGTAAACAATCATTTAAGTTCATGTTTTCAAAGCAAAAACTGAAACCAAAATTATCTACCTAAAATGGTAAGTTAATCTATCCACCGTTTCTTAAAATAATCCAACAACGAATCACCAATATTGTTGAATGAATCCAACTCGAAAAGCATATCTACAACTTCATATCGCAGTTCTATTTTTTGGCTTTACTGCTATTTTGGGAAATGATAAATTGATTTCCATTCCTGCCATTTCGATTGTTTGGTGGAGAGTTTTATTTACCTCGGTCAGTTTATTTTTCCTGATTAATTTTGGGAAATCGCTGAGAAAAATACCTAAGCGATACTTGTGGCAATACATGGTCATCGGAGCAATTGTAGCCTTGCATTGGGTTTGTTTTTTTGGTTCGGTAAAGTTGGCGGGTAACTCATCCGTTACTTTAGTTTGTATGGCAACGGGCGCACTTTTTACTGCACTTATTGAGCCTTTAGTTTTAAAAACTAAATTTCAAAAAAAGGATTTGTTGCTCGGTATTTTAGTTATTCCAGGCATG
>Ga0114957_1005596_pt1 | contig 10359 bp, 7 predicted proteins | sample BantaG_FD_87175 | JGI IMG/M metagenome (GOLD analysis project Ga0114957, IMG submission 87175) | Marine algal microbial communities from Bantry Bay, Ireland - BantryBay_4 metaG | ecosystem: Host-associated > Algae > Red algae > Unclassified | place: Bantry Bay, Ireland | collected 2014-11-21 | reverse complement strand
GTAATAACAACCTCAGCACCTTCCTCACTATAACTAGGCTCGATGAGTATCGAATCGTCTGCGAGTTGATTATTATGGGCCAATCTTCTGGATGTGATAGACATACCCAGAGATTTGTGTTCGGGGTTTTTTATCCCATAAGACTTTGCTTTTCCATTATCTCGGATGCATATCTCGATCCGATTCGGGTTGATCTTCTTTATATGAATTTCTATTAATCCTCCCACTTCGAGACCTTGCATCCCATGGATAATGGCATTTTCAACATAGGGCTGAACCAGCAAAGGAGGAATACTGATTTCCTCTGGCACGACGGCCTCATCCAAAATGATTTTATAATCAAATTTCTTTTTGAACCGCAGTTTCTCTAGATCAAGGTAATTCTGCAACATTAATATTTCCTGATCCAGACTTATCTTTTTCTCATTGGAGTCATTAAGGGATTGTCTGATCAGAGTAGCAAACTTAGCTAAGTACTCCATTGCATTCTCCTTGTCATTATCCATGATGAATCTCTGAATAGAATTCAGACAATTGAAAATAAAATGCGGATTCATTTGAGCTTGTAGAGCGGATCTTTCTAACTCTCGGATCTCTCTCTCAACTTTTATTTTATTCTTGAGAAAACTTATTCTTCTCTTGTATATGTAGAATCCCAATAAGATTACTAGACAGAAGCTTAAAAAATAACACCACCAGGTTTTCCACCAGGGGAGATCTATGGTAAATGAAAGTGTAGTGGACTCACTCCAGATATCATCTCTATTCTTGGATTGCACTTCATATAGATAAGTATCAGGCTGCAGCGCTGAAAAACTAGCAAAGGTCGATCTTGTTACCGTCCAAGGTCCTTCATTTAATCTATATCTGTAGTCGATCTTTGACTTCATCGTATAGTCTATCGTCTTGTAGTGAATTGAAAGATTGTTATCATTGTAAGCTAATGAAATATCATCCAAATCAACAAGACTACTGTCCCCTGCCATGAGGACGTCTTCAAGTAATACCTGATGCTTCGGAGCAACTTCCAAATCCTCAGTCAGCATTGCGATGCCCTTACCAGTAGCTAAATAGATGGTGTCATTCCATTCTGTAACGTCGTTGACCTCATTGGACGGAAGACCATGAAAAGTCGTATAGTTTTTGATATGGAGGCTATCATTATCATCATACCATAATTTGCCGAGTCCCGCTTTGGTACTCAAGTAAATATGCTCTTTCTTATCTATGAAAATCTGCTCGATATTATCTGATAATAGTCCTTCACTCTTAGCTTTCATACTAAGCTCATCTTTTAGATCCCACACGACCAGGCCGTTGCCCATGGTCGCGAAAAGATATTTGTCACCAAGTTTTTTTATATCATTGATCCTGGTTTCAAGCAGCTTAGGTCTATTGTCCAACTCTTGTATAATTTGGTCATTAAACTCTAGCAAGCCATTGACAGTACCCAGCAAATAATGCCCCGCCGATATCCGTGCGACCCCTAATACTCTGAGCACATCTTCCGACTCCTCTGAATTATACTCTTGTAAACTATCAAGATCAGTGTATACCTGAATTGAATTAACTTTCGTGGTCACATATTCCTCTTTTGCTAGAACAAAAGCTTTATGAATTGCCGCAGGAACTACAGCTGCTCTAAATTTGTAGTTAAAAAATAATATGGGTGAGAAGTTATTTTCTTCAGTGTATAGCTCGGAAAGGAGATTACATATAATCAAATCATTCTTATACTTATCAAAACCCAAAGAGTATAAACAGTCGGAACGATCAAATAACACTAAGCTATCTGTATTGTGCTGAGTTCTTTTATACAAGGCATTTTTTTCAAGCACAAAATAAATCGTAGAATGTCCTTGCTCGATGTTGGTTACCTTCCTATTTGTTGCCACTGTACTTACTTGACTATTTATAAGTTTCCGCTCCAATTTAAATAGCCCCTGATCTGTTGTGGTTACCCATATATTATGATCTTGATCTATGAGACTACATGTGGCTGATACACCTTGAATCAAGGTCTCTTTTTGATCATATAGTAAGTCAGAATAGTTCTTATAGAAACTGACACCTTTCTGATTCACCTCACACGTTATGATGGAAGTATCATTAACTATAGTGAGATCTTCAAATTCATTCTGATGCATTCTAATCAGCACGGTGTCTCTTTCAAAATAATAATCAACACCACCGTTAGCAAGTAAGACCATACCTTCCGGAAGTAAAAAAGCATCATTATTTCGTAAATTTGCTTCTTTAGAAAAAACACCTTTTACTCTGAGATTATTATGGTGTACCTCATAGTCTTCTGAAATATAATTATCCTCATCTATCCTCCTCAGATCATGTCTTTCTTTATAATTTGGCGGTCCCAATCTAGTATTATTAGCTGTCAATATACCACTTCCAGTTGTCTTAGTAAAGAACAATAGCAAGCTATCTCGTTGTTCCTCCCTATATAATTCTGATTGTCCATCCTCAGAAATATCTATAATACCTATGCCTTCGAGTACAAATGACAGTGTATTGCATTCAGAAACATCAAAGGTGAACATCTTGGTAATTCTAAGAAAAGAATCTAGAATCGATTGATGTTGATAAGGAAGAATTTCATCACCATCAGTATCATAACTATAGACCCGACCACTAAGAGTCAATACCCATATATAACCAATCTCATCCATAGCTATATCCAGACAACTAAGATCTTCTAAGCCTTCTTGAATGCCGTAAGTCTTGAATTCATATCCATCATATCTGACCAGTCCCCTATCAGTCGCTATCCAGATATAGCCCAAGCTATCCTGTAGTAACTCGTGGCACTCATTAGAAGGTAGACCATCTTCTATAGTGTAGTTTGTTTGATCGAAATTTAACGCTTGTGCAAAAGCAGCATACGGCACAGAAAACCAAAGCAATAAGAATAAACTGCTCATAATAGAGTAAGAGCTGAAGCTCAACCTACTCATAGCCTAGAAGACCCGACTTCAGAAGTTCTATGAACTCTATTTTCTTTCTCCTTGAAATGGGGATGGATTTACCATTAGTCATAATTGCATAACCCCCATCTTCTTTGGAGTATCGCTCTAGGCCTTTCAGGTTAATAAGGTGTGAAGTGTGCGATCTATAAAATTGGCTAGCAGGTAACATTTCTTGCATTTCCTTAAGTGATCTACTGACAACCAAGGTTTCTTCGTTATCGAGATAGATGGAACAATAGGATCGATCTGCCTCGATATTGATAATAGAATTAAGCTCTATGATCTCATAACCTTTTGCTGTAGGTACTGATATTCTAGTAACCCTGACTTGAGAATTTATCAGCGAAGACAGCCTATCGTAGATATGTCTATCATGGAGAATCTTTTTAGTTCTATCTACTGCTTCCACTATGGCTTTGGGGCTATAGGGTTTCATCACGTAAGCAATGGCTTCATATTCAAAAGCCTTCAGGGCATACTCCTTGAATGCCGTCGTCACTATAAGCTTGAATGACCTCTGACGCAATGATTGCAATAATTCAAAACCACAGTCTGTGCCTAATTGTACATCAAGAAAGACAATATCTGGATTGAGTGACAATAGTTCTCTTCCTTCACTAATATTCGCAGCGACACCTAATATTTGAGTGCCAGAGCAATATTGTTCCAATATTTTCTTCAATAAGACTTGAGAATCTTTCTCATCTTCTATAATGACTACTGAGTTAATTCGCTGTAACTGTCTTCTTCTGGCTGGCTCAGCCTGGTTCTCAAAAGTCAATATTGGGTTATGTGTGATCATTTTTAGATTGTTTAGGAACTTCAAAATAAATTTAGTAACAACTTATTACAATTACTTAGCAGAATATGGTCAAAGTTAAATCTCCCTATTTATGGGGATGGCCTATGTCGAGGCATACGATCACAAGACAAGCCTTGCCTTGTTAGAAAAAAGCACATTCGCAGCTTCTAGTAAAATAAACTGCAAGATGGCAGACCAAACTTATATGCTGTATTAACTGGTTGTGATTAGAGACATAGGCGTAGTTTAATATTCTTATAATAGCTATAGCTTTAAAAATCAGGGGCACTTTACAAAAAATTCATTTTGACCACTATGACAAATAACTAGTCGATTATGATGAAAATCGATAGACTAATCTTATAATGTACTAAAGCTAAATTGACTATTGATCATAGCATAAAAAGCCTCCTTGATTTTCGATCTTGGTTTGAAAAAAAAGTAGATGATGAGGGGCGATTCAGTCATCGTCGGTGATGATTATAAAAATAAAAATGCTCCAATTTCATCACTTAGTGACAACCTCAACAATCAAAAAACGGCCACCCCATAAAGAGGCAGCCGCTCATAATTCTCTATCGCTGTAGGGCCCTACGCTGGCACACTCCCACCCTTCACATTCAAATCCATCGTCGGATATGGAATACCAATACCTTGCTTATCGAATTCTTTTTTCACCTGCTCTTGCATATAGAATAGCGTATCCCAGTAATGCTCACTTTTACAGAACGGTCTGGTAGCCAGATTGACTGAGCTGTCTCCTAGTTTTGCAACCACCACGCCTTGAGCTGGGGCTGACGAACCATCCAGAATATGAGGACACTTCTTACCCACCTCAAGTATGATCTGTCTAGCCTTATCTATATCATCATCATAACCGATACCAAAAGTCAATTCCACCCCCACTTGACCCTGTCCTGAGATGTTAGTGATGTCATTTCCTGTTACATTGCTATTAGCGATAATGATGCGCTTATTATCCAGAGTCTTCAGTGTAGTATTGAAAGCATTTATTGCATCCACAGTACCTACCGTAGCACCGCCGCCTATTTTTACGAGATCGCCCACCTTAAACGGCTTGAAAATCATCAGCATGACACCTGATGCCACATGAGCCAAGGTTCCATTCAATGCCATCCCAATGCCGACCATCAAGGCACTGAAAATGGCTATGAAAGAAGTCGTATTCACTCCAAACATACTCGCAACGCTCAGCAACAACATAATCTTGAGTGCTATGCTTAACAATGATGCTATGAACTTACTCAAGGTGATGTCCAGTCCTGAACTGGATATTGCAGCTCTTGCGAATCTAACTACACGACCAATAATCCAAAAGCCAATAATCAGAGTCAGGATTGCAAGAAATACTTTCGGCACATAAGCAATGGCCATTTCTATTCCCATATCCATATACTTTGCAATTGCTCCCATTTCTTCCTCCATGTTTACTTTAATTGATGATTATTAAGTATTGAAAATATTGAAAATTCAAATTTGCAAAAGTATTAAAAACTAGTATTATTAGTTTGATTGGCGTACTCAGGTTAAGTCAATGTCCCAGCACTGGCCCGCTCCCTATTTGAGACAACAATATAATCCATGCATAATTCTATTAAATTCTCTACCTTCATACCTATACCAAGCCCCTTGAAACTCTCCCAGAAAATAGCCTTCGAAAAACTTCAACGATACTGCGCTTATCAGGATCGCTGCCACAACGAAGTTAGAACCAAACTCATAAAACTGAAAATCTACGGAGATGACCTGGAAGAAGTCATCAATGCCCTCATAAAGGACGATTACCTCAATGAAGAACGCTATGCAAGATCCTATGCGAGAGGCAAATTCAGAATCAAAAAATGGGGCCGTAATAAAATAAAGCAACAACTCTATGCTCGACGGATTTCAGATTATTGCATCAGAAAAGCGATGACTGAAATAGATGAAGAAGAGTATTTAGAAACACTTACTGATGTGATTCACAATAAAGTAAATAAACTTTCCGAACTACCCAAGCTCATAGCTAAAGACAAAGCCATCAAGTACGCCGTAAGCAGAGGCTATGAGTCAAACCTGATCTTCCAGATTATTAAAAAGCTGGAAGAAAACAAGGGCTATTGATTTACTGATCCCATAGCCTACGCAACATTATCAGACTCACTAGCCCTATTAACAAAGCCAACCCGAATGCCAACCAATTACCATAAAGCAAGTGACCAATCGAAAACATTGCAGCATAGATAAGTATACAACCTAGAAACATCATCAATATCTCTTGAGACAATCTTGTCTTTTTTAATGACAATTCACTCTTGTCCATCAGAGAAATGACAGGTTGCCACCCACTTCCGCTAGGCTGAATCTTTGCATAAAATTTCTTTAAGGTATTTATCTCAGTAGGTCTGGTCATTAAAGTAACACCGAGCCACACCACAGTGGTGATCGCCACAGCAATGCACATTTTTTCATAAGAAGCTAAATCCCCTTTATATATCAACTCAAAATATATTGCCATCGCAAACGAAACAATCATAGCTGCGATCTCACTATAAGCATTGATCCTCCACCAGAACCAGCGCAGCAAAAATAATAGGCCAGTACCCGCCCCTATCTGCAAAAGGATGTTAAATGCTTGCAGGGCATTAGTGAGAAACAGAGCAAGAATAGCGGCCAGTATCATCAAGATCATTGTAGATACTCTTCCTATTCTCACTTGATCTTTTTCGCTCGCTGTATCATTGATAAATCTTCTGTAAAAATCATGGACCAAGTAAGATGAACCCCAATTCAGATGCGTACTGATAGTAGACATCAACGCTGCCGTCAGCGCGGCTATGACCAGACCTAAGAGTCCTTTGGGCAACAAGGTGAGCATAGCTGGAAAAGCTAAATCATCATTGATGATGCTTTCATCTATTCCTGGAAAACTAGACCTTATACTTTCCATATCCGGAAAAATAATCAAGGAGGCCAAAGCAATCAATATCCACGGCCATGGCCTGAGTGCATAATGAGCAGCATTGAAAAACAAAGTAGCTTTGATCGCATCCTTCTCATCTCTGGCCGACAACATTCTCTGCGCCACATAACCACCCCCTCCAGGCTCAGCGCCGGGATACCAGGCACTCCACCACTGCACTGCCAGCGGAATGAATATCAGAGGGATCCAGAGATTAGGATCATTGAAATCAGGGAAAAAATTAATCTTACTTGCGACATTGGGATGTTCTATCAGCTGAGTCACACTCCCTATCTCGGGCAAGTCTATTATATATACAGCGGCAGCGATCATTCCAATCATACTCAATATGAACTGAAAAAAATCAGTCAGAATAACACCTCTCAAGCCTCCCAGGGATGAATAGATCACTGTCACGACCGAAACCAATAACACGGTCTGCTCTGGGCTCAAGCCTAACATCACGCCACCTATCTTAATACCTGCCAGTAATACCGTGGCCATTATCATCACATTGAAAAAGACTCCCAGATATATCGCCCTGAATCCTCTAAGGAACGCAGCTTCTGACCCACTATAACGCAACTCATAGAATTCCAGATCTGTGGTAATGCCGGAACGTCTCCATAACTTGGCATAGATGAATACTGTCGCCATGCCTGTAACCAAGAAGGCCCACCACACCCAATTACCTGAGACGCCATTCTTTCTGACGATGTCCGTTACAAGATTAGGCGTATCTGCTGAAAAGGTAGTCGCTACCATGGATACCCCCAGTAACCACCACGGCATTTCTCTTCCAGAAAGGAAAAAATCCTCAGCACTTCTGCCAGCTTTTCTTGAGGCGATGAAACCTATCATCATCGTAATCCCAAAAAATGCCAAAATAATCAGCCAGTCCAGAGTGGATAAGTTCAAAGCAAGGGTTTTTAGTCAAGTTAGAATCTGACTAGCAAGATACGCTTATCACCCAAACAAAAAAGAGGCTGAATCGCTTCAGCCTCTAACATTTATTTAATCAAATAGTTCTTTGAACCTTAATTCAGATAACCTTTTCGGAATATAATTCCTTTCTTGGCATCATAGCCTGGCTTGACACCTCGATGTATCAGCGCTCGCTTGTAGGAAAAGGACTTAGCGTCTATGATATAAATTTTACATCCTATCGCTCTTTTCAATTCTTTGTGGCTATTTTTCCATAGATACGCTAACTCTTGGGCCGTAGCATTGAAGTCTTTATTCCACTTCTTACCTATCATGATTTCCAAAGTGAAAATCCCATTGGAAAAACCAATTATCTTGGATGATAATCCGTACCCAACGCGATAATACATATCGGTTTCTATGAGGTGTTTTCTGTTTATTTCTTCGATATTCATCGTACCAAGAAAAAAGCAGAAACTATGCCACAAAGCCAGTCATATCGTGGGCTCAGCTTATATGTAATCTACACAAGGATTATAAATTCAGATATGCAGACAACTGATTCTGTGCTTGTATAGTAAAGATTGATTATCTATAAATGCTTGAATTGTATGGATTAGCGATGCCTATTAGTCTCTATGTCAGTATATTCGTGACGGCTTAAAACCATCAAAAATGTTAGAATTAGGAGGTGTATTAATATTAGGAATATTAGCTCAATGGCTCGCATGGAGAGTAAAAGTGCCTGCTATTTTACCATTATTATTGATCGGATTAGCTGTAGGTCCTTTCTCTACACTATGGACGGCAGATGGGAGTAAATTATTGGAGCCGGTTTGGAATGGCACAAAAGGCCTATTTCCTAAAGAGCATCTATTTCATTTTGTTGAATTGGCCATTGGACTTATCTTATTTGAAGGCGGGTTGAGCTTACAGAGAGATGAGCTCAAAGGTGTAGGCCCGTCCATCATCAATCTTATTTCATTGGGCTCTCTAGTCACCTTCATTGGTGGTGCTTTATTGGCACATTTCATTACAGGATTACACTGGGACATGGCTTTTCTATTTTCCGGTCTTATCATCGTGACGGGACCTACTGTGATAGGGCCTATCCTCAGAAATCTTCCGCTTAAGAGAAATATTTCAGCAATTCTAAAGTGGGAAGGCATCCTCATTGATCCTATTGGGGCATTGACCGCAGTTTTGGTTTACGAATTCATCCACCTCACCCACAGCCCCGAATTCGGTGGAGGTGGAGCCTTCACAGCGGATGCGTTTAAGCATTTCTTGCTTATCGCTCTGGTCGGAACTGCCCTGGGCTTCTTCTTGGCGCATTTACTTAGAATCTTTCTTCAGAAACATTGGGTTCCGCACTATTTGTTGACAGTATTCACCTTGGCTTTTGTGCTGGCTGCCTTTGTCGGATCACATCTATTAGTACCAGACTCTGGCTTATTGACCGTGGTTGTATTGGGTATGGTCGTGGGTAATGTGGACATGCCTCACAAGAACGAGATCATATATTTCGGTGAATCCATCAGTATACTTCTTATTGCCGTCCTGTTCATATTGCTATCGGCCAATATGAACATGTCAGAACTACAGTTACTATTGGACTGGAAAGTCGGTGTATTATTTTTAACTCTAATCTTTATTCTAAGACCTATTGGAGTTTTTCTGAGTACTCGTAATTCTGCTTTTACGACCAATGAGAAATTGTTTATCAGTTGGGTCGGACCTAGGGGAATAGTTGCAGCAGGTATCGCTTCACTTTTCGGGTCCAAACTGGCTGCAGAAGGAATTGCAGGTGCAGAATACATAACTCCCTTAGTTTTCATGGTCGTGCTGGGCACAGTCATATTGAATGCCACTGGAGCTGGAATCATTGCCAAACTATTAGGAGTCCTATTGGAAAGAAGTAATGGTATCCTTGTGGTGGGAGCTCACAGAGCTAGTAGGCTCATAGGAAGATACCTGAAGGATAATGGTAAGCATGTCATTCTCATAGACAGTAATGTAGCCAATGTGGAAAAAGCGCATGAAGAAGGTGTGGATGCATTTACCATAGACATCTATAAGGATGACTTGGGAAACTATTCAGATCTTAATGATGTGGGCATAATGATGGCTATGACTGGTAGTGCAGAGGTTAATGATTATTCTATTAAGAACCTGAGTAAGGAATTCGGAGAGAACGGTTCTTACAGGCTCACTTCTGTGAATGAATTACAGAATCCTGAGCTTGCTGGAACCAAAAACCTTTTTTCCAAACGAGATGATTTCATCAATCTTCTAGAGGTTGCGAGGGATTACCCACAGATCACAGAGGTCCCCATTTCGTCCATCGAAGAACTCCAAGGATATATGCAGATCATCAATGATCAAGACAGGACAATTCCTCTATTTATAAAGCGAGCTGATACAGGTGATTTTGACATCATTTTATCGGACTATTCCGATATGATCGTGAATGAAGGTGACCAGCTCGTTTATATGGGTAAGTCTTTAATTATTGCTGAACCACAATTGACGTAGATGTACAAGGTCTCGATTATAAGCTTGCTGTTATGGTTGATGACCCTACCCCATCTCATTGCACAAGCTGATTGTAATCACTTAGGTGTCTGGTTATGGCACTTGGAACCTACAGGATTCTTTACACATGAACACTTGGCTTTTAATCTCGCTGC
>Ga0114957_1005591_pt1 | contig 10368 bp, 11 predicted proteins | sample BantaG_FD_87175 | JGI IMG/M metagenome (GOLD analysis project Ga0114957, IMG submission 87175) | Marine algal microbial communities from Bantry Bay, Ireland - BantryBay_4 metaG | ecosystem: Host-associated > Algae > Red algae > Unclassified | place: Bantry Bay, Ireland | collected 2014-11-21 | reverse complement strand
CGGTGGAGAACAGTATCTACGTCCACCGGGACCATCAGGGTGCGGGTGTTGGCAAGGCGCTGTTGACTGCGTTGCTGGAACGGGCCGCGGAGCACGGGTTCCACAGCGTGATCGGTCGCATCGCCGGGCCCCAGAAGGCGTCGCTGGCACTGCACCGAAGCCTTGGTTACGAACTCGTCGGCATCGAGCGCCAGGTGGGACGAAAATTTGGAAACTGGCTCGACGTGGCCATCGTGCAAAAGATGCTGTGAGGCGTCGGTGGAGCTAGGTGCACGCAACGTCACCGCAGTGTCTTCATACTGAGACGGCGCACGTGAAACTGAAGAGTGCCGGCCCCGAAGGACCGGCACCGCAGTAAATGGGCCGGGGAGGATTTGAACCTCCGAAGGCAATGCCGACGGGTTTACAGCCCGTTCCCTTTGGCCACTCGGGCACCGACCCAGGATGGTTTTACAACCGACGCTGACGATAGCGCGCCGACGGTGCTCCGCCACCGGCAATATCAAGCTAGATTTCACTCATGCCTAGCTTTGACGTGGTCTCTGAAGTCGATACTCAGGAAGTGCGAAATGCGGTCGATCAGGCGGCGCGTGAAGTCGCCAACCGATTCGACTTCAAAGGAACCGACTCGGTCATCGAATTCACCGACGATTCCATCACCCTCGAATCCGCCTCCGACGATCGCCTTGGCGCGCTGCGTCAGGTGCTCGAGGAGAAGCTGGTCAAACGTAAGGTGTCGTTGAAGTCGGTCGAATACGGAGATGTCGAAGACGCCTCCAAAGGTCGAGCCCGTCAGACCGTGACCCTCCAGGCCGGTATTGCATCCGACAAAGCCAAAGAACTCAACAAATTCATCAAGGGCCTCGGCGTGAAGGGTATCCAGTCGCAGACCCAGGGCGAACAACTACGGGTTACCGGCAAGAAGCGCGACACCCTGCAGGAAGTGATCGCAGCATTGAAAGAGGGCGATTTCGACCTTCCCCTCCAGTTCAACAACTTTCGCGACTGATTCCTTGTGCTAGTTCGCTCCGCGTTCGCTCTGCCCAAGGGCAGAGATGCAGAGCTGCTGGTTCATATTGCTAGTTCGCTCCGCTCCGCTCTGCCCAAGGGCAGAGATGCAGAGCTTTGCTTCGCTCATACGCAAGCCTGACGCCTGACCGCCGGGGAAGGCTTCGCCTCCACCCGTCTGGCTGGTTCATATTGCTCGTTCGCTTCGCGTCCGCTCTGCCCAAGGGCAGCGATGCAGGGCTTTGCTTTGCTCATACGCACGCCTGACGCTCGCCCGCTCGGGACGGCTTCGCCGACACCGAGCTGGCTCATTCCGCTGGTCGCTCGGGGTTTGTCTAGATTGGGCTGGTCGGCGAGCCGATAGGACTAGCGATATGGAAGAACTGTTGGAGAAGCTGGTGGCGTGGTTTCGTCGCCGGACTGGAGTTGGTGCGGGGTCGTTGGGTTCTCGCGATGGTCGGAGTGGAGATCGCAAGCGCGATCGATTGGGCCAAAACCGGGTCGAGCGATTCGAGGCTTTGAGCCCATCGACGCGATGGGTTGCTGTTGCTGAGGCTGAGTACGAGGTCGACAGTGCGGGTCCCGGAGCGAAGCCTCCGATGAAGCCGGACCGTCAGGTGCTTCTCGAAAGCCCGGTGCCCGACGGAGCGGCGCCGTTTGGGCGCTCGCCCCGCGGCGCCGCCGGTGGCGCTGGTGATATGGCGACCGACGTTGATGGCGATGCTGTTTCCAGCGGCTTTGGTCAACCGGGTTCTGTCGAACCGGCGGACGATGTGGCATCGCCGATCGCAGAGGGGCGGCAGGGGTTGGACCCACGCCACAGCGATGGCAGGCGTGGCGGGGACAAAGGCGGTGAAGGCCGAAGAGACCGACGGGACGGCACCGGTCGTGACTCTGATCGAACCCGACCGACGTGGAACGAACTCTGGGAGGCTGACGGGCTCCTGAGCCACGACGGGACCTATCTTCGGTTCCAATCCTGGGACGGCACCCATGATGTCGAGCTCCTGATCGGCGATATGAGTGCCGAGGTCGACGACGATGAGCTCGAGCTCACCGGCACGAACTTCCGCTTCGTCATCGAAGACATCGAACCAGTGACCCCGCCGGCCGGGATTCGTCCGGACCTGGCCCGATCCGGGGCCACGCGGACCGTCGATCGCTTTGCCGGTCTGCTCGAACAATTCCCGCAGCTGGGAATCACCCCAACATAAACAAATAGGTTGGGGTGGGGCTGTGGCCGTGGCAGACTGACCGCTTGCCAGATTTTACTGGCGGTGCCCCCTTAGCTCAGTCGGCAGAGCGTTTCCATGGTAAGGAAAAGGTCGACAGTTCGATTCTGTCAGGGGGCTCGGACATCCAAGAGCAACGTCAACACATCTGCCCCATGGTCTGGCCTCGGCCACGTAACCGGCAACCGTCAGGTACCGGCTTCAAAGTCCTGCAGGCAAATGTGTTGGATCGCGCTTTTGGGTGACTACCATGCTGGCGGCGTAGCTCAGTTGGTAAGAGTACTCGACTCATAATCGAGGGGTCGTCGGTTCGAGTCCGACCGCCGCTACCAAATCAAGAACAAGTCCAGCACGCAAAGAAAAGCAATGCAGCTAATTCAGCAAGTCCGAAGTAACCGAATTCACCCGACAACGCGACTACCCAGGTAGCACAGGAGAGGTCAACCGATGGCCAAGGAGACGTTCGAGAGGAACAAGCCCCACGCCAACGTGGGGACGATGGGCCACATCGATCACGGTAAAACCACACTCACGGCAGCCATCACCAAGGTGTTGGCCGATGCAGGCGGCGGCACGGTTCACACCGAGTTCGCCAACATCGACAATGCGCCGGAAGAGCGTGAGCGTGGCATCACCATCAATGTGTCCCACGTCGAATACGAGACCGAGAACCGGCACTATGCCCACGTAGACATGCCCGGTCACGCTGACTACATCAAGAACATGATCACCGGTGCGGCCCAGGTCGACGGTGCCATCCTTGTGGTGTCCGCCGCCGACGGTCCGATGCCCCAGACCCGTGAGCACGTTCTGCTCGCCCGTCAGGTCGGCGTTCCGTCTATCGTCGTGGCGCTCAACAAGGTCGACATGGTCGACGATGACGAGCTGATCGACCTCGTGGAAATGGAAGTTCGCGAGCTTCTCGACGAGTACGAATTCCCGGGCGACGACACCCCGATCGTCCAGGTTTCGGCGCTGAAGGCCCTCGAGGGCGACGCCGGCGCTGCGGAGCAGATTCTGGCGCTCATGGCTGAGGTCGACTCCTACATTCCACAGCCCGAGCGTGACACCTCGAAGCCCTTCCTGATGCCGATCGAAGATGTGTTCTCGATCACCGGTCGAGGCACCGTTGTGACCGGCCGTATCGAGCAGGGCATCCTCAACACCAGCGACAACATCGAGATCATCGGCATCCGCGACACGCAGACCACGGTTTGCACCGGAGTCGAGATGTTCCGCAAGCTTCTCGACCGCGGCGAGGCCGGCGACAACGTCGGCGCCCTGCTTCGTGGCATCGACAAAGAGGACGTGCAGCGCGGCCAGGTGCTCGCAGCGCCGGGGTCGATCACCCCGCACAGTAAGTTCGAAGCCCAGGTGTACGTCCTGAGCAAGGCTGAAGGTGGCCGTCACAAGCCGTTCTTCTCGAACTACCGTCCGCAGTTCTACTTCCGCACCACCGATGTGACCGGCATGGTTGCTCTCCCGGAAGGCACCGAAATGTGCATGCCCGGCGACAACACCGAGATGACGGTCGAACTCATCAACCCGATCGCCATGGATGAGGGCCTCCGGTTCGCCATTCGTGAAGGTGGCCGTACCGTCGGCGCCGGCCGGGTGACCAAGATCCTCGACTGAGATTTCTCGAAGGGCGCTGCAGTCCCTCCCGGGACCTCGATTCAGCGCCACGCGGATCCAACGAATGACGACAGACAAAGGGAAAGCACATGGCATCAGACAAGCGGGTTGACGTCACGCTCGAATGCACGAGTTGCAAGCGTCGCAACTACATCACCAAGAAGTCCAAGGTGAACAACCGCGAACGCATCGAACTCAAGAAGTACTGCAAGTGGGAGCGTAGTCACACCCTCCACAAGGAGACCCGCTAGGCCTGAGGGCTTTGCCAGGGTGCGAGTGATCGCCCCGATGATTGAGCGAAAGGACCGGCCAGCGCCGGTCCTTTCGCCTTTTTCGTGCAGGTCCGGCGTTGGTTCGCCTCTGTTGCTTCGCATTTTCAGAGCTGGCTCGACCCGCCGGTCTGCCGAGCTACCGCCAGACCATCCGGCAGGGTATGGTCTTGCTGTGCCGGGGCGCGCCGGATCGGAAATGCCGGCATCGATGGGAAGCAGGGCAAGAATGGAGACGGGGGCAGCGAAGCCAGGAACTTCGCACATCGCATCATCGTCGGACTCGTTGGTGGTGAAGGAAACGAGGGAGTCGACGGCCACCGAACTGCCAGAACGATCCGGGGACGGATCGGCTGAGGAAGCCGCAGCCTCTGACGATCGACGGCGGCTGGCCCGTCTGCGTCGAGGCCGTGGGGGAGACGGGGATTCGGAACTGGTGGCGCAGGCGAAGGCGGGGGACCGTGATGCCTTCCGAGCCCTCGTGGAGCGGACCCAGGCAGACATCTATCGTCTCGCGCTTCGCATCACTTCGAATGAAGATGATGCCGGGGACGTTGTGCAGGAAACGTACCTGCGGGCATATCGGGGGCTCCGCCGATTCCGGGGCGACGCCCAGTTTGCGACATGGCTCTACCGCATCACCTTCAACGTGGCCTCCACGGTAGTGACTCGGGGACGGCGCCGCAGAACCGACGATATCGACGATCCGGAACATGGGGTGGAAGTCATCGACCTGCGCCCGGAGAACCAACCTGAAACCCATGTGGACCGTGCCCAGCTCCGTTCCAGTGTTCGGGAGGCGCTGACGCGGCTACCGCCAAAGCTTCGCGCCGTCGTCGTGTTGAGGGATATTTACGATCTCCCTCATCGCGAGATTGCCGAGGTGCTCGACATCAGCGAATCCGCCGCCAAGGTGCGGCTGCATCGGGCGCGGAATCAGCTGCGAAACGACGCGGAAATGGTTCAACACGGCGCACCGGTCCCCAGCGGCGACATCGACGTGGCGCGAGCGGCTGTCGACACCATCGATCAGCGGCCGGCTGAAGCCGTTTAGCGCCGGTGATCGGTAATGTGCGGTGGGGAGCGTAGGGTGTAGTGCTATCCTGCGCATTCGGTGCGAAAGCGTCGAAGGGCAGTAGCTCAACTGGTAGAGCATCGGTCTCCAAAACCGAAGGCTGCGGGTTCAAGTCCCTCCTGCCCTGCTGAGGCTCGATGCGCTACGTTGGCATCGAAGTCATGAATTCAACTTCAATCCGATTGGTCGATGCCCAATCGTGATCGAAAGACCGAAAGGCTCACCCCCACAATGGCCATGAACCGAGAGCAGCGCCGCCTGCTTCAACGTCAAGGCGAACTGGGTGCCGATGGCGAACCGGTTCAGACCAAGAAGCGGGAGCCCCAGGCCCCCCGTCAACAGCCGAAGACCAAAGAAGATCGAGTCGGCCCAGTCCAGTTCGCCAGCGAAGTCCGTGGGGAACTTCGCAAGGTGGCATGGCCGACCAAAGCCGAGGTCATCAACTACTCGATCGTTGTGTTCATCACCCTGGTGATCGTCACTGCCGGCATCTACGCCCTCGACTGGTTGTTCGGCGAGCTCGTGCTGGTGCTGTTCGACGTATAACGTCGAGATGCGCCCTGTTTCATTTTCATTTTGTTCGCCGAGTGCACCCGCATCCGGCCCGATCTGCGCCCTGTGACTTTTGATGACTGACACCTCTGCAGCGGATACCCCGCCAACCGAAGACGCCGAAGCCGAAGCGCAAGCTGTCGCCGATGCTGGCATCACACCCAACAGTCTCGACGCTGGGGCGGTGGATCCCTCTTCCACCGTTGCTGCTCCGTTGGATCCCGCACCCCTGGACTCGGCTCCGCTGGGCTCCGCGTCTCCGGATTCGGCCAACATGGACCCCGGCGCCATGGACTCAGCCAGCATGGACACGGCCGACACGGCGGCAACGGCCCACGGAGCGGCGAGCGCGCCAGAATCGAGCGCTGCTGACGCAGTGGCAGAACCAGTCGTCACTGACGCAGTCGACGAGAGCGTGTCAGCGACGGCCCCGCCTGAAGCTGGGGCCGAGTCAGCTGAAGCACCGGCAGCCGATGGCGAGGCTGGCCCGGAAGTGATCGACGAAGATCAACTGTTGGCGGAATCGGCGGCGAGGGTCGAAAGCCCCTATGACCGACCCGGCCAGTGGTTCGTGGTGCACACCCAATCGGGCCACGAAAAGAAGGTAAAGCAGAACCTCGAGGCCCGGTCGATCTCCATGAACATGGAAGATCGGATATACGAAGTCGTCATCCCGATGGAAGACGTCGTGGAGTTCAAGAACGGCAAAAAGGTCGTCGTTCCCAAGAAAGTCTTCCCCGGCTATCTGCTGGTGCGCCTCGATCTGTCCGACGACGCCTGGTACGTCGTCCGTCAAACCCCAGGTATCACCGGATTCGTGCACCAGGGCAACCGGCCAGTGCCGCTTCGTCGCCGTGATGTCGAGAAGTTCCTCTCGGCTGCGCCCGAGGGCGATGACACGGCCAAGCGCAGCGCCCGGCCCCGTCTCGAGTACGAACTCAACGAGAGCGTGCGAGTCAAGCAGGGTCCGTTTGCCGACTTCACCGGCGAGATCGTCGAGATCAACGAAGAGCAACTCAAGGTGAAGGTGCTGGTGAACATCTTCGGTCGGGAAACCCCCGTAGAGCTCGAATTCGCGCAAATCGCCAAGCTGTAAGGCGAGCCGTGGGGCCGCTCTGCCCACGGGTAGAGGTTGTTAAATTACTTGTGGGGGTCCAGAATGATCGCCGCACTACGACGCTAGGAAAACAGCCTTATGGCAAAGAAGAATGCAATAGCGCTTGTCAAGATTCAGATCCCTGCGGGCCAGGCTTCGCCGGCCCCACCGGTGGGTACTGCACTTGGACCCCACGGCGTTGCCATCATGGACTTCTGCAAGGCGTACAACGCTGAGACCGAATCGCAGCGCGGTACGGTCATCCCCGCAGAGATCACGATCTACGAGGATCGCTCGTTCACCTTCATCACCAAGACGCCACCGACCGCAGTACTTCTGCGTGATGCTGCGAAGGTGGAGAAGGGCGCATCGGAAGTCGGCCATGAAGAGGTTGGGTCGGTCACCACGGCTCAGCTCACCGAGATCGCTGAACTGAAGATGCCCGACCTCAACGCGAACGACATCGAGGCGGCAAAGGCCCAGGTGGCAGGTACGGCCCGCTCCATGGGCATCGTCGTCAAGTAGGCTTCTTCAGGCGGGCCCAGCAGTACCCGGAGGACGGATCCGTCCACCGGTCCATGTCGATACGGAAGCCCACCTCGCGACCGGTCGACCGATGAACACACGAGGGAGCCAATCATGGCGAACAAGCGTTACACCGATGCTGCGAAGCGATTCGACAGCGAATTACTGCATTCGGCCACCGAAGCGATCGAACTCGCGAAGGGCTTGGCGACCGCCAAGTTCGACGAGAGCATCGACTTGTCGCTCAACCTTGGCGTGGACCCCCGCAAGGTCGAGGAGCAGTTGCGAGGGACCGTGGCTCTGCCAGCGGGTACCGGCAAGGACGTTCGAGTCGCCGTCTTCGCCCAGGGCGAAGCTGCAGCCAAGGCCACCGAGGCTGGCGCCGACATGGTCGGTGCCGACGAGCTTGCAGCTCAGATCGAGGGCGGCATGACCGATTTCGACGTTGCCATCGCCACCCCTGACATGATGCCGCTGGTCGGAAAGCTCGGCCGGGTGCTCGGCCCACGTGGACTGATGCCCAACCCCAAGACCGGCACCGTCACCCCGGACGTGGCCAAGGCTGTCGAAGAGTTCAAGGGCGGAAAGGTCGAGTACCGCACCGACAAGTTCGGCAACGTACACGTGCCCATCGGTAAGGCTTCGTTCGATATCTCCTCGCTGCAGACAAACATGAACGCTCTCATCGACGAACTCGATCGTGCCAAGCCGGCCAGCTCCAAGGGTCGATTCTTCAAGAAGGTCACCGTTTCGTCGACCATGGGCCCCGGCGTGAAGATCGACCCCAACCGCCTCAGCTGAGGTAGGCCCCGCCTGGCCGGATCAGCGCGGAATGCACGGATTTCAGGCGTTGTCGCTATGCTCGACTGAGTTCGGCACCGTCCGAACACGACAGACCGAGCGAGTCAGATTTCTCGGCTTGATCGATTTCACAATTTCACTTTCACAATTTCACTTTCACAATTTCATTCGTCCGCCGCAGACATCCGGTGTGGTCGCCCGAGAAGGGCACCACTGAAATGGCACAGTGCTGAAACTGCACATCGCCCGCCTGACGAGGTGAACTTCCTGGCCACCTGGTGGCGTTGGGCGTTCGCTGCTGCGGACGCCCAGTTTGGTTTTCCAGACTGGTTTCACCCCAAACCAACGTCGACCACGCAAAGGAGGCCACATATGGACGAGCCAAGACCAGAGAAGGTCGCAGTCGTCGCTGAAGTCAAAGAGAAGTTCGAGGCGTCAGATGCCGCTGTGCTCACGGAGTACCGCGGCCTCAACGTCAAGGATCTCGCTGAACTCCGCCACTCGCTTCGAGATGGCAACGGCGAGTTCAAGATCTACAAGAACAGCCTGGTCAAGTTCGCCACCAAGGAACTCGATCTCGATCTCGATGAGCACCTGACCGGCCCAACCGCCATTGCCTTCGTCAGCGACGCTGCCGACGGCACCAAGGGCGACCCGGTATCGGTGGCGAAGGCTCTTACCAGCTTCGCCAAGGCTCATCCGGAACTCGTGATCAAGGGTGGCCTGCTCGACGGGGAACCGCTGAGCCCCGAGATGGTCAGCCAGCTGTCGAAGGTTGCTTCGCGCGACGAGCTTTTGGCCCGTTTCGCTGGCGGCCTGGCTGCACCGATGCAAAAGTTCGCTGCGCTGCTCAAGGCTGTGCCGGCAAACTTCGCTTACGGACTGGCAGCGCTCATCGAAGCTGGTGGGGGACCGGATGCACCCGCAGACGCTCCAGCAGCCGCAGACGATGCGCCTGCGGCCGAAGAGGCCGACGCTGATGATGCCGCCGCTGGCGACGCTCCCGCTGCTGATGACGCTGATTTGGCTGAAGAAGCGCCTGGGGCTGAAGAAGCCGCTGGAGATAACGCCCCTGCGGCAGAAGAAACAGCTGCCGAAGCAGCTACTGAAGAAGCACCCGCTGAAGAAGCCGCAGAGGCTGTTGCACCTGAGGCGGCCGCTGCCGCTGACGCGCCAGCTGACGACGCAGCACCCGCTGAGGAGGCCGCACCGGCCGCTGAGGCACAAGACACCGAAGTTTCCCAAGATCAAGAGAACCAAGAAAACCCCGAGGAGGGCTGACCAATGGCTACCAAAGAAGAGATTCTCGACGCCATCGCCGGTATGAGCGTGCTCGAACTGAGCGAGCTGCTGAGCGAATTCGAAGAGAAGTTCGGCGTGACTGCCGCAGCTCCAGTGGCCGTTGCGGCTGCTGGTGGCGGTGGCGGCGGAGACGACGCTGCTGAAGAGCAGAGCGAATTCGACGTCGTTCTCACCGCAGCTGGTGACCAGAAGATCAAGGTCATCAAGGAAGTACGTGGCCTCACCAGCCTCGGCCTCAAAGAGGCCAAGGACCTGGTCGACAACGCTCCGGGCCCCGTGCTCGAAAAGGCCTCCAAGGAAGACGCCGAAAAGGCGAAGGAAGCTCTGGAAGGTGTCGGCGCCAGCGTCGAACTCAAGTAGCACCATCAAGCGGAGTCGGCTCGAGACGGTCGATTCATGTGAACGGCGCCGGCACGGGCGAGGGAACCACCTGCGGTCAACCCTTGACCGTGCCGGTCGTTCGTTTTACTCTCAGACGCTGAGAGCCTCACCGGGCCTCAGCTCACTTCCACCATCGGCCCGTTGAAACGTGCGCCGAACAGCTGATCGAACATCTCTCGGATTCGCTAAATATCGCCGATCCGCCGCTTGACTTCGTCCCGCCCAGGCAGCGGGTTGTATTTGAGCGCGTAAGAAACTATGCTACGGCGTTGCCGTGTCTGTTGTTTCCTCCGCCCCCGCTCTCTCTGCGGAATGTGGGTCGAAACGCGGTCGCGGTGCTTACGTGCTTTTGCACGACCCCCTGCCCGGCCACCACCTCTAGCTAGGAGATCCTGTGCCCTCACGCTCAGGTGTTCGCGACCGCTACTCCTTCGGCAACTTGGAGGAAGCTCTCGAGCTTCCCGACCTCATTGCCGTCCAACGCAAGTCCTT